>LULR01001259.1_pt1 | contig 12945 bp, 13 predicted proteins | sample 729471 | NCBI WGS metagenome assembly LULR01 (sample SAMN03860284, study PRJNA289734) | marine metagenome | biome: seawater column; feature: ocean; material: water; isolation source: Red Sea water column Station 108 - depth 500m | place: Saudi Arabia: Red Sea | collected 2011-10-15 | depth 500 m
TGGGGCGGCGGCGGCGATCGCGGCCGCCCGCTTGGCGAGGACACCGGCGACCTGGCGCCGGTAGGCGATGGTGCCCCGCTTGTCGTCGATGGGGTTGCAGGCGGTTGACGCGGCATCGGCTACGGCGGCGAGGGTGGCGTCGTCGAGGCCGCCGTCGGTGAGGGCGGCGCCGGTGAGTACTGCTTCGGCGTCGGGGACCGAGACGGCGGTGGGGGCGACCGCCCCGAGCACGACGCGTGCGTCGGTGACGGCGGCGCCGTCCACGGTGAGCCGGACCGCGGCGCCGACGATGGCGATGTCCATCTCGCTGCGGGGGATCATCCGCAGGTAGGCGTCGCCGGTGCCGGCCGGCGGGTCGGCCAGGGTGAACTCGATGATGAACTCGCCTTCGGCGAGTGAGGTTTGTCCGGGGCCGGTGGCGATGTCGCCGGTCGGCACGTTGCGGGTCCCGTCGGTGGTGGCGACGATCGCCTGGGCGCCGTTGACGAGCAGTGCGGGCACCGAGTCGGCGGCCGGCGAGGCGTTGGCGAGGTTGCCGCCCAGGCTGGACCGGTTCTGGATCTGGTCGGAGCCGATCAGGCCGGCGGCCTCGGCGAGCCCGGGGAAGGCGGCGCTGAACTCGACGTTGCCGGTGAGCTGTGATGTCGGCAGGGCGGCGCCGACGGTCCACTGGCCGTCCTCATGGGTCAACGACATCAGTCGGTCGATGTGCTTGAGGTCGACCAGCAGCGGGGGCGACGGGCGCCCCCCGCGGAACTGGGGGACGAGGTCGGTGGCGCCGGCGAACACCCGGGAGCCGGGGTTGTCGGCCAGCAGCGACCGGGCGTCGTCCACCGTCGTCGGGGCGGCGTACTTCAACGGGTGTCCCTCCCTTCCCGTGGGGGCGTCACGGGATGTCGGTGCGGCGACGACGTCGTCCCCGGCGCCGGAACCCTAGCCAAGCCGGGAACCGTGGCCCCGACCCGGCAGGGGGGAGGTTTGCCGGGAAGGCGGGAGGACGAGCGCCTGGGTGACGAGCGCCTGGGTGGTGCGATGTTCGGTTCCGTGGGTGGCTGGCGTGCCGCTCTTGCCAGGGTCCGTGCCGGGAGGAGTCGCGGGGGAAGGGCGGCGTCGGAGCCTCTTGCTCGGGTTTGGGGCTGGCCGCGGTCAGGTGGTCAGGAGCGGCCTCGCCACCAGCCAGGCGGCGATCAGGGTGCCGAGGGCGATGTTCATCAGGAAGACCTTCGGGTATTCGTCCCTGGTTCTCCACCCGAACACCTTGCGAATCCAGACCTTTTGGGTGATCAGGCAATAGGCCACGTAGGCCAGCACGGCTAGGCCGAGAAGAATCTGCAACACCCTCATCGGTCACCTTCCCCCTCCGGCCCCCGTTTGGAGCCATTGACGCTTCGTGTCAGAGACCCCCGAGATCGTCCTCTTTTCATGTAGACGCGTCGAGGGGGGTCCGCTTGCGGATCCGACGTTCGCGAAGCCAGACGACGAGGCCGAGGAGTGCGTTCACGAGGGCTCCGAGGGCGAATCCGTACGCAGGCCAGGAGATCCGCAGGTCCGGATCGAAGGCATCCCAATCGGATGGCAACACCAACCCGATTGCCAGCGTCGCCGCGAGGAGCACGACGATCGAGATCAGGCCGAGGATGCCCGCCGCAGCCGACGTCGCACTTGCCAGGAGCAGCCATTTCGGACGTCCCGAACGCACTGCCAGTCCGGCACTGCCGAATGCAACGACCCAGGACAGGATCAAGATGATGCCCAGGCCGGGCAACTCATAGGCCCCAACACCACGATCAATGGCCAGAAGTAGGGCGTCGGGAACCTCGTCGGGCACCATGCGCCACGCGTCGTCCACGTCCACCACCAGCCAACCTGGAACTAGCAGCAATCCGACCAGTAGGTGACTGAGGCACAGAAACAGCGCCGTTCGTCGAGCGATCATATGGGGGGCGTTTGGGATGACCGGGGCGGTTGCATGGCGGTATTCAGCAGGTGTGAGCCTTCTCGAAACTGCGAACACGTGCACGCAGAAACTGCGAACACGCCCTTGTGGAGCTGGGGGGAATCGAACCCCCGTCCGTCGACGGGTGGACGCCCGCGATACGACCATTCCCGAGTCTGCGGCTCCTGGCTGCCGCACCGCCGGGTCGGTTGGGCCCGAGGGCCCGGCCACGGGGTCTTTCCCCCGGGTCAGCGGTCTTTCACGCCGTCAGCGGTCTGTCCCTGCGGTCTCCACTGCTTCTGTTGCCGGGCTGCAGTGGACTGGCCCCGCGTGCCGTTGCCGGTCGCGGTGACTCTCTACTGCCTGACGGGTCAGGCGGCGAGAGCGAGATCGTCCGTGTTGGCGTCTCTGTTGGTGCCCCGTTTTGGGAGTCTGGGCAACTCCGGTCGCACGACTCGTCCACGAAACGCCGGCGTCGAAACCGATCAGCCCCGTGAAACGGGCGGCTCGAGGCCGCCGCGTACGGATGGTTGGTGCTCGATTGTCAAGGATCCGCACCGACAGGGTACCGGCCGGCCGTGACGGCCGTCCGGCGAAAAGGGGGCCTCAGCGCCGGCGACGACGGGCCATGGCGCGCTCGGCCTCCCGGTTGGCCTCCCGCTCGGCGATGGCCTGGCGCTTGTCGGCGTGGCCCCGCCCACGGGCCAGCGCCAGCTCGACCTTGGCCCGGCCACCCGAGAAGTAGAGCGACAACGGCACCAGCGTGAGGCCCTCCCGCTGGACCCGGTCGTGCATTCGGCGGATCTCGCTGCGGTGGAGCAGCAGCTTCTTGGGGCGGTCCGGGTCGTGACCGGAGGCCTCGGCGGAGCCGCTGGTCGCCCAGGGCGAGATGTGGAGGCCCAGCAGCCAGACCTCGCCGTCGTCGATGCGGCCGAACGACTCGGCCAACTGGACCTTGGACTCCCGCAGCGACTTGACCTCGCCGCCGCGCAGCACGAGCCCGGCCTCCCAGGTGTCGAGGACCTCGTAGTTGCGGCGGGCCTGCCGGTTCGTGGCCACGACGCGGTCGCGCGGGTCTTCCCGCCCGCCCCCGGCCGGCCTGCCCGATGACTTCGTGTCTACCTGCTCGACGGCCAGGAGATGCTCGACGTCGAGCGGTCCGCCGACGAGGCCGGGGCCGTGCTCACCGGGGTGATGCACAGCCACACCCACACCACGGCCTACCCGTCGCCCACCGACGTGGCCGACGCCGCCCGCTTCGACCCGTTCGGCGCCTGGGTGTTCGTGATCGTCTCGCTGGAGCACGCCGATCCGGTGTTGCGGGCGTTCCGAATCCTGGACGGCGACATCACGGAGTTGACGGTGGCCGTGGGGGACGGCGACCCACGGGGCTAGAATCCCGACCGATTCAGTCGGAATTACACCGGAGCCCGCCATGACCGTCCACGCCTCGGTCCTCGACCTGATCGGCGACACGCCGTTGGTCGACGTCAGCGCGCTCAGCCCCCACCCCGGGGCCACGATCCTCGTCAAACTCGAGGGGCAGAACCCCGCAGGCTCGGTCAAGGACCGCATCGCCAAGGCCATGGTCGAGGAGGCCGAGGCCGACGGCACCCTCGTCCCGGGCCGCACCATCATCGAACCGTCCTCGGGCAACACCGGCATCGCCCTGGCCATGATCGCCCGCCTCCGCGGCTACCCCCTCAAGATCGTGCTCCCCGAGAACGTCTCCGTGGAACGTCGCCAGATGCTCGAGGTCTACGGCGCCGAGATCATCCCGTCACCCGGCGAGGAGGGCTCCAACGGCGCCGTGCGCCTGGCCCGCCGCCTCGCCGACGAGAACCCCGACTGGGTGTTCCTCTACCAGTACGCCAACGAGGCCAACCCCCGCGCCCACTACGCCACCACCGGCCCCGAGATCCTGCGTGACGCCCCGGGCATCACCCACTTCGTGGCCGGCCTCGGCACCAGCGGCACCCTCATGGGGGTCGGCACCTATCTCAAGGAACGGCGCCCCGAGGTGCAGGTGCTGGCCGTCGAGCCGCCGTCCGGCGAGCTGGTCCAGGGGCTGCGCAGCCTCGACGACGGCTACATCCCGCCCGTGTACGAGAAGTGGGGCGGCAACGAACTCCTCGACGGCAAGCGCATCGTTCGGCCGCGCGAGTCCCTGGAATGCACCCGTCGGCTGGCTGACGAGTGCGGGATCTTCGCCGGCATCTCGACTGGCGCCGCCCTGGCCGGCGCCCTCAAGGTGGCCGAGCGCCTCGCGGACGGCGAGGAGGCCACAATCGTCTTCATCGCCTGCGATGCGGGATGGAAGTACCTGTCCACGGGCGCCTGGACCGACGACCTCGATACGGCCGCCGCCAACGCCGACTCGATCATCTACTTCTAGCCTGCCTGCAACGGCGCCGGTGGAGGCGCCCGACCCAGGGCCACCGACCAGAAAGCAGGCACCCATGCGACCCGACGGACGCCGCAACGACGAACTGCGCCCGTTCTCCTTCGAGCGCGACTTCACCGACGCCGCCCTGGGTTCCTGCCTCGTGTCGTTCGGACGCACCCGGGTCCTGTGCACCGCCTCCGTGGGCGACGGCGTGCCTCGATGGCTGTCGGGCACCAACAAGGGCTGGGTGACCGCCGAGTACTCGATGCTGCCGGGCTCCAGCGCCGAGCGCATCCGGCGCCGCGTCTCCGGTCGCAGCCAGGAGATCCAGCGGCTCGTCGCCCGGTCGCTGCGGGCCGTGTGCGACCTCGGGGCGTTGGGAGAGCGCGAGGTGACGGTGGACTGCGACGTCATCCAGGCCGATGGCGGCACCCGAACCGCCTCCATCTGTGGTGGCTACGTGGCGTTGCACGACGCCCTCGAGCGGCTCGTCGCCGCCGGAGACCTGGCCGCCAACCCGCTCACCGACCACCTGGCGGCCGTCTCGGTCGGCATCATCGACGGCGAGGCCCGCCTCGACCTGCCCTACGTCGAGGACGCCGGCGCCGAGGTCGATTTCAACGTCGTCATGACCGGCTCGGGTCGCTTCGTCGAGGTGCAGGGCACCGCCGAGGGGGAGGCCTTCGAGCGCTCCCAACTCGACGAACTGGTCGACCTGGCTGCCGGCGGCATCGCCGAGATCGTCGCCGCCCAGCGGACGCTCCTCGCCGACCCACCGCCCGCCCGCGGCTGAGCCGCCCCGCGCCAACACGGTCTGGCCGGTTGCGACGATGCAGCGAGAGCCCGTGCCGCTGGTCGCCGCCACGGCCAATCCCGACAAGCTGGCCGAGATCGCCGTGATCCTCGGTGGGGAAGTCGAACTCCTGCCCCGCCCGGCCGACCTCGGCGAGGTCGTCGAGGACGGCGAGACGCTGGAGGACAACGCACGCCTCAAGGCGGTGGCGGTCTGTTCGGCGGCAGGTGCGGCCGCCGTGTCCGACGACACCGGCCTCGAGGTCGACGCCCTCAGAGGCGCTCCCGGGGTCCATACCGCCCGCTTCGCCGGCGAGGGTGCAACCTACGCCGACAATGTGGCGCGCCTGCTCCAGGAGCTCGAGGGTGTCGCTCCGGGCCTGCGGACGGCCCGGTTCCGCACCGTGGCCCTCGTCCATCGTCCCGACGGCAGCGAGGTCGTCGCCACCGGCACGGTCGAGGGACGGATCGCCGAAGAGGCGATAGGGGAAGGCGGTTTCGGCTACGACCCGGTGTTCGTGCCCGTGGAGGGCGACGGCCGCACCTTCGCCGAGATGGGCGACGAGAAGCATGCCCTCTCGCACCGTGGTCGGGCGTTTCGCGCGCTCGCCCGGCGGCTGGACGGCGAGGCCGCCAACCGCTAGTTCGGCGAGGCCGCTCCCGTCGACCAGCGGGGTTCGAGGAACCGGTCGAACTCGGCGTCGGTCACCGGCTCCGAGAAGTGGTAGCCCTGCGCCAGGTCGCAGCGCAGTAGGCGCAGGCGCTCCAGCTGCTCCTCGGTCTCGACGCCCTCGGCCACGACCCGCAGCCCGAGGCTGTGGGCCAGGGCGATCGTGCCCGTGACGATCGCGGTGTCGCCGTCGTTGCTGCCGAGGCCGGCCACGAAGGAGCGGTCCACCTTCAGGAAGTCGATCGGGAAGCGCTTCAGGTAGGCCAGCGACGAGAACCCGGTGCCGAAGTCGTCCAGCCCGATGCGCACCCCGAGCCCGGTCAGGTCGTCCAGGACCCGTTCGGTCACCGGGTTGGCGGCGATCAGGGCGCTCTCGGTGAACTCCAGCGCCACCAGGGCGGGGTCGAGGCCGCTGCCGGCCAGGGCGTCGTCCACGACACCGGGGAAGGCGGCGTCGGCCAACTGACGGGCCGACACGTTGACCGCCATGGACAGCGGCTCCTGGCGGGAGCAACTCGCCGGTCTCGGCCCGGACCCGGGCGAGGGCCTCGGCGCCGGTGACAGCGCCGTCGCTGATGCGCACGACCGGCTGGAAGTGGACCTCGATCCGATTCGACTCGAGGGCCAGGCGGAGTTCCTGCTGGATGGAGTGGCGACGGACGGCTTGGACCCTCAGGTTGTCATCGAAGAGCTCCGCCCGGTCCCGCCCTTCCTCCTTGGCCCGGTACATGGCGGTGTCGGCGTCGCGAAGGAGGTCGCCGGGCGTCTCGTCACCATGGGCGATGTTGATCCCGATGCTCGTGGTGACGACCGTCGATTCGGCGCCGAGTTCGACGGGGCGGGCCAGGGCCCGCCGGATGCGTTCGGCGGCGGTCAGGGCGTCGATGTGCCGGAGCATGTCGCCGATGACGACCACGAACTCGTCGCCGCCGAGGCGGGCGACGGTGTCGCCGGGCCGGACCGTGCGTTCGAGCCGGCGGGCCACCTCCCGAAGCAGGTCGTCGCCGGCGCCGTGGCCGAGCGAGTCGTTGACGACCTTGAAACGGTCCAGGTCGAGGAACAGCACGCCGACCGAGCGCTGGTGGCGGGACGCCCGGTGCAGGGCGTCCTGGAGGCGGTCCAGCAACAGGGCACGGTTGGGGAGGCCCGTCAGCTCGTCGTGGAAGGCCCGCTCCTCGAGCTGTGCCGCCACCTCGACGCGTTCGGTGACGTCCCGGGCGTTGACCACGATGCCCTCGACAGCGGGGTTCTCGAGCAGGTTGGTGGCGACGATCTCCATGTGCCGCCACCCCCCGTCGGTGTGGGCGACCCGGGCGTCGAACACCGGCGACATCCCCGGCGTGGCGACGACCGTCGGTGAGGTCGTGGGGCTCGAGGCCCAGCACACGGGCGACCGCCGGACTGGCGTAGATGATGCCGCCGTCCTCGCCGACCACGCAGACCAGGTCGGAGGCGTGCTCGACGAGGGCCGCCAGCCGCACCTCGGTGGCCTCGACCCGGCGGCGGGCCGCGTACAGGTCGCTGAGGTCGCGGGCCACGAGCGAAATCGCCTCGAGGCGCCCGGTGTGGTCCCGGTGGGCGACGAGCACCGCCGAGACCGGGAGCGGCGCGTCGTTGCCGGTGCCGGCCAGGCGCAACTCGCCTCTCCAGGTGCCGCCGGAGCGGACGGCGGGCAGGGCGGTGGCGGCGTACCGGGCCTGCGACCAGCCGTCCAGGCGGTCGAGCAGCCGAAGCCCGGGAACCTGCGGGTTCCCCAAGATCTCCCGGAAGGCGTCGTTGGCCCAGGCGATCGTGCGTCCCAGCGGGTCGAGCACGGCGACGAGGTCGGGACTGGCCTCGAGTACCCGGGTCAACTCGTGGGCCCGTCGAGCCTCCTCGAGTTCCTCGGTGACGTCGTCGAAGGTGAGCAGCGCGGCGCCGCCGGCATCGACCGGGGTCAGGGACAGGTCGATCCATCGCAGCCCGTCCTCGGGGGCCACGAGGCGCAGCCGTCCCCGGATCCCCCGCCCGGCGGCCAGTGCGGCATGTGCCGCCTCGAGGAACTCGTCACGGCCGTCGGCGTCGATGGCAGCCTGCCAGCCGGCGCCGAGCGCCTGTTCGAGCGCCTGGCCGGTGTGTTCGGTCCAGCGGGCGTTGGCCCGACGGAATCCCAGGTCGGCGTCGAGGACCGCCATCCCGGTGGGGCAGGCGTCGACCAGCCGGTCGAGCAGGCCGGCGTCGCCCATCTCGATCGGGCCCGGGTCGCCGGGCAGGGGCGTGTCCGTCATGTGCGGACGGGGGGACTCGAACCCCCATGCCTTGCGGCGCCGGCTCCTAAAGCCGGTGCGTCTACCAGTTCCGCCACGTCCGCAGCGGTGCAGCCTAGGTGGAGGCGAGGGGCGGAGGGGTCCGGACGGCTGCTCAGGCCATCTCGCCGCGGCGCACGATCACCTTGTCGATGATCCCGTACTCCTGGGCCTCGTCAGCGGTGAACCAGCGGTCACGGTCGCTGTCGGCCTCGATGGTCTCGAAGGACTGCCCGGTGTGCTCGGCGATCCGCTCCTGGAGTTGGCGCTTCACGTGGGTCATCTGCTCGGCCTGGATGGCGATCGAGGAGGCGTCGCCCTGCACGCCGCCGAGCGGCTGGTGCATCATCACGCGTGCGTGGGGGAGGGCGTAGCGCTTGCCGGATGCGCCGGCGCAGAGCAGGAACTGCGCCATCGAGGCACCCAGGCCGGTGCAGATGGTGCCGACCTCGGGACCGACGAACTGCATCGTGTCGTAGATGGCCATGCCGGCAGTCACCGAGCCGCCCGGCGAGTTGATGTAGAGCCAGATCGGCTTCTCGGGGTCCTCGGCCTCGAGGAACAGCATCTGGGCGACCAGCACGTTGGCGATCTCGTCGTTGACGTCGGTTCCGAGAAAGACGATGCGGTTCTTGAGGAGCCGGTCGAAGATGTCGACGCGGCCCGAGGCCCCGGCATCGAGGTCGGAGGCGGCCGCGGGAAGGTGGAGTTCGCTCATGCGGGGGAGGGTATCGGCGGCCCGTGACGGCCCGGCCCCCGGCTCAGGACCGGGCGGCCTCGGCGCGGGCGCGCAGGTCGGCGACGGCGTGGCTGAGCCCCTCCGGGTCGCGGTACAGGGCGCTGCCGGACACCAGCACGTTGGCGCCGGCGGCGGTCGCACCGGCGACGGTGTCGGGACGGCGAGGGTGCGGTGCAGATGGGTGCAAGCCTCGGCGTGGACGATGACGATCCCGCACCCCGCCTCGACGTAGCGGTCCAGGAGTCGGTCGGGCTCCACGACCATCAGGTGGGCCTCGAACGGCACCGACACGTGAGGGCGGATGGCGGCGATGACGTCGGGCCCGAAGGTCAGGTTGGGGACGAACACGCCGTCCATGACGTCCCACTGGATGCGGTCGACGCCGGCCTCCTCGAGGGCGGCGCACTCCTCGCCCAGGCGTGCGTAGTCGGCGGGCAGCACCGAGGGTGCGATCTGGAGTGGGCGGTTGCTCATCGACGTGACCCTATCGCCCGGGTCCCGGGCGGCCGGGGGTGTTCACCGGGTGTCGGGCGTCGGCGGCGGGCTGCCCCGCCGGAAGCGCAGCCGGTCGGGGTAGGGATAGAACTCGGGGACGTCCGCGTCGGCATGGCGCTGCTGCACGCCGTTCCAGAAGCCGGTGGTGAACAGGTCGCCGTGCACGGCCTGGAAACGCTCCCAGATCTCGCCCGGCACGTCCGAGGGGAACGCCATGAACGTCGGGAACTGCTCGGGGAACACGTCGCCCGGCTCGACGGCGAACCAGGGCGTGGCCCGCATCTCGTGCTCGTGGTCGTCGGACTGGGGGATGCGCCGGAAGCGGCACTCGTCCAGCAGCGTGATCTCGTCGTAGTCGTAGAAGACGACGCTGCCGTGGCGGGTGACGCCGAAGTTCTTGGTGAAGAGGTCCCCGGGCCAGACGTTGGCGGCGGCCAGGTCCTTGATCGCCCAGCCCCAGTCGAGGGCGGCGGCCTCGGCACGGTCGGCGGACATCTCGCGGAGGTAGAGGTTCAGCGGGTACACCTGGCGCTCCGTGTAGACGTGCGAGATGACCACCTGGTCGCCGTCGAGGCGCACGGTCAGGGACGCCTCGGTGAGGAGTTCCTCGAGCAACCCGGGGTCGAAGCGGTCGCGGTCGAAGGAGAGGTTCTCGAACTCGTGGGCGTCGACCATGCGACCGACCCGGTCGTGGGTGGCGACCAGCCGGTAGCGGTCCCGCACGGCCTGGCGGGTCGTGTTCTTGGGCGGGTCGAAGCGGTCCTTGATGACCTTGAAGACCACGTTGAACGAAACCAGCGTGAAGACCGACATGACCATGCCGGGGGTCCCCCGGGCACGGACGAACTTGTCGTGCGAATTCTGCATCTGGCGGTACAGGGAGCGGTAGAGGCTGGTCTTGCCGTGCTGGTTGAAGCCGATCGACGTGTAGAGCTCGGCGATGGACTTCATCGGCAGCATCGACTTGCAGAAGCCGACCAGTTCGGCGGGCTTGGCGGCCTCGACGAAGAAGTAGGAGCGGGTGAAGCTGAACAGCCGGCTGGCCTGCGACTCGGTGAGCAGGACCGTGTCGGCCTGGAGGCCCTCGTCGCCGTGGGCGACGGGGATCACGATGGGCGTGACCCGGTTGAGGTGGCGGAGCCGACCGACGAGGTAGGCGCCCTTGTTCCGGTAGAAGACGGGCTCGAGCATGTCGATGCCGTCCAGGTCGAGGGTGTCCCAGGAGTCGAGCAGGAAGGCATCGATGCGCGCCCCGATGCGCCGGGCGTCGGCCGCCGCGTCCGCCCAGGGCACCTCCAGGTCGTACGACTCGAGGACGGCCTGTGCCATGGCCGCCGATCCGCCGCGGCGGTCCCAGGTCCGGAACATCTCGGAGCGTCCGAGACCGCGGGGGAGGATCGAGGCGCCGAACCAGCGCAACTCCACGTCGTTGTCGACGCCGATGGTGGTGAAGATCCGTCGGGTGACCGAGTTGAAGAACGTCTCGGCCAGTTCGAGGTCGGTGCGTTGGGCGATCCGGCGCCGGAACGCGGTGCGGGCGCTCCGCCAGGCACCCCGACGGTCGGGGGTGGCCCGCAGATGTGGATGGACCTCGGCGACGGTCCGCTGGACGACCTCGGGGTGGACCGAGAGGCGCTTGACGGCGTCGGCGTCCTGGGTGGCCCAGGCCCGGCTCGTGAAGTTGCTCGCCGCCCGGCGGGTCAGGTTCTGGAAGGCGGCGAGGTACTCGACATAGCCGGCGTAGACGGTGTCGGCGACCCAGGCGGCGACCGCCTCCGGGTCGGAGGGTCCCCGGGGCTGTTCCTGCCCCTCCTGCTCGACCGCCGTCACTCCGCGGGCTCCCCGTCGGACCCGTGGAACGCCTGCCATGTGGGTTCCTCATGTGGGAGCGTGCCGGTGCCCGTGTGGTGCTCGGGCCAGTTGGCCGGCGCCAACGCCAGGGGGTTCTGCCCCACCTCGGCGCCGTAGAAGAGGCGGTGGTTCCGACGCAGGAACAGCCAGCGTCCCTCGACGCGGCGGTAGTCGTCGTCGTATCGGATGGCCTGGTGGATCCAGCGGTCGCCGTCCTGGATCTCGGCCTTGCAGTACACGTGACCACTGGCGGCGCCGGCGCCCAGGTCGAGGTCGATCTGGTGGGTGCCCGTGTTGAGAACGGTGACGCCGAGGGGCGCCAGTTGGGCGGCGAAGGCCTCGCGGAGGGCGTCGCGGCCGACGACATCGCGTCCGACGCGGACGTCGGGAACGAACAGGTCGACGAGGCCGTCGAGGTCGCGGCGGTCCAGACAGACCGCGTAGCGGGCGACCAGTTGTCGGATGTCGGCTTCCGCCTCGAGCCGTTCGACCGCGCCGCTCATGCGCCGCCTCCGAGCCGCTTGTCGGCCCAGCCCCCCGGGGTGCGACCGTCGGTGCGGACCCGCCGGGAGGCGAATCGCCAGGTCCCGTCGACCCGGACGTAGGCGTCCCGGTATCGGCCCCAGTGGTCGACGCCGGCGTCCGAGAACACGGTGAAGTAGGCCTCGCCGACGGCGTGGTCGGCATCCTCGAAGGCGACGTGGACGGGCGTGGTGTGGTGCTGGAGGAACCGGGGTCCGTCGCCGTCGAGGACCGAGTCCCGGGTGTTGGTGAAGATCTCGGCGATGCGGTCACGGCCCGTGTAGGTGGTGCCGTCCCCGATGTCCATCGTGGCGTCCTCGGCGAACAGGGCCAGGAGTTCGTCGAAGCGACCCCGGTCGCCATGGGCGTTGTAGGCGGTGACGAGCGCGGCGATCTCGGCCCGTGCCCCGGGTTCCCAGTCCTCCACGGTTCACCTCCAGTGCTTCCCGAATGGTCGATCCCGGGTCGCGGAACCCGGAGACCACACCTCTAGCGTGCCCCAGCATGGCTCCCCTCGGCGACATTCGGCACCGGTTTCCCGGACTGGCGGACGGCTGGGCCCGGTTCGACGGCCCGGCCGGCACCCAGGTGCTGGACGCCTCGATCGAGGCCATGGCCGACTGGCAGCGAAGCGGCAGCAACGCCAATGCCCACGGCGCCTTCCCGGCGGCACACGCCTGCGACGCCCTCGAGGAGCAGGTGGCCGCGACGGTACGCGGGCTGCTGGGGGCGTCCAGCGGCGGTGTGGTCTTCGGGCCGAGCACGACCGCCAACGTCATGGCGCTGACCCGTGCGATCGGACGCACCCTCGGCCCGGGCGACGAGGTCGTCTGCACGACGCTCGACCACGACTCCAACGTGACCCCGTGGGTGCTGGCGACCGAGGACGCCGGAGCGACCGTCCGCATGGCGGACTTCGACGGGGCCACCGGTCGCCTTGCCACCGAGTCGGTCGCCGACCTGCTCGGGCCCTCGACGCGCTGGGTGGCCGTCACCGGTGCCTCGAACGTGATCGGCACGATGCCCGACCTGCCCGCCATCGCCGACGCCGCACACGCCGTCGGGGCCCGCGTGGTCGTCGACGGCGTGCACCGCACCCCCCACGTGGCCGTCGACGTCGGGGCCCTGGGCTGCGACGTGTACACGACGTCCTCGTACAAGTGGTACGGCCCCCACGCCGGGGCCATGTGGATGACCGACGACCTGCTCGCCGACCTGCCCGCCTACAAGGTGCGACCGGCACCGTCGACGGGCGGCGCCCGCTGGCAG
>LULR01000657.1_pt1 | contig 12937 bp, 18 predicted proteins | sample 729471 | NCBI WGS metagenome assembly LULR01 (sample SAMN03860284, study PRJNA289734) | marine metagenome | biome: seawater column; feature: ocean; material: water; isolation source: Red Sea water column Station 108 - depth 500m | place: Saudi Arabia: Red Sea | collected 2011-10-15 | depth 500 m
GTGACAATTTTTTTCTGATACTCCAGCGGGAACTCCCATCTTAAATAAATCATAATTTCCTTCTTGAACTGCAGCTCTCATCTTAGATGCAGACATTCCACTTGCACCTTCTGCATCGGGATCTCGTTCTCCAGCAGAAACAACATCAATACTTTCAAAATTATAATATCCATGTTTAGATTTTACATCGTTATATTTGTTAAGAAAAACATCAAACTCTCTTACACGATCACTTCCAACTATCATTATTATTTTTGAATATTTTTGTTGTTCATATAATTCTACTATCGCTTCTATTGCAGTTCGTGCCGATGTAGTAGGAAAATCTCTACGATGTTTTGGAAACATCAATTTCATGAACATTAATTTTTGAGATGCTGAAAGAGGATTCTTTTTTGCATCTTGTGATTGACTCAAATATATAAATTTGTCTGCATCGTTTTTTGTGGCGGTACTCGCAAGTACTTTAAGTAACTTTTCATGACCGATTGTTGGGGGATTGAATCGACCAAAGGTGAATACCGCCGTACCTCCCTTTACTTCTTTTATAAGTTGTTCAAATGTTTTATTTTTATTTTTTGGACTTCTAGGCATAAGAATGTTATTCATTTGTTTCTTATTGTTTTGGGACTTTTCTAATTTTTCACGATCTTTTTCTACTTCTTCCCACTCATCCCACGAATCAAATTTCTTTCCATGTCTACCTCCATATGGAGTATCAAATTTTGTCCAATCTACTCCTTCTTCAACATGTTCAAATGACAAGATTTTTCCTCGTTTATCTACTTTGATATTTCTAATACCAAACCTTTTTTCCAAATTTTTCTTTTTCTGATTATCTGGTGTCATATGCCACATATTATCCCAATAATGCTGCATCTGAGCAAGTTTTTGTGGATTTGACATCATTCTTTCGTTAGTATCTTTTTTCATTTTGTCCAATCCTTAGCTGCATTGAAATTGGCCCTTGAGAATTCCAACCGATCAACTAACTTAACCGCATTTCCCATTTGGTCAATTGCGACAAATCCTTCAGGTGCAGTTACACGATATCCATTTTCGGTACGAATGAATGTATCCATTGCACCTTTTGCCTTCTCCAATTTGCGAATCACTACATCCTTTGCATCAACCAAAAGATTTTGCATATCAAATACATTTCTGAGATGATTCTTATTAGATGTGAGGAAACTTACAACTCTATCTTTATATTTTTTCTTGGTGTCTTTTGTTTTTTGGGTCTTTACTTTATCTATATCTTTTTGAAGTTTATCATCAATATATTTTATCATATCAGCCGTATGTCTTGCAGTATTTGAAATTTTCTGACCTTCTCTAACCTTCACGTTGGTAAATGTCTTGATTAGAACCAAGAGATCCGCTTGTTTAGATAATCCACTTAGAAAAGGAGAACTTAATTTCCGAAATTGTTTTCCTGCAAGAGAAAGGATATTGGTAAACTTAGTTGTCTCTGCCTTGTTGAAGTTCACCGTTCCAGATGTATCTTGATATTCTGCATCCGAAAACCAAACATCATTTGTCTTTGTCAATCCCCCTATATTCGCACCGAAAGACGCCCGCATGTCTTCAAGTTTCTCTCCTGAGTAAGTGGTATGCCAGACAATACCCATTTTCGCTTTCGTGATTTTATGGGAACTCTCTTTTGGAATTGCGTATGTGATTGTGTTGGGTGTGAAGGTAATATAGGATTTATCATCTATTGTCTCTGTTTTGAAGTCATCATCTGTGAACAACATATCTCCTTGAAGGACATCCGTTATTCCTAATTTTGGAAGATGTTTTAGTGCAACCTTTAACTTTGCATTGAGTCCGGCTGCGGAATGATTCTTGTCTATGTCTGCATCTGTATAATTGACTTTGGGATTTACGTTAAACACACCTTTTGTTCCTACAAAGAACTTTCCGTTCTCTGGATTGATCCCTGCAAAGATTGCAGGAGCACCATCCCACTTAACAGATACGTTGACACTTCTCTTTGCATTTCCTGCAAGCATGTCACGTAATGATTGAAGGAAGTTAATTGCAGCTCGTGTTCCATCTATTCCATGATTCAACACCTCATCTTCAAGATGTTCTAAGTGAAGGTTCTTTCCTTCCTTTACAGCTTCGATGAGATATTGTTTGAACGTTAGCATTTCACCAAGTTATTTCATTTGTCATTGTAATTTGTGGTTTTATTTCCAAAAAATCCATCATTCTATTAACTGAACTGGAAATCCATTTTTTTACTTTATCCCAAAGATTTTTTATAAATGTCTTTGCTTTATTCCACGCTCTTTTAATTGCATCAAAAAATCCTTCTGATAAGTATTGAAGTTCACCAGAATCGACCATATCATATACTTCTTTGACAGCTTTGGACTGTGCAGTATAAGATAGTTGAACTACACTTCTAAAATTATAAAATCCAGTTTTACCAGTTTTCTTTTTTGTTTGTGCAGATGATTTGAATCTTACTTCTGGATTTACTCTTGGTAAAATTTTTGAAACATAAGCATCTGCTGAAGTAATAACATTTTCTAAATGACCATCTCCATCAAAATCAACAACTAAAAAATGAGTTGCAGTTCCTTCATTATCATCAAATTTTACTTTCCCTGTCATCGCTTCAAATACAAATTCCTTATAAAATGCTTTATTACCATCAAAAAATGATCTAAATTTTTGTTTCATTTTCATATTATGCTTGTCTGCTGCAGAAAGTATTTTATCTTTTGTAAAAGATCCTGCTGCAACATCTGCAATTTTTCCTTGTTTTGTTTTTGTCTTTTTATATACTGTACCACCTTTTTTTTGAATATCTGCACCTCCCATAAAATCACCCAATTTCGCTGGCATTAAATCTTTTATCCCCTGTTCTATTTCTGTTGCTAAATCATCATTGAATTTATCAAATCCTTTTGTTTTTCTAGCTGCAACATTGAAAGTGGATAAAGATTCTTCTATACCTCCTGACATTAATTGAGAAGATCCTTTTTTCAATGATATTTTTTTACTAGAAATAATAATATCAGTTTTAGGAGTTTTATTTCCCCCTGTCCACATTGGAGTTCCATCATCAGGCCAATTCTTTGAATTCACTTTAGCAGACACAGACATTTTGTTTTCTCCACCTTTACCTAATAAATCAACTTTTGTTAGAATTTCTTTACCCAATTCTAACGGATCTTTTCCTTTTATTGCTTTTTCTAAATTAGGATATGATGTTTTACCACTATCTCCACCAGCTGCATCTACCAAGACATATTCCATTTCTTTAGCAGCTTCGGTTGATCCTTCTACAAGATCAATATATTTTTTGAATCGTAACATTCTTATTACAAATTTTTGTTTTTTTCTAAGGTAGGTATAACAACAATATGAGGGGAGAGGTCATGCCTGAAAGGTTCAGTGAATCTTCTCTCAGTGTAAGTTCCCCGACTTGCACCCTCGTTAATTATTTATAAATTATGACACTTGGGGGTCATCTGGATCTGGAATGCCCATCGCTGCAGCTGCAAACTCTTCTTTAAAAGAAGTTATAAAGCCTGGTGGGGGATCATCTACACGAAAAGTAACAATATTTCCAAAATGATCTTCGACTATGAAGTGCTGTTCAGCGTTTCTTGTGTGCATTGGTTCTGTCATACCGACAACATGGAGATACACACCTAGTTCTAGGTTTGCGTAATAACCACCTACACGAATATTGAGAGTATATTTTTCTTTACGAAATGCATCTAGATCGACAATTTTATTATCTTCTATACCACTCGTTTTGTTCATTTTGTGCCTGACGAATAAGTTTCATTTCATCTTTCTTTCGTTGTCTTGCGGCCTCTTCACTCTTCAATTTTTTTCTGAGACACGGTTTAACAAAATGAGATTTTTCTTTGACTGTTTTCATGATACCTTCACTCATGACTGCAGCCTTGAAACGACTCAATACTCGATTGATGTTTTCGTTACGTTTTACTTTGATTGAAATAGTCATAATTACCTATTCATATTATAGTTATGTGTCAGATTATTCTTCCACTCTTGTACTTATATTATACCAATTTGTGTCAAACTTGTCAAGTTAAAACTTCGATATAAATCTTGCAATAGGTTGTATAAATGGCAATAACATTACAGCCATTAATGCATTCACTCCTGTATGAATCAATGCAATCTGTTTAGTTATTCCTGTGGGCATTCCATCGCTGACCATTATCCCTGCAAGCCAGATAGTGCCCGTAGTTCCAATGTTAGCACCAAGTACTGCTGCAATCGCAGACGGAAGTGGTAATGCACCAGATGCAACCAATCCTATTATGGCAGTAGTGGAGAGTGAACTGGATTGCCAAAGAAGAGTACACACAATTCCTCCTAAAAACATCCAGTATGGATTGTGAATAAAAAATTCCAAATGTTCCAACTTGCCCATTGATTTCATGCCCCCCGAAAATAGTTTCAAGCCAAAATAAAATATGATGAGGCCCAAAATTGTTTGAAATAACGGATTTGTCATTTCCATCTGTTGCACCTTCTTAATGAGTTTTGCTCGTTTTGAGATTTTCATAATGAATTATATAGTATTTCGTTTCTTGTATGGGCCTCTCTTTACTCCTGTTTGTCTTTTCCTCGCTTCACTTATTTTCTTTTTGGTTTCTGGTGTATGCTTCTTACCATAAAAACCATTCTTCTCACCTTTTCGTGCTTCACTCAGGTTATTTAACCATTCCTCAGAAAATGGAGGTCTGGTAGTTCCTGTTTTAGTTTCACTCAATCTTTTTCTCATTTGTTCTGATTTTGGTTTACCCTTACTAGCTTCACTCATTTTCTTTCTGGTTTCTGATGTAAACTTTCTACCTTTTCCGACCTCACTTAATTTCTTTCTGGTTTCTTCTGTCATTCTGTTTTTGGTCAGATAACTCAATAAATTTTTAGTTTCTGGTGAATGTGTCTTACCATAAAAAGAATTCATTGCCCCAGACGAATCACCAATAGATTCAGCATCAGAATCATCTTGGGGATTATCAAGAAACCATTGGCGGACTTCAAGACAAAATTCATCATTTGGATTGTAATAAGTAATACTAGACATGATTATCTCCTTTTCAGATAATTGTGGTTAGGGTGAGGGAGTTGTTGTCGCAACTCCTTCATCTGTATTTATAAAATCCAATTATATAGGAGTTTCAAAATATTATAAATAAAAAGAAATCTCTTTTTTGAGTGAGTGAGATTTTTTTATTTTGGAAAGGAGGAAATGTCATCCCTTATATCACCTTATGATTTTACAGAAATAACCCACCAACTACGATCCTTCTTTGATGAAAGAGGATTTCAAGAAGTACATACCCAAAACAGATTATCTATTCTTGCTGCTTGTGAAGATCCAACAACAGTTGCGACTTACGAGTATTCTGGACAAATCTGGCCACTGCCGCAGACGGGGCAGATGTGGTTAGAATATGAACTTCTAACAAGACCAGAATTACCTGGCTGTTATTGTTTATCAACATCGTATCGACAAGAACAAAATCCAAAAGAAGGAAGACACGAACTGATCTTCCCTATGTTTGAATTTGAAGCACCAGGCGATTTTGAAGATCTTCTTCAAATGGAAAACGATCTTTGTAAACATCTAGGATTTAAAGCTGGAATTGAAAAAAATATGTATACTGAAGATTTTCCTGGCGGATTCTATCAAAGTGTACTTGCAAAATATACTGGTACTGAATTGGATGCTCATCATGAAGAAGAAATGTATCAAGAATACGGAGATGTATTTTTTCTAACACATTTTCCAGAATTTACAAGTCCTTTTTGGAACATGAAACTTGGTGAAATGGATGTCAAAAAGGAACACAAACTTGCTAACAAATGCGATGTTATCATGGGAGGTATGGAAACTTCGGAAAAGAAAGAGTTGAAGCAGAACTTGATGAATTCTTGAGTCATGATTTCGTTCCACGATATGGTGGTGGAATTGGTGTAACCAGAATGATTAGTGCGATGAAACGTGCTGGTTTGCTAGTTAAATGAAAGATGACTTAATTCCAGTTTATAAAGATGGTAAGATATTTTCAGTAAAAAGTAATAAAACAATTCCACTTTATAAAAATGGTGCTGGTATACATGAAATATTAGATCAATTGCATAGACAAGCAATAGAGTTGGAAAAATTGCGGAGTGGCGAAATCGGTAAACGCAATCGTTTGTTGGACGAATAAAACTGGTGGTTCGACTCCACCCTCCGCAGCCATTCTTTTTCTTTGAAGGAATAACTATTTATACCATTGCTTCTAATCTACAAGCATATGCAAGAGTCATTCCTGCAACTGCTACAAGTATCCAAATAACAATTTCTTTTCTACTAAACATATTTTTCTCCATTGTAAAAAAGAGTGCTAAGCTGTCTCTCCGAACCAAACAAAATGTAAGATTCTTTTATGGAAAAACCCTTTTAAGCAAGTGACGAATCTCGCCGGTCTAGATAACACTCTTTATTTCATTTATACTTTTGATTTTCTGGAAGATGTTGTTTACCATCTTCTCTTACTTCTTCATTATCTATGTACTCATCATCTACATAAGATTGTGCAAGTCGCCATTTAAGATATTCATATGCAGAAATTGGGGGGTATTTGTCTGGTTGGTTTGTGAGGTTTTTGATAATCACATCACGGCCAGGGTCTACAAAATAAGGCATTGAGTATCGTGGTCTATCCATATCGACATTTACTACACGATGTGGAGTTGATTTTAATAAATCATTTGTCCATCGTTGAAACATATCAGCCACATTCAGAACTATGGAATTTTCAACTGCTGGAACAGTAACCCACACATCATCTTTTTTGTCATAAACTTGTAGAGCACTTATGTTATCAAATCGATAGAGTAACGTGATAGAACCATAATCAGTATGAGCTCCACCCCTGACTTGACCTTCTTTTATTTCACCATTCCATGCAGGATAATGAATCATTCTCATGGTTGCAGAACCATCGATATGTTGTTCCACTAATGATCCAATAGGTATTCTTAAAACTTTTTCAAATCTGTAAAGGAATTGATAAGACAACATTCTTGAAATGCGTTCTATCTTTTGTGCAAGAGGTTTGAATTCGGGGATTTCTTTGGGCCAGTATTGTTCCTGCATCCTTGCTGGTTCAACCCAATTATAAGATTCTTTTAAATCGCCTGGCATGGTTGGAGTCAATCTTTCTTCCTCCAACCAATTATATCCAAGATTTTCCTTCACACCACTATATGCATATTGTTGTTTTACATCTAGTGGTAGTTGAAAGAACTCCTCCATGAGTACTTTCCAATCTTCAAATTCCGATAACCAATTATCATAAGCATGAGTAAAGATAGCAAACCCACAGGTAGTGTAGGCTTTATACATTTCCTCTACACAATCCTCTTCAAATCTAAAATCGATTATCGGAATAGATTTCATTAAAATTCCTTTATGAATTTATCAATATTTTTAATATGATTCTCTTTTTCTTTTTCTGGTAAAAAACTAAACTTAAAACTGTTCTTTGCCAAATCAACAATCATCCAATAGTCCATATTAAATGCTTGTTGAACTTCATAATAGTTTTCATTAATGTATCCTCCGAAATATGCAGGATCATCAGAATTAATTGTTATTGAAATTCCTCTATCCATTAATCGTTTAAGATTATGATTCTCCATTTTATCAAACACCTTCAATTTAACATTTGAAAGAGGACAAACTGTTAATGGTATTTGTTCATCAATTAATCGTTGCATCAACTTCTCATCATTCTCACATTGCACACCATGATCGATTCTTTCAACATTAAGAAAATCTAATGTATCTGTAATATACTTTGGAGTTTCCTCCCCTGTATGACATACTCTATGAAACCCAAGTTCTTCTGCTCTTTTAAATACATCTGTAAATAATTTTGGTGGATAACCTTCTTCAATACCATCTAATCCTACACCAACTATTCTATGTTGATAATTTACTGCTTCTTCTAATATGTCAAAAGCAGATTCTACACTAAATGTACGATTAAAATCTAAAATTAAATATGAAGAAATATCTGATTCACATAACGCCCGTTCAATTCCATTAAATACTGTTTCAAAAGGAATTCCACGTTTAACATGATTTTGTGGATTAAAGAGAATTTCTGTATGTTTTACATTATCTAAATGGATTCGATCCATATAGGCTTTAGTAAGATCGTAAAAATCTTCTTCAGTACACAAAACTTCCAAACCACCATAATATACTTCTAAAAATGAATTTAAATTTTGAAAATTATAAGCAGAATATATGTTCATTCCATCATAGGGTACATTAATACCATTTCGTGTTGCCATTTCAAGCAACATTTTTGGTTCTAATGTACCCTCAAGATGTAGATGCAACTCTGCTTTTGGTATTCCCTCAATTAAAGTTTGCATCATCAATTTCTTTAAGAGCCTGGAAATTTATTTACAATACCTTCTACAAAAAACTGCATACTTTCCAGTTCAGGCCTTTTAATAGCACCAGCAGGAATTTTTGTTCCATCCTTTTTAGTGACACCCTGTGAAAAAGGAAAATATATGTCCATCTCATCATTAATCCAGTTCATCTTAATAGTTTCAACGTGATTAACAACATTGCCAGGAACATTTACACCCCATGGCGATAGACCCACACAATTTTCTTTTAATCCCCAACTGTATCTTTGACCCATTTTAAGCTTCCCTGCTGCAAGCTTGTCAACGATGTGTTTGTAGAGAACATTCCAATTAAACATCATACCTGTGATGTATCGTTCTGGGCCATTATCTCCCATAGGAGCATCATTACCCATACTCCAAACTTCTCTACCATCATTTTTCCATGCTTGTTGTGCAAGGGTAACTACACTAGGAGAATCAGTTGTTGTGAAAAGAATATCATTTCCAGATTCTAGAAGTGCTTTGGCTGCATCCATATCTTTAGGTGGATCGAACCATGAGTTAATCCATACGATATTAACTTCTGCATTTGGATTAACTGTCCTTGCACCAAGAATAACTGCATTAATGTTACGAATGATTTCTGGAATTGGATGTGATCCAACTATACCAATTTTACCAGTTTTTGTCAACATTCCTGCTGCAACTCCTGCAAGGTAACGTGCTTGATAACTCATGCAACTATAGTTATCCATATTTTTCTTGTTACCTTTGTAACCTGTAGCATGCATGAAAATTGTATCTGGATTTTTTGCAGCTGCTTTTACCATATGATCCATGTATCCAAATGAGGTTGCAAATACAATATCGTGTTTTCTGGCAAGTTTACGAAATATTTTTTGAGATTCTGCTTCTGGCACCATCTCAACCATGCTAACTTTATAACCATGTTTTGTCAACGATTGAAATCCTTGATGGTGTCTCATTGACCATCCACCATCGGTGTGTGGCCCCACTAGAACATAACCAACTGAAGGTAATTTCTTACCAACAGCAATAATACCTGTTGTTGCAATAAATGCAACAATTGCCAATAAGGCAATTAGTTTCTTCATCTTAACTCCTTCCGAGCTAAATAGTTGAATAGATCGCTTCCACAATCTATTATAATAAAAAAGTGACGGCTCTGGGTGTTTTGTTTAAAACGTAAGTGGTCGAGACAACCCAACTCCCCAAGTTGAATTTGTCGGCCGTCACTTTTAAACTTTCCCTTCCGCCCTCTCCGTATATATTAATGGTAAAAACATTGTTATTAATGTCTTCCCATTCCACGGCTCATTATCTTATATGCAAGGAATGAACCATGTCATACTGTATATATCACACAGAAAAATTATATACAAATACAAAATTACATAAATACAAGTGAAGGGATTGTTAGAGCAATCCCCCCACTCTAAACAAAACAACCTAAATCGGAGGCTGTCATGTCTACAAATACTTATCTTACCAAATTTCCATACGAACAAGAACTTATTGAGTTCTGTAAAACTGTTGATATTTCTAATTATGGCCCTGCGAATAATATAGGCGGTTGGCACAAATATCATAATAATATTGATTGGAAAGAAATTTGTGCGGAAAAAGATCAAAAATCTATCAATAAAAAAATAAGTGAAATTGCAAAAACTATACCACATACTAAAGAATGGAATGCTAAAGTTTCTGCTGCTAAAAAAATAAGAACTCATTGTTGTATCATTTGTAAACAATCATTTAATCCTGGCAACTGGGCAAGACATTATCATTAACACTTCAAAGAGGAGTGTTCCACCAATGCTCCCACGGAAAATGTATCCACGTATTGGTTGAATCTTTTGCAATTTCATTAATATAATAATGCGGCTTGAAATTGCACTCGTTGTTCCACCATAGAACAGCAAATCGAACATCACAGTCAATTTGCATTGGTGATTTTTTACGAGGGCCTGTAATAAAATTTCTTATTCTATGAAATGTCTCACCAGAATCGCATACATCATCTACAATCAAAACTCGTTCATCTGTTTTTCTAGGTAGGTAATCTTCCCACTCTGGATAATCACGCAGAGAGGTCTTGATTGGTTTGAAGGGTTTTTTCATCCAATGGGACATCATGACGCCAGGAGTAAGTCCGCCCCGTGACAATCCTACGATGACATCGGGGTCAAACTTATCCAATACAATTTCTCTGCAAAGGGAATTGACATCCCTTCGCATCTCTTTCCAATCATACCATAGTTTATTTGTCTGTGACATACTTTATATAGTATGTCTTGTTTTATGGATTCTTTTCCGGTTGTATCGATTTTGGTAATACTGGTTTTCGTATTTGCGAATATATTGCATCAGCATCAATAGGAAAAACCTTCAATAGAACATCCACTTTCAGGTATCTTCGTTTTCGTACAATTGTCAAAGTAACCGTATCTCCTATATTATATTTGCTTATTTCATCTGAAAATTGCAAACCATCATTAGTCATTTTATCATTAACTCCAACAATAGTGTCAAATTTCTTTAGTCCCTTTGGAAGATTTTCATCGGGCCTTACAAATATTCCATACGTATTTGGAATAAATTCTGATTTAAGTTTGGGAAACTCTTTTATTATTTTGTCTCTCTGTTTTGGTTGACCTAATGGCATGATCATAATACCAACCGCTGGTCTATCAACCCTTCCAGAAACTAACATGGACTTAAAAGATTTTTTTACAATATCACCCCTAATCGCCAATCCAACTCCTGCATTTTCAGAAATTCTAGAAACAATTAACGCATTAATTCCTACAATCTCTCCCTTCATGTTTAAAAGAGGGCCACCAGAATTTCCTTTATTGATTGCAGAATCAGTTTGAATCGCTTTAATAAAAGGGTGTCTTGTATATCTTTCAGTACTAGAAATAATTCCTTTGGTTACAGTCCACGCCATACCCATAGGATGACCAAGAGCAAAAACATCTGTTCCCGATTTTATTTTCCCTGCATCTTCTGCAAATTCGAGATGTGGTATAGGTTCTTCTTTTCCTATAACTTCAATTAATGCCAAATCTGCAAGTGGATCGAGGCCTATTACATTTACTTCATAATTTTGCCAATCATTCTCATCATAATAAAATAATCTTATATAATTCTGATTATAAACACAATGAAAATTTGTAAGAATATGTCCTACTTCATCAATAACTACACCAGAACACAGACCAGTTTGAGAAGGATCTGTTTCTGGATCGACATTGGGATTCATAGACAGTATCACTACTGACTTTTTTGTATCAAGCTATAATACTTGATATTTTTCATTCTTATCCTTGAAAAATTGTTTGAGGAGATCCTTCCGATTCTTCCTGTTTCTGGTCTGGTGACTCTTCTTGCGAATCATCTATTTCCCCATCTGGTACTACCGCCGGATTATCTGTTTCCTTTTCTTTCGGTACTGGTTTTGATTTAATTCCTGTATCCCCCTCAATAACAAAAAAAGATGGTAAAGTTTTTTCTTCTTTAACACATTCTAATGCCTTAGTCATAAAAAGGTTTCCTGTCCATTCTTGATTAAAGACATTTTTTTGATATTCTTCTATTTTAATTTCTTTTTTAATCCTATCCATAACGCAAAAACAATGTACTATCATTTGTCTTTGAGATTGCCATCCAGGCGTCTGGCCAATAAGAGCTGGATTAGTTATCATTATCCATCTTATAGTTCCTTGATAACATGCATTCGTTGTATCATACAACAACTGTGTTGTCCATTCTTTCAATATTACTTTTTTTCTTGTTTTATTATCCTCTGCTCTTACTGCGAACAATCCTGTAAGAATTAATATCAATAAAAATATTAAACCCCCAACAATAATTTTTGTATTTTTTTCATTTTTTAAAAAATTCTTAATTTTCATCATTCCTCTTTTCGTTACCAACCCATTATACTTCCATCGGGAAGTTCATCGGATTCTGGAATCCATTGCATTGTTTCTTCTTCTTCTGTCCATCTAGCAGAAACTACAGGATATTTGCCCCATGTTCTAAGTACTGCTTCTTCGCCTCCACGACATAAAAATTTTGATCCATCTTCTAATGTTAGTTCTACTACTTTAACTTTTTCTACTATCATATCATCAGTGGTCATGTTCCTCAATTCCATGTTGTTCTAATAAGTCGTGCATTCGTTGATGTTCTGCACTCGATAACGCAAACATGATTGCAACACCTGTATACAATCCTATTGCAACGCCAATAATAAATCTAATAACAGATCTCTTACTACTGGCCTTTTGTTCATCCGAAAAATTCTTACCTTTCTTAATACCATCCCATATTTTATAACAACCATAAATGAGTAACAAGACAGAAGGAATTACGATATACCATTCTGTTCCAAACGAAAAGGCTGATGCACCAAACAATAATGCGAGAAATCCATTAATCCAACAAATCGGACACATATTTTTCCTTTAAGTAACTTTTTCAT
>LULR01000771.1_pt1 | contig 12883 bp, 14 predicted proteins | sample 729471 | NCBI WGS metagenome assembly LULR01 (sample SAMN03860284, study PRJNA289734) | marine metagenome | biome: seawater column; feature: ocean; material: water; isolation source: Red Sea water column Station 108 - depth 500m | place: Saudi Arabia: Red Sea | collected 2011-10-15 | depth 500 m
CCCCAGAGCCGTGAGCACGAAGATCGCGCTCTCGTTGTCGGCCCAGGTGTAAATCGCACCGTTCGCTTCGAGTGCCTCAGCCCAATCGGCGTAGGGAAAGGTGTCCATATCGTTTCACACTCCTTCTCAAATTGAACTGTCGATGTTGTTCTCTGCCGACTCACGCAGGGCCTTGGACTTGCGGGTCGCCCAGATGCCCGCCGCCAGCACGACGGCGTACATCAGCGCGATGGCCCCGATGAGTTCAAGCATCGATCAACCTCGGATGAGTTGATTGGCCGCTTGGGCGAGCACCGGTCCTGCCGATACTTCACTGCCATCGGCTTCCACAATGACCTCGTCGCTAGCGCCGAAGTCCGGATAGAAGTCGCCACCAAACTCGGCGACGTCAAGACCTTCGAGCTCGACCTCAGGTGGCACGCGCAGCAGGTTCCCCTGCTTGAGCAGCCACGAGATGATGTAGCCGGAGAGGAAGGCCAACGACAAGAGGGCGGCGATGCCGACCACCTGGCCGAGGATGGTTACCCGGCGGTCCAACCGTGGACGGCTACCGCTCCGACGGCGTCGTCGACCCGCATCTTCTCCTGCTGCCAGGTGCCGATCCAGACTGCGAAGGCAGCGCCCAGCATTGCCAGCAGGTAGGTCAGCGACGGGGCGTACACATCGGCACCGGACGACACGGCGACCACGCCGGCCAGACCGCCGGAGAGCGTCCAGAACGGATCGCCCTTCGAACAGATGTAGCCGCTCATGAAGCCACCGGCGAAGGCGACGGTGATCGTAAAGGTGATGGCACCCAGCGTGGTCGGGTTGTAGTAGATGTTGTTCCAACCCGGAGCCTCGCCCGGCAGCACTGCCAGACACGCCGCGTAGAACGCGTAGAACGCCGTGAAGATGATCATGAGGCCCATCAGGGTCATGTGGAGGTTGTGGGGCTTGAAGGCCCGTGCCCCCCCATCGTCGTCGAACGCACCGATCCGCGGTCCGAGGTTGAACAGCACCCCGAGTGCGAAGAGCCCTGCGATGCCGTGCACCACTCCAGAGGCGGCGAAGTCGTGGAACCCGAAGTGAACGACCAGCCAGCCGTGCCAACTCCAGCCCCAGGCGGCGCCCAGGATCCACACGAACGCACCGAGGAACACGGTGAGCACCAGATACGCCGAGATGCGGATGCGCTCGATGGTGGCGCCCGACATGATCGAGCCGGTGGTCCAGGAGAACAGCAGGAAAGCTGCCCAGAAGACGGCCATGACGTGGTCGCCGATGTTGGGACCCATCAGCTCGCCCCATGGGATACCCCAGGCGCACTCCGCCCCGTGGACGGGGTCGTTGGGCGTCGGGATGAATCCCGCGGAGAAGCAGAAGTAGGTATACCAACCGGCGTAGTAGAAGGCAGGCGTGACCACCGCGATCGTCATGATGTTCTTGACTGCCGTAGACATGACGTTCTTCCGGCGGCTGACGCCAGCCTCGTAACACATGAATCCCACATGGAGGAACCACATGAAGACCACGGTGACGAAGTAGTAATTCTCGATGAAGATGTCATCGCCCATCATCGTGCCAACACCTCCTCACTGGGGCTTGTTGCGGGCATGGCCATAGTGTTGCTCCCCCTTTGTTGCCAATTTCGGGTACTTCGCGTCAACGATTGAACGAGCCCGCGATTGGACCCAGTCGTTGCTCTGAAGTGACGCCTGTCACCGTAGCACGGGATGATTGGCGCGTTGGCCGAAGTCATCTTCCGTGGACCGCGGAGTGGATGACGCTTGGGGGCGTTTGCGGCTCAGGGGTCGCTGTGGGTGCGGAGAATCTCGCCGGTGTCTGCGTGTACCTCCACCGCCGTCCGACGCTCGAATCCATCCCCGCCGTCCTTGGCCTCGATCCAGAACGTGATCGCCCACACCCCCTTCGGGGGAAAGCCCTGACGGCCCAGCTCTGCATTCGTTTCTTCCGGCACGAAGTCGATCTGCTGACGAGCTATGCGGATCGCTTCGTCGCGGTCGACCTCGGTCTTCCCAAGGCATCCTCCGAAGTAGCCAACGATGAGGATGATGAAAATGACGATGAACATCTTCGCTGCGGTGGACGAATCGCGGATCGGATTCACCGCCCGCTCCGCTTCTGCCAGGCGACCCATACCCGCAGGGCCAGGTAGGCCGGGACGTGGGCCATGCCCACGACCGAGAGCCACCACAGGGTGAGCTGTCGGTCGTAGCCCTGTTCCCGGGCCTCCCAGAATGTCAGGCCCAACGCGCCCAGGAGCAACACGAAATACACGACGTTGGTGTGTAGGTCGAGAAGCCACAAGATTCCCATGGACGATGTTCCTCCCGTCGGGGTCGGGCGCAGGCTAGGTGGGACGACCCGCGTCTCGCACCCTTGACGCCGAAGTCAGGGCTCGGAGGCTCCGGGTGCTCACCGCGGTTGCCCCAGTTCGTGGACCCAGCGTGGCAGGCCGGCGGCCTTGACGGTGTTGGCGAAGAGCCAGACGTCGGTGATGGGTCCCACCCCGCCGGGGACCGGTGAGATGGCCTCGGCCCTGCTCGCCACACCGTCGTAGTCGAGGTCGCCGACGAGGCGAACCCTACCCGTCTCGGGATCGTTGACGGGGTTGATGCCGATATCGATGGCGATGACCCCGTCGCGCACGTCGTCGGCGCCGATCAGGTTCGGGACGCCAGCCGCCACGATGAGCACGTCGGCCTGCCGGGCGTAGTCCCGCATGCGGCCGTGCTCGTCGCACCAGCGGTCGCAGGAGATGACCGTGGCGTGGCGTTCGAGGCCCAGCCACATGCCGGGCTTGCCGACGTTGTTGGAGCGGCCCACCCACACGATCGTGGACCGCTCGTAGAACTCGGACGGCTTGCGCCCGGAGTCGAGCAGGTAGCGGTCGAGCATGTGGAACGCGGCCGCTGGCGTGGAGGGAACGAAGCGGGGCTCGCCGAGTGCCACGAGGCCGGCATTCCACGGGTGGACCGCCTCGATGTCCTTGAGCGGGTCGAGGCGCCGGTAGAGGGTCTCCTCGGGGATCTGCGGGGGCAGCGGCCGGAGGACCAGGATCCCGGAGACGCGGGGATCGGCGTTGAGCGCACCGAGCGTGGCGAGCACGTCGGCCAGTTCGGCGTCGTCGGGAAGGTGGCGCGGGTCGTAGTGGCAGCCGAGGCCCTCGGCCAGGTGGCGGATGCGGCGCTCGTAGGCGGCGGCGGCGTAGTCGTCGCCGACGAGGAGGGTTGCGAGGCCCGGGGTCGTCGCCTTGTAGTCGGAGAGCGGGCTGGGTCGTTGGAGAGCGGGCTGGGCATTTCCGGAACGTCGTTCCGACGCAGCCGGGTCGGGTCAACGGCTGGTGCCGAGGGGGTTGCGGAAGCGCACACCGGGTGGACGCTGTTGGCCGCAGCGCTCGAGGGCGGCCGCCCAGGCGGGGGAGTTGCCCATGGCGGCGCGCAGCACTCCGGTGGTGGCCCGGCCGAGGGGAACCGCTCCGGGCCGCTGCCGGACGCCGATCGCCGCCTGGAGCCGTGGCGGGACGGTGGCCACGGCGGCGTCGTAGAGGCGCCGGTAGGCGAGCCGGGTGGCCAATGGCAGGCGGGGCCCGGCAAGGAAGGCGACGGCGTCGTCGGCCGCCGGCGAGGCCGCCACTGCCGGGTGCCCGGCCACCCAGGCGCGGCCCGTGTGCCCGCCGCACGATCGCCAGCGCCGCGTCGACCTCGGGGATGGCGCCATAGGTGGTGGCGGTGACGTAGGCGGCGGTGCGGGACAGGCGGCCCAGCGGGTCCTCCCGGTAGACGGAGTGGTCACCGACGCCCGCGGCCACCTCGGGGTGGGCGGCCTGCACGAGCAGCGCCCGGATGCCGCCGACGAAGGCGGCCACGTCGCCCATGAGCTGCCAGGTCATGGAGCCGGGGCCGAACAGTCCCGGGTCGCCCGGGTGGGAGAACGTGTCGGCCAGCGGGTCGGGGGCGTGCCGGAACAGGCCCGAGGCGGCGTCGGTGACCCGTGCCCGCCAGCCGGTGTTCGGCGTGTGTGCGTCCGGGCTCACCGGAGGTGCGTGTTGGGTGTCGTCTGGAGGCCGCCTTCGGTCAACTCGGCGACCGCAGGGACCGGGTCGGGGTCGGCGAACCGCTGGAGGTCGTCGGGCGCGAAGTCCAGCGTCGCTTCGTCGATCGTCCACCACGAGGCCTCGAGGGCGATGCCGTTGGGGTCGTGGAAGTAGATCGACCGGATGATGTCGTGGTCGACCACGGGGGTGACCTCGCAGCCGGCCTCGACCAGCCGCCGTTGGAGTTCGACGAGGGCGGCCTCGTCGGCGACGCCGAACGACACGTGGTCGAACTGGATGGCCCGCGAGGTCGGCGCCCCGGCAGGCTTGGCGAAGGTCTCGGCGCCGGGCACCTCGAAGAAGGCGATCGTGTTGCCGGGTCCGAGTTCGAAGAAGTAGTGGCGCATCGGGCCCGCACGCAGGGTGGCGACGAGGGGCATGCCGAGTACGCCGACGTAGAAGCGGACGGTGGTGTCCATGTCGGGGGTGACCATGGCCAGGTGGTGCACGCCCCGCCAGCGGGGGGTGGGTGTCGACAACTCCGACACCCCTCTGGTTGAGGTCCGGGTGGCCTGGTCGACCGTGGGTTCCATGGGCACAGTCTCGCAGCCGGGACGGCGTACTGCCATGCCCCGGGGTCAGCCGGCGGTGGTTGCCGGCGGCTCGCTGGTGGTGGTCGTCGTGGTGGTCGTCGTGGTGGTCGTCGTGGTGGTCGTGGTGGTGGGGGCGCTCAGGCCCTCCTGTCCCTCGGGAAGGACGAGGAACTCGATGCGGCGGTTGCGGGCCTTGCCCTCGCGGGTGACGTTGTCGGCGACGGGGTCGTACTCGCCCATGCCGAGCGGGGTGAGCCGCTCGGCATCGACGCTGCGGGCGATCAGCTGTGCCCGGACGGCCTCGGCCCGGATCCTCGACAGGGCCAGGTTGGCGTCCTCCTCGCCGTCGCTGTCGGTGTGGCCGATGATCTGGACGCGGACCCCGGGGTTGGCGACGAGGAAGTCGGCGATCAGTTCGAGGGTGGGGAGGGACTCCTCGGTGATGCGGTCACCGCCGCTCTCGAACTGGATCGGGGTCCGAGCGGCGGCGGCGCTGAGGCGGGCCTGGAGCAGCAGGTCGGCCTGGTTGGCGGGCAGGTCCGGCGCCTCCTCCTCGGGGACCGTGTCGGTCACGATCGGCTCGGGTACGAGGACCAGGTTCTCGACGCCGATCACGCCCGGTTCGGCCTGCGCCACCCGGGTGGCGGCCTCGCGCAGTTCCTCGGAGGCGACGCGGCCTCGGAGCACGACCGTCCAGTCGACCACCTGCACCTCGACGGTCGGCAGGCCGGCTCGGACCATGGCGGCCTGGACGGTCGCGCGCCGGTCGCGCGGGTCGCGCATCCAGCCGGTCACGGGAGGAACAGGGGGTCGGGGCGGGCGTCGATGCCCTCCAGCCTGCCCGATCGGGCGGCGTGTCCGACGCGCGCCCGGCTCAGACCTCGGACAGGGGGGCGACGACCTCCTCGCCGAACCTGGCCAGCGACTCCTCGGGGTCCCGCCAGAAGAGGAAGCCGGGCACCACGAGGCGGGTGACGCCCTTGGCGGCCAGCTCGGCGGCCCGCTCGACAGTTGAGGCGTCCATGACACCGTCGCCGCCCCAGACGACCTCGATGCCGGCAGGGTCGCGGTCGTGGGCCTCGGCCTCTCGGTGCATCGTGTCGAGGAGGGCGTCGAGGTCGCCCTTGCCGGGGAAGAACCCGTCGCCCAGTCGGCCGGCCCGTCGTGCGGCGGCCTCGCTGTGGCCGCCGATGAAGATCGGCACCGACCCGTTGGCGGGCTTGGGGTTGGAGGACACCTCGTCGAACGACACGAAGTCGCCGTCGAACGACACCCTGTCGTCGCCCCACAGCGTGCGCATGGCGGCCACGTACTCGTCGGTGCGGGCGCCGCGTCGCTCCCAGGGGATGCCGAGGGCGTCGAACTCCTCGCGCAGCCAGCCCACGCCGATGCCGAGGTCGACCCGTCCGCCGCTCATGGCGTCGAGGGTGGCGAGTTCCTTGGCGAGGACGAGCGGGTTGCGCTCGGGAAGGATGAGGATGCCGGTGGCGAGGCGCAGGCGGGTGGTGTGCGCCGCCACCCAGGCCAGCCAGATGAGCGGGTCGACCAGTGGCGTGTCGGACGCCATCGCCATCTTCCCGCTGGCGTCGTACGGGTAGGTCGACTCGTAGCCCTCGGGGAACACGACGTGTTCGACGGTCCAGAGGGCGTCGAACCCGGCCGCCTCGGCGTGCGTGCCGAGCGTGGTGCAGCCCTCGGCGGTGCCGAACGGTCCGGCGTTGGCGAAGATGATGCCGACTCGCATGTGGAACTCCCCGGGGTCGTGGTCTGGCGGCCCCGAGTCTCGCCGGGGGCCTAGCGCCCCTGCCAGTCGGGCGGGCGCTTCTCGGCCCAGGCCCGACCGCCCTCGGCGGCGTCGTCGGTGGCGCCGGCGACCCGGCGCATGGTCTCGCCGAAGCGCACCGCCTCGGTCCACGACATGGCGGCGGTGCGGGTGGCGACCTCCTTGGTGGCCCGGGCGGCCAGCGGGGCGGCCCGGCAGAGGCGCTCGGCGAGCGCAAGGGCCTCCTCCATGAGTTGGTCGCCGGGCACGACCTTCCAGGCCAGGCCGATCTCCTTGGCCCGCTCGGCGTCGATGGGTTCGCCGGTGAGGAGGAGCTCCATGGCGTCGGCCCAGGCCACCTTCCGGGGGAGGCGGATGGCGCCGACGATGGTGGGGATGCCGATGGTGACCTCGGGCCACGAGAAGGTGGCGTGGTCGGCGGCGATGACGAAGTCGCAGGCCGCGACGGCGGTGAGTCCGTAGCCGATGCAGTGGCCGTTGACGGCGGCGATGGTGGGCTTGAACACCTCGAGGCCCGACTCGAAGGAGTTGACGGTGGGCATCTCCCAGAAGGTGCCGGGGAACTCGCCGACCGAGCCGCCGCGGTCCTTCAGGTCGGCGCCGGCGCAGAAGGCCGTGTCGCCGGCCCCGGTGACGATCCCGACCCAGGCGTCCTCGTCGGCCACGAACCGCTGCCAGGCGGCGTTGAGGTCGCGGCGCAGGTCGCTGTTGACGGCGTTGAGCGCCTCGGGTCGGTTGTAGGTGATGGTGGCGACGCGCCCCTCGCGTTCGTACGTCGCCGCCTCCCCGTGCGGCCCCTCGCGGTCGGATCCGGTCACGGGGTGGACCGTAGCGGAGTGCCTCGGCACGGGGGAGCGCCCGGAGTGGCCGCCCGTGGGCAGGGTGCGCCTAGAATCTGACGGACCGTCAGATTTGGGAGTTGCCATGACCCTCACCGAGGACAGCACCGCCACCGGGCAGGCGCGCACCGAGATCCCACCGATCATCAGCGTCGACGACCACATCGTCGAGCCCCCCCACCTCTGGCAGGAGTGGCTGCCCGCCAAGTTCAAGGACCGCGGCCCCCGCGTCGAGCGCGACACCGCCGTGTTCAACTTCGAGGGCGGCGTCTTCTCGTTCGAGAAGGGCGTGCGACGTCTGGTTCTACGAGGACCTCGTCCACCCCAACAAGCGCCACGTCGCCGCCGTCGGCTTCGACCGCGACGAGATGACCATGTCGCCCATCACCTACGACGAGATGCGGCCCGGCTGCTACGACCCCAAGGCCCGGGTCGCCGACATGGTCGCCAACCACGTCGAGGTCTCGCTGTCGTTCCCGACCCTGCCCCGCTTCTGCGGCCAGACCTTCTACGAGGCCGCCGACCGCGAACTCGGCCTCGCCTGCATCAAGGCCTACAACGACTTCATGGTCGAGGAGTGGTGCGGCGACTCGGGCGGGGCGCTCGTGCCGCTCATCATCATCCCGCTCTGGGACGCCGACCTGGCCGCCGAGGAGGTGCGCCGCAACGCCGCCCGGGGCTGCCACGCCGTCTGCTTCTCCGAGATCGCCCCCAACCTGGGCCTCCCGTCCATCCACACCGGCTACTGGGATCCCTTCTTCGCCGCCTGCCAGGAGACGAAGACCGTCGTGTGCATGCACATCGGCTCGTCGTCCAAGATGCCGGCCGCCTCGCCCGACGCCCCGCCGGCCGTCGCCGCCTCGCTGAGCTTCAACAACGCCATCGCCTCGCTCAGCGACTTCCTGTTCTCCGGCGTGCTGGTCCGGTTCCCCGAACTGGTGCTCGCCTACAGCGAGGGCCAGATCGGCTGGATCCCGTACATCCTCGAGCGGGCCGACGACGTCTGGAAGGAGCACCGGGCGTGGGGTGGCGTGGCCGACATCATCCCGGAGCCGCCGTCCACCTACTACTACCGGCAGGTCTACGGCTGCTTCTTCCGCGACAACCACGGCCTGGCGTCGCTGGACGAGGTCGGCGTCGACAACATCACGTTCGAGACCGACTACCCGCACACCGACACCACCTGGCCGAACACCAAGCAGGTCGCCGAGGACATGATGGGCCACCTGCCCGCCGACGTCGTGTGGAAGATCGTGCGCGGCAACGCCGCCCGGATGCTCAGCCTCGACATCGAGGCGCCGCCCGCCAGCTGACCCTCCGGGACCGGAGGGCCCGGGTCCGTAGACTCGGACCCGTGGCCGCATCGTCAGACACCGCCCCCGGGGCGGCGCGCCTCTCCGCGATCCTGCTCGAGCCGGACTGCGCGCCCGGGCTGTGGGCATCGGTCGACTCCGGCGAGATGGACGTCCTCATCCCCGAACTGCCGCTGCTGCGCATGGAGCAGGACCCCATCCACCGGCACAAGGACGTCCTCGCCCACACCATCGCCGTCGTCAACAAGACCGACCCCGAGATCACGGTCCGACTGGGCGCCCTCTTCCACGACATCGGCAAGCCCCGGACCCGCTCGTTCGAGCACGGCGAGGTCACGTTCCGCCACCACGAGGCCGTCGGCGCCCGCATTGCCCGCAAGCGCCTGACCGAACTCGGCTACGGGGAGCAGCTGGTCGAGGACGTCGCCGAACTGGTCCGGCTCTCGGGCCGGTTCAAGGGCTACACCGACGGCTGGTCCGACTCGGCGGTGCGCCGCTACGCCCGCGACGCCGGCCCGCTGCTCGGCAAGCTCAACCACATGATCCGGTGCGACTGCACCACCCGCAACCGGGCCAAGGCCGCCGGCATCCAGGACGCCATGGACGACCTCGAGCGGCGCATCCAGGAGCTGGCCGAGGAGGAGCGCTTCCGGGCGGAGCGCCCCGGCATGGACGGCGACGCCGTCATGGCCCACCTCGGCATCGGCCCGGGCCGCGAGGTCGGTGAGGCGCTGGCGTTCCTGCTGGCCCTCAAGCGGGCCGAGGGCGACCTCGAGCGTTCCGAGCTCGAGGCCCGCCTCGACGCCTGGTGGGCCGAACGGGCCTGAGCCCACAGCCCCGACAGCCGGGGACTACTCGGTGAGGATCCGGCCCATGAGCCAGGGCCCGACCTCGGCCATGCCCGCCTCCGAGAGGTGCACCCCGTCGAAACGGGTGTGGCGTTCCCGCTCCGAGCCGTTGTCGCCGATGAACTCCCGGTAGGGGATCGTCGACACGTGGTCCAGGTCGGCGGTGGCGGCCACGACCAGCTCGTTGAGACGGTCGATCCGGTCGGGGTGGTTCTGCGGCCGGATCTCTCGCTTCAGGTGGGCGCCCTCCAGCCACACCACACGGGCGCCGGTCGCGCCCAGCACCTCGGAGGCCAGCCGGTATTCCGACGAGATGTAGTCGTCGTAGACGGGCATCCCGACGTTGACCCACTCGTCGCCCAGCGACGGCACCAGCCGGTCGGTCACGTCCCACGGGGTGATGTGCGACAGGACCACGTCGGGCTGGAACACCTCCACCGCCGTCGGCCACGACACCACCTCGGGGTCGAGCATCACGTGCGGCTCGACCGGGTCGTTCCACGCCGAGCACAGTTCACCCACCGGCCCCTCGATGCCCTCCGGGATCCGCTTCTGGCCGTACCGGCCCACCACGCAGCCCAGGTGCGCCTCGTTCAGCACCACGGCCTCACCGGGGTTCTCGAGCACCCAGGTGCACAGCGCCTCGCCGATCTGGAGCGCCACGGAGTCGCCGACCACCAGCACCCGGGTGCGGTCGTCGGTCGCCGGCGGCAGCAGGCCCTGCTCGGCGCACGGGCCCCTCGAGGAGGCGGCGGCCTCGTCGGCCGGGCGGGTGTTGACCCACAGCAGGCCCAGCAGGATCGCCACCACGGCGACGGCGCCGGCCGAGATGGCGGGAACGGGCTTGAGCGGCCGGTCCAGCAGCGGCACCTTGCGGTGCACGACGGGCTGCTCGACGAGGTAGAAGCTGGCCGCCGACACGGCGAACGTGAGGAGGAGGTGCAGCCAGATGAGGTTGTTGCCCTCGACCACGTCCACACCGGGAATGAGGCGGCCCATCCGCTCGGGCGTGACCAGCAGGTAGATCGGCCAGTGGTACAGGTAGAGGCCGTAGCTGATCTTGCCGACCCAGCGGATCAACGGCGACTCGAGGAACCAGTGCAGCGGCCCCTTCGTGGCGCCGGCGCAGCCGTACCAGAACCAGCCGATGCCGACGCCCAGCAGATAGGGCCAGTGGTCGAACGGGGCGTTGCCGCGCACCATGCTCACCACCGCCCAGCCGGCGGCGAACAGGCCGGCGTACCCGGCGCCGAGCAGCACCCGGTTGGGCCACGGAGCGTCCGGCGCCGACAGCGACGCCGGCAGGCGCGTGTGCCAGGCCGGCTCGGCCGGCTGGGCCACCCCGTAGACCATCACGCACGAGATGCCGGCCACCATGAGGAAGCCGCCGTGCTCGAACATCCAGGCCGAGCGCTCCGAGATCTCGAAGATGGCCCAGGCGAAGAACAGCGTGGCGGCGTAGGCGCCGGCCACCCACCACAGCTGCGCCCGCCGGGTGCGGACCGGGCCGCGCTGGCGCACGATGACCGCCAGGATGATGCCGGCGAACAGCGAGTGCGCCCGGGTGTCGGTGCCGTAGTAGACGCGTGACGGGTCGCCGCCGCCCGGGTAGAGGTGGCCCATCCACCAGGTCGAGGCGATCGTGCCGACCACCATCGTCCAGAGCAGCACCCGGTAGGCGTGCTTCTTGCACAGGTACAGGACGGTGATCAGGTACAGCGGCGCGAAGACGTAGAACTGCTCCTCGATCGAGAACGACCACACGTGGCGCAGCGGCGAGTGCTGGAAGTCCTCGAAGTAGGAGACGTCGCTGAAGATCTCGAACCAGTTGGCGCAGTAGGCCAGCGCCGAGACGATCGCCCCGGTCCAGCGGGGGAACTGGTCGGCGGGAACGAACAGCACCAGGTAGAGCGTCAGCGCCAACAGGGCCACGAACAGGGCGGGCAGCAGGCGGCGGGCCCGTCGGCCGGCGTAGGCCTTCAGGTCGATGCGGCCGGTCTTCTCGAACTCGTTCAGGGCGATCGAGATGATGAGGAAGCTCGACAGCGTGAAGAACAGGTCGATGCCGAGGATGCCGCCAGACACCGTGTCGGTGGCGGCGTGGTACAGCAGCGGGCCGATGACCACCCAGATCCCGCGGATGCCGTCGATCCCCGGGATGTAGGTGAAGGCGGGGCGCCCCTGCTCGGCCATGGCGTCGGACGCTATCCCTGCTCGCCCGGTTCACAGGGGACGAGGATCTGGTGGCGTTCGGCGGCCCAGGCCGGGCAGAAACGCTCTGCGACGACCCGCGCCGGCTCGGGCGAGCCCGGCTCCACCGAGGCGTTCGGCTCCGACCAGCCGTCGAAGCGGTCGGTGAGCACCAGCAGGTCGGCGTCGTGCAGTTCGTCGGCCAACGGGCCGCCGTCCCGGTTGGCGAGGCCGGGGTTCATCTCGAGGTGTCGGCTGGCCGGCACCAGGTCGGGCAGCAGGAAGTAGAGGAACGTCTCCGAATAGTTGGTCCGGGTGAGGTCCAGGGGGCCGACGAACACGGTGTCGCCGGGGTCGGTGTGCTCGTCGACGGCGGCGAGGACGTCCTCGAGGTCGGCGGCGAAGTCGGCGTCGCCCACCGGCAGGGTGCGTCCCGCATGGGTGACCGACGGGGTCGACCAGGTGGCGGCCCGGGCGCCGAAGGCGTCGACGGTGAAGCGCCCCAGGTGGTGCGGGGCCACGGCGAACAGCAACCCGACGACGGCAACCAGTGCCAGCGGGGCGGCCAGGTGCCGGCGGGCCAACGGGAGACGGCGCCCGAGGGCCACGGCCACGGCAATCGTCGCCACGGCGAACACGTAGCAGCCGACGAACTTGAGGTGGTTGGGACTGGGGCGCTGGAGCACCATCGGCACGATCGCCAGTCGCGCAGCGACGTCATGAGCGGTATCCTGCGCCGCGCTCCACAAGCCGTCATGGACCGGCAACGCTCCGTATCGGCTATCCAGCGCTTCGAGCTTGCGTGCGATCAACGCGAAATGCATCGCCTCATCGGCGGCGACACTCAGAAAATCATCGACGAACGCCCGCTCCATTGCGGCACCGAAGCGACCGGCCATGTCGAGCGCGAGGTCGATGGCAGCGAACTCGATATGCGCCAGCGCATGCCACAGCGCGATCCGGTTCCGCTGCGAACCCATCTTGCCGCGCTTGGGCATTTGCGAGGGTGGCAGCAGCTCGAGCGAAGCGGGCAAAGCGGGACGATCGGGCATGGCGACGTCAAATTCGCATGCCAGGCGGCCCAGACGCCGGTCACGCGCCACCTGACGCGCAGCGAAGACCTTCGCTGTCGGTTCGCCGGTGAGGAGCGCCTCGCGAATTGCCTGCGCGACGGTACGACGCGGTGACGTCATGCCGACCGGACGGCTTCGAGCACCTCTTCTGCGTGCCCCTTTACGCGTACCTTGGGCCAGATGCGCAGGATGCGGCCTTCTGGGG
>LULR01000263.1_pt1 | contig 12845 bp, 10 predicted proteins | sample 729471 | NCBI WGS metagenome assembly LULR01 (sample SAMN03860284, study PRJNA289734) | marine metagenome | biome: seawater column; feature: ocean; material: water; isolation source: Red Sea water column Station 108 - depth 500m | place: Saudi Arabia: Red Sea | collected 2011-10-15 | depth 500 m
ATCTACAGCCGTGATGCGAACGTCTGGCATATTTCGCACGAAGGCGGGGAACTGGAAGACCCATGGTGTGAGCCTACGAATAAGGTCTGGACCCTGACTGTCTCACCCGAGCAGGCACCGGATAAGCCGGAGTACGTTTCGGTGACGATTGCGAGTGGCGAGATTGTGGCGGTGAATGACAAAGCCTTGTCGCCTTTTGAATGCCTGGATGTTTTGAATGACATTGCCGCTAAACATGGCGTCGGGCGCGTGGATATTGTTGAAAACCGTCTGGTGGGCATGAAAAGCCGAGGCTGTTACGAGACGCCGGGCGGCACCGTCATGATGGCTGCCTTGCAGGCTATTGATGAGCTGGTATTGGATAAAACCAGCCGCAGCTGGAAAGCTCAGCTAAGCGAGCAGTTCGCGCAATTACTGTACGACGGGCGCTGGTTTACCCCATTGCAGCATTCGGTGATGGCGGCAGCGGAGTCTCTATGTTCGGCTGCCAGCGGCGACGTGGTGCTGAAGCTCTATAAAGGCTCAGTGACTGCGGTTCAGAAACGTTCTCCGAATAGCTTATACAGCGAAGACTTTGCGACCTTTGGCGCTGACGAAGTCTATAACCAGGCGCACGCCGAAGGTTTTATTCGGTTGTTCTCCCTTCCTAGCCGGATAGCGGCGTTACAGAAGCAACAAAAGGGGTAGATTATGGCGCTATGGGGTGGACGTTTTGCGGCAGGACCCGATGCCGCGTTTCAGCAGTTTAATGACTCGCTGCCTTTTGACTATGTGTTAGCTGAGCAGGATATCACCGGCTCTAAAGCCTGGGCGAATGCGTTGCACAAGGTTGGCGTACTGAACAGTGATGAATGTCAGCAGTTACAGCAGGCATTGAATGAACTGCTCAGTGAGGTGCGAGAAGACCCTGCGGCAGTCGCGGTGGGCGGCGATGAGGATATTCATTCTTTTGTGGAAGCGGCACTGATAGCTAAGGTGGGTGATTTAGCCAAAAAGCTGCATACCGGGCGCAGCCGTAATGATCAGGTTGCTACGGATTTACGCTTGTGGTGCCGTGAGCAGGCCGGAGCTCTGCAACAGTCGTTAAAGCAGACTCAGCAGGCATTGCTGGATCTGGCGCAACGTGAAAAAGACACGGTCATACCCGGTTACACACACCTGCAACGGGCGCAACCGGTTTTGCTGGCGCACTGGTGCCTGGCCTATGTGGAAATGCTGCAACGTGATAGTGAGCGCTTACAAGACGCTACTGATCGACTCAACAAAAGCCCTTTAGGTTGCGGGGCGCTGGCAGGCACAGCCTATGCGGTCGACCGCGAAGCTATTGCCAGCGAGCTGGGTTTTAGTGAAGCAACGCGGAACAGTCTGGATTCAGTATCTGACCGTGACTTTGTAGTGGAGCTGTTAAGCACCGCGTCGTTGTCGATGCTGCATTTGTCGCGCTTAGCGGAAGACTTAATTTTCTACAATTCCGGGGAGGCCGGCTTCATCGAGCTGGCCGATAACGTGACGTCGGGATCGTCACTGATGCCGCAGAAGAAAAACCCGGACGCGCTGGAGTTGGTGCGGGGTAAAAGTGGCCGGGTGGTGGGCTCGTTAACCGGCTTAATGATGACCTTAAAAGCGCTGCCATTGGCCTACAATAAAGATATGCAGGAGGACAAGGAAGGGCTGTTTGATGCCTTTACCACCTGGCAGGCATCACTGGCGATGGTGACCTCGACCCTGAATGGTCTGACGGTTAATCAGGAGGCTTGTCGTAAGTCTGCGCAAGGCGGTTACGCCAATGCGACTGAGCTCGCGGACTATATGGTATCCAAAGGCATTCCTTTTCGGCAGGCGCATCACAACGTCGGTGAACTGGTGCAACAGGCCATTAAGGCGAAAAAACCATTAGAGGATATGCCGCTGGAGGCGTTTCAGGCAGTGGCCTCGGTTATTGAGCAGGACGTTTATGACTGGCTGACGCTGGATGCGCTGCTGGAAAAACGTTGTGCCCTGGGCGGAACCTCGCCGCAGCGAGTGAATGAAGCTTTAAAAGCGGCACAGCAGCAACAGCAGATCCAGGTGCGCGACGCCAACCTGGGTGATATTGGTGCCATTTTAGATTTAGTTCAGCACTGGGCCGGAGCCGGCGAGAACCTACCACGGGCGAAAGATGACATCGTGCATTCTATTAACGAATTTGCGGTGACTGAAGTGAACGGCAAGGTGATGGGTTGTGCGTCATTGTATATCTACACCACAGGCTTAGCGGAAATTCGCTCGTTAGGAGTCAACCCGAAAACCGAGGTGCGTGGTCAGGGGCGTATGCTGGTGGCTTACTTATTGAAAAAAGCCCGCCTGTTGCAGCTAAACCGAGTGATAGTGCTGACCCGGGTGCCGGACTTTTTTGAACAGCAAGGTTTTCGCTATTGCTCGAAAGACACCTTGCCGGAAAAAGTCATGAAGGACTGTGAGATTTGCCCAAGGTTGGCCAACTGCGACGAGCTGGCCATGGAGTATCATCTTGAGCAGCCGAACGAACAGTTAATTTTTCGCTCGGCTTGTTAGTCAGGTTAGGGTTACTTATTCAACAAGTGCAAAGATCATCACCACGCGTTTTGGTTACCAAATCGTGAACATTTTGTGACACTTTTGTGTTGTCACAATCCTGTCATGCAAGCGTCCTAATCTGCTCCCGACTTAAATCACAACATGACACGAAGAAGTCGGGAGAACCCAATGAAATTCAATACCTTATTTAAGATATCTGCAGTGACCACAGCACTTCTATTAGCCGGTTGCGGTGGCGATATTAACGTGACGCCAACCGTGAATAATGGTGGTGGCTCGAATGCCGGCGGTGATACCGGGGGCGGTGACAGCGGTTCATCTAATCCATGTGCAACCTACGCAGACGTTCAGGGTGAATACGATGGTCAGGACTGCTCCTACGATACTGACTTTGCCAGTGCAACGATAGAAATTACGGAAGACATTACGTTTGATGAGTTGCCTGACGGCGGTGTGCACGTGTTTGAAGGCGCTTTGCAGATTGGTGAAGACTGTGACACCACTACAGGTTGTGAGATTAATCAAAACGGTCCGGTGATGACGGTTGAACCGGGAGCGATTTTAGCATTCACTTCCGGCGAAGCCATTATTCAGATTGCCCGCGGTGCGCAACTGAATGCTATTGGTACGTTTGATAAACCGATTAAATTTACCTCAGCAAATGAGTTTGATCGTTTAAACGTATCAGGCGACGCGCCGCGTTACGCAGACTGGGGTGGCATCATCATCAACGGTAACGGTATTACCAATGAGTGTACGGATGCTGAACGTGACGGCGGTACTTGTAACCGTGAGTCGGAAGGTATTGTCAGCTTCTACGGTGGTAACGACAACACGGACGACAGCGGCTCAATGAAGTACGCACAAATTTGGTACGCAGGCTCAGGCCCTCGTGACGGCGGTGATGGCGACGACTTGAACTCACTAACGCTGAACGCAGTAGGTTCTGGCTCTTCTTACGAATTCATTCACATTCACCAGGGGTTCGATGACGGTATTGAGTTCTTCGGTGGTGCTGCTGATTTAAGAAACATTGTCGTTACGGATACTCAGGACCTAAATTTGACGATAACTTCCAGGGTCAGATGTATAACGTACTGAAAATTAAAGAGAACGGCACGGCAGACGACGGCTGTGTTTTCTTCACTTCAGACGGTGAAGCTGGCGTTGATAACGGCGAGCTCGACTTCTACAGCTCAGTACTAGCTTGTACCAATAACTTTGTTAGCACGGGTGACAATACGTTCGCTGATGGTGAGACCTACACCCAGTGGTACCAAAACGGCAGCGCGAACGAAATTCTGGACGGTTCAGCAACGGTACTGAACGATGACGGTATTTCAACTGACATGTCGTCATCTATCACGATTACGGCAAATGACTTAACCGGACTGAATGACGACTTCTTTACTGCGGTTGACTTCATCGGTGCATTGTCGAACGACGACACCAGCTCTGAATGGTATCAGTGGGTAGACAACGCAGTAACCGCCTCTGAGCAGGACTAAGTTGAGTTGCAGGTTAATGAATAGGCGCACACAGGTTGCGCCTATTTTCCGATTTTAGTGTAGGAGTTGGTTATGAAAAATCACTACAAACTCAAGCCTGTAGCACTGGCGGTTGGATTAGGTCTTGTCGCTACCAGTCCGGTAACCTTGGCTCAGCAAGCTGAAGACGCTGACATTGAGCGTGAATCGACGATTGAAGAAGTGGTAACTACCGGCAGTCGCTTGCAAGGAAGTGCGGCTGCAGTTGTTGAAGAGCGTAAAAATCAGGCTTTTGTGGCGGACATTTTAGGCGCTGAGCAGCTATCCCGCTCTGGTGACAGTGACGCTGCTTCAGCGCTGCGTCGAGTCACCGGCTTGACGTTGGTTGACGGCAAATTCATTTATGTTCGCGGCTTAGGTGAACGCTATTCGAGCGCCCGCATTAACGGCGCCAGTATTCCCAGCCCGGACTTAACGCGTAATGTGGTGCCGCTGGACATTATCCCGTCGACCATTATTGAAAGCATGGCGGTACAAAAAGTGTTTTCACCGTCTATGCCGGCGGCTTTTGGTGGCGGCAATATCGATATTCGTACGCGCTCTTTACCTGATGAATTTATTTTTAATGTCGAAGCTGGTGTTGGCTTAAACAGTAATGCGGACGAAGGCTATACTTATAACCGTAACGACGCGGGTATTCCCGAAGGTATTCAAAACGCGATTGGTCGTTACGAAGGTGATTTTAGCTTACGTAATATCATTAATACGGATGGCTTAACCGGTAACGGCACCAGTGCCGGCGATCAGGCGCGCGCCATTAATGCGTCGTTAGCGAAGCAGTTGCCGCGTAACATGGTACTTAAGAAAGAGTCGTTAGACCCTAACTTTGATTTAAAAGCGACCTTGGGTAACAGCTTTGATGAGTCCTGGTTTGGCGGTACTTTCGGTGTGTTAGCTGCCGCTTCCTACGACAATGACTGGGATGCATCAGAGCGTCGTAATGCCGTCATTAGTAACAACGCCGAAGCAGGCTGTTCAACGTCCTTAGAAACCGCGGAAGACGTTTCTAACTCCTGTTACAACACTTTGTCTGAAACCACTGTAACCACAGAAACTGAACGTTTAAATGGTTTCTTCACTGCGGGCTATCAGCTCGACACTCACAACGTTAGCTATACCAAAATTTATCTGGAAGACTCAGAGGACGAGTCAGAATTTGGTATTAAGCAAAGCCCGAACGGCAGTAACTTAAAAACCATTGCAGGAACGGGTATAGCTAACCGCGAGCATGAGTTTAAGTATGAAGAACGTGTTCTGAATGTTGACCAATTCCGCGGGCAACACACCTTCATGGACTATTGGGGTGTTGGATTTGACTGGCAGTACACAGAGTCAAAAGCGGAAACGGAAATTCCGACCGAAGTGTCTTACCGTTTTGATGACATTTACAACACTGACGGAAGCTTCTCTGAGACTCGTGTAACAGGAGATGACAACCGGGCGATTTTCCAGTTCGTTGACATGGAAGACAACGTGAAATCTTACGGTGGTAATTTCTCACTACCTATTATGTTGTCTGGTATTGAGCTGGAGCTGAAAGCGGGTTATGACTTTATGGATAAAGCTCGTTATTACAGCACCAGTCGCTTCAGTTTGGATAACGCCTCAGGTTCACGCCTGTCTGTGTTGGATGACTTGGACAATGTATTGGGTGTTACCGGTTATTTGACGGATGAGGTCATTGACGAAAACGATTTTCGTATTACCTTCCGTGAACCGGGCGCGCCAAATGCAGACGACTATTTAGCCGCTCAGAAAATTGATGCGTATTACGGTGAGTTCGACGCCATATTCGACAATACCTGGCGTGTCAGTGGTGGTATTCGCTACGAAGACTTTAAACAAGTGTCTCTGGCGACCTCGAGCTTAATTTTCGACGAGCAGGATTTAAATAACTACTTTAATCCTCAGCGCGTTGTCGACAGTTCGATTTCCGAAGACGATATTTATACTGCTTTGTCGCTGACCTACATGGCAAGTGATAATTACCAGCTTCGCTTTGGTTATGGTGAAACAGTCGTTCGCCCGGACTTGCGTGAAACGGTACCCGTTGCTTACTACGACCCGGTTACTGACATTCGTACCTTTGGTACTGCTGGCCTGAAAAGTAGTGACTTGAAAAACTACGACGCTCGTTTCGAGTACTATGCGGATAACGGAGATAACTACACCGTTGCAGCGTTTTATAAGGATATTTCGAACCCGATAGAGTCGGTGTTACGGGTGGGAGATGAAGACTACACATTGACCTATGTTAACGGTGAGTCCGCTGAAGTGTACGGCGTTGAGTTTGAGTGGTTGCACGACTTAGGCTACCTGGCGAACGGCTTCTTCACCTCAGGTAACTTAACCTGGAGTGATTCAGAAGCGTCGATAGACCCTGCCTTGGCGGGTAACTTAACCAACCCGACTAAGCGCATGACGGGTCATTCAGAATACGTCGCGAACTTCCAGTTGAACTATGACTCAGCAAACGGTGAGCACTCAACCTCGTTGGTGTATAACGTCTTTGGTGAGCGCATTCTGGCTGCTGGTGTCGGTGGTCGTGATGACGCTTATGAACAACCGTTCCACTCCCTGGATTTGGTTTACAATTACTACCCGAACTTCAACTCAAAGATTGGCTTAAAAGTGAAAAACTTGCTGGGTGAAGATCAGGAAGTGAACCAATCGGGCATTTTAGTCCGTAGTAAAGAAGTAGGAACAGTTGTTAGCTTGAGTTACAGCTACGAGTTTTAAACGAAGTAATCCCTGGTTGTTATTGTTGTAATTGTACGCCACCTAATCTGAGGTGGCGTTTTTTTTATGCGTCCGATTGAGTCATTTTGATTTCCAACGGCTTTAACGTATCCAAGTGCACGTCGCGCTGTGGAAAGGCAATAACAATGTTGCTTTCGGCGAAGAGCTTATCAATTTTAAAACGAATATCGGACTGTACACGACGAATGTCCATAGGGGCTTCAACCGCTGTCCAGAACATTAAATTAAAGGTTAAGCTATTGTCACCAAAGTCATCGAAGAACACTTCAATTGGCAGTTCTTGAACAATTTTTTCGTGCTTACTGGCGGCCTCCAGCATAAGCTCGCGCACTTTGTCTATCGGTGATCCGTAAGCCACTCCTACCGTTACTGTACTGCGTATTTCTGTTGAAACCAGCGTCCAGTTAACCACGCGTTGCTCAAGAAAGTAGCTGTTTGGCACCAGAACATGAACACCATCATAGCGCTTAATTCGCACACACCGATTACCAATTTCTTCAATGCGGCCTCGTTCATTTTCCAGCTCTACAATATCGCCAATACGAATAGGGCGCTCGGCAATCAGAATCATGCCTGATATTAAGTTATTCAATAAGTTCTGAGCACCAAAACCCACACCAATGGCCAGTGCACCACCGAGTACGGCAAATATCGTAATAGGTATGCCGGCAACCGGAAGAGCAATAAGTACGATAAGCACGTAAGCTAAAAATGAAAATAACTTACGAAAGGCGAAAATCGTATTTTGCGACGCGTGGCTGGATTTCAGTGCGCGCTTGACCAGCCGTGAACCCACCCATCGAATGACAATAACACCTACAACAATGAGTGCCAGGGCAATAATAACCTGGCTTAAATGAATTTGTGCGTCGCCGGTTTTCCAAAGCTCGGTATTCCAAATTTTACTAAAATTCGTGGAAACATCAGTCCAGGACATTTGCATCGTCTATTTACCTTTTTGTGAATCTTTCTTTGTAATTTACGGGAAAAACACGTACATTGCGCGCTCAATTTTTACTCCCTCATTCTGGATATAGATTACGTGATTTCTGCTGCAAATATCACCATGCAATTTGGTGCGAAGCCTCTTTTTGAAAATATTTCTGTTAAATTCGGCAATGGCAATCGTTACGGCCTTATTGGTGCTAATGGCTGCGGTAAGTCGACTTTTATGCGCATTTTAAGTGGTGAGCAAGAGCCGTCCGCCGGTAACGTGTCACTGGAGCCGAATACCCGCATTGGTAAGTTGCGCCAGGACCAGTTTGCCTACGAAGATTACAGCGTGGTTGATGCCGTTATTATGGGTCATGAAGAGCTGTGGGCGGTAAAAGAAGAGCGGGATCGTATATACAGCAGCGGTGAGATGAGTGAAGAAGACGGCATGCGTGTAGCCGATTTGGAAACCGAGTTCGCTGAAATGGATGGTTACACAGCCGAGTCTCGTGCTGGCGAATTGCTGTTGGGTTTAGGTATACCGGTAGAGCAGCATTTCGGCTTAATGTCGGCACTAGCACCGGGCGTTAAAATTCGAGTTTTGCTGGCGCAGGTATTGTTCTCTGAGCCAGATATTATGCTGTTGGACGAACCAACCAACAACTTGGACATTAACACCATTCGCTGGTTAGAAGATGTGCTGGCGGAAAAGCAAAGCACCATGATCATTATTTCGCACGACCGTCACTTTCTGAACACGGTGTGTACGCACATGGCGGATATTGATTACGGCGAGCTACGTGTCTACCCAGGCAACTACGACGAATATATGTTTGCTGCGACTCAGGCGCGTGAGCAACTGATGAACGATAACGCTAAGAAGAAAGAGAAAATTGCGGAGCTACAGAGCTTTGTCAGCCGCTTCTCGGCGAATGCATCGAAAGCCAAACAGGCGACGTCGCGCCAACGACAAATGGAAAAAATTCAGCTGGAAGAAGTGAAAGCCTCAAGCCGGGTAAACCCGTACATTCGGTTCACGCAAGAGAAGAAGCTGTACCGGCTGGCGCTTGAAACCGAGAATGTGCGTAAAAGCTTTGACGAGCAGGCGGTATTGAAAGGCTTGAGTACCTCGGTAGAAGTGGGCGAAAAAGTCGCCATTATTGGTGCCAATGGTATTGGTAAAACGACTTTGCTGAAATGTTTGATGGGCGACTATACACCGGACTCTGGCAGTATTAAATGGTCTGAAAATGCCAATATTGGTTACTATGCACAAGACCACGCCCACCTGTTTAAGCAGGAAATGACGGTGTACGAATGGATGTATCAATGGAAGCAACCTAGCGACGACGAGCAGTCGATACGCGGTGTTTTGGGACGTATGCTGTTTTCTGCGGATGATATTCAAAAACCGGTGTCTATTCTGTCCGGTGGTGAAAAAGGCCGCATGATATTCGGTAAGTTAATTCTTCAGAAGCCAAATATTCTGGTGATGGATGAACCGACTAACCATTTGGATATGGAATCTATTGAGTCTCTGAACCTGGCGTTGGAGCAGTTCGAGGGTACTTTGCTATTTGTCAGTCATGACCGCGAATTTGTGTCTTCACTGGCTACTCGTATTATTGAAATTACCGACAAAGGCTTACGCGACTTTGCCGGCAGTTATGACGAGTATTTGGCACAGCTGGCTGCTGCTTAGTAGAAGTTCTTTGAGTTAAAGGTTTCTTTCAGGCTGTTTGCAAAAGCCACGAATTTCTCTTTAATGGTGCGTTTGACTTTTACCTCAACCGAACCGAGCACGTGAAAGCCTTCAATGCGAATATGGGGAACTTGCTTCAGGTTTCCCATGGACGGCGCTTTATTTTCAGTGGAGCCAAGAATATTAAATACGTTGGTGCTTATCATGATTTCTTCAGGCACGTAAATCTCGAGACTTGAAAGCATCCCGACCACTTTGATCGTCACATCGGGGTGTTGGAATACAGCATCCGTAAAGTCGAGTTCGACAGAGCCCAGAAAATCATACACCGTTATTTCACGCGGAACGGTCCACACACCTGTTCGCTCATTGGATGACAAAATAGAGACGACATTTTCCGTTGGCTGGGCGCGTCCTTCACCATAGTGTGGCGAGAATTTTTGTTCTTTCATGCTGTCGTACGACGTGTCAGGCTTCAGCTCAAGGTCTTCTACTAGCGCAGCAAGTTGACTATGCTCGGTTGCGTCCATCGCCGCATCGAGACGGCGCTCAAACGCTTCTGAGGAAAGTTCCCCGTGACCGTAGTTCATGACCAGTTGGTCGATGGTTTCTTCACGGACTTTCTCTAAAGGTCGGTCTTCGAATTTAACACTCATGATGGTTCCTTGTTGTTCTTGTCTTTTTATTATGAGTCATAGTGCAAGAGTTAAGCCAAAAACAAAACCTATATAAATCAGTGTGTTAAAAATTAAATCCTAAAGCTGACTATTATATTTCGCCATTATTTAGCAGAATCGGCCATCTACTTGAATCTAGCGGTTCATACGAAATGACATTTTAGGAGGCAGAATGACCCACGGTGTAGGCATTACCGATGCAAAGACCGCCCTCGACGCATTAGAAGATATGACACTGAATGTTCAGCCCATTACATTAGAAGAGTATCAGGCGAGAGTCGACAAAGCCCAGACATTGATGCGAGCCAAAGGCATCGATGCGATGTATTTAAACGCGGGTACTAATTTAGAGTATTTTACCGGTTTAAAATGGTACCCAAGTGAGCGCCTGGTGGGCGCAATTGTGCCTGTCGAAGGCGCGGTTACATTAATAGCGCCTGCGTTTGAGATTGGGTCATTAACGCAGGCGATGAAACTTCCAATGGAGACCTTGCTGTGGGACGAACACGAATCACCCTACGATTATTTTATTGGGTTTCTGAAAGAGAATGCATTGACCAAGGGTAAACTCGCGCTGGACGAATCATCGTCTTATAGCATTGTTTCAAACCTTGAGGAGCGCTATCCGGCAGCGCAAATGTGCGACGCAAAAGTAATTACCGCTGAGTGTCGCATGCATAAGTCAAACGCTGAGCTCGCACTCATACAAACCGCAATGGATATGACCATGGCGGTGCATCGTGCGACCGGGGCAATGCTACAGGAAGGGGTAACGGCCTCAGAGGTGCGGGCGTTTATTGACGAGGCTCATCGCAAAGTGGGCGCAAGTGGCTCTTTCTTCTGTATTGTGTTGTTTGGTCAGGGCACCAGTTATCCGCATGGCGTCAGTCATGAGCAAAAATTGGAAAAAAATGACTGGGTATTAATTGATACCGGTTGTAAGTTACATGGCTACCATTCTGACATTACCCGCACGTACCCATTCGGTGAGGCTAACGCTGAACAAAAGACATTCTGGCAATACGAGCGACAGCTTCAGCAAGCCGCATTTGATGCCGCGCACAATGGAAATACCTGCGAGTCGGTGGATGATGCGGTACGAGATACGCTCGCTAAGCTTGGTTTAAAAGCCGATTATCAGTTACCCGGTGTCCCTCATCGAACCGGTCATGGTATTGGCATGGATTTACATGAATGGCCTTATCTGGTGGGCGGTGATAAAACTGTATTGGCACCGGGAATGTGCTTTAGCAACGAGCCGATGGTCATAAAACCAGATACTTTTGGGGTTCGTTTAGAAGATCACTTCTATATGACGGACGACGGTCCGGTTTGGTTTACTGAGCCGTCTCGTTCAGTAGATGATCCATTTAACCTTTTGTAGGCTTATTTTTGATAGCTTGCTTTAAATATTCAACGGGCTATGATGGCTTCAAGTTGTTTTGAGGACATCATGTTTAAGTATAACTACTCCATACAGAGTACCGCTCTCACCTTTCCAAATTAAGCCGAACGCAGGCTCTGCGTTCGGCTGTTTCTCGTTGTCATTTCTAAAGTTAATTAATCACTAGTTCGGTTGGAGATAAAGCCGTGCTTATGCGTATGTTTAGGCCTTGCAAGGGCTTGGTCTGTTCAGCAAACCCTATTTTTCAGAATGCGGGACAGCGAATGCTGATGGACCCTATTGAGCTGAGTTTATTGCTTGAGCGACTCGAGTTTAGTCAACAGAAGAGCTCACGGTTATTAGGACGAGTTACGGTGGGCTCGTCAGTGACGGTAAGAAACCGTAATACCAACGAAAAAATAACGGTGACGCTGGTGCCACCAGAGCTGGCAGACCCGGAGAGTCAGCTGATTTCATTTATCTCTCCGCTCGGGTCATCTTTACTGGGTTTGCGTTTGGGCGACGTATCGAAAAATGGGATGTCGTTGCCGTTAACCAGAAAAAAGTAATAACTGATATTTAGATCCACGCCTTAAGGAGGGCAGAGTCTTGGAGTAACTTAGTTGTGCAATAGTTTGAATTATTTTAGTTATTGAACAGATAAGGTGAATCCAATGAGTAAAGAGAAAGAAAAGAAGAAGCCTCAGATGACGTTAAAAGAGAAACGTAAACAAAAGAAGAAAAAGAAGCTTTCTGATGAGTAACTAGTAAAGGGCTCTTCGGAGCCCTTTTTTAATGGAGAAGAAACATGGACACAAAACCAAAAATAACGATATCGACTTTTGATTTGGCCGTTATTGAGCAGAGCATGGAAGAAACGCGCTTGCCGCCGGAGTTTTTAGACGAACTTGAGGCCGAGTTGGCTCGTGCCGAAGTGCTGGAGCCTGCGGCTATGCCAGCGAATCTGGCTTGTTTGAATAAACAAGTTACCTTTAAGGTACTAGAAACGGGCAAAGTGTTTACAAAAACGCTGACAGCCCCTGACCAAGTCGATAAATATGACGACAGTTTGTCTGTCTTCGCACCACTTGGCGCTGCGCTTATCGGCTTGTCTGTAGGGCAGTCTATTCAATGGAAGACCAACCGAGGGTTGCAGTCGGTTGAGATTATTCATGTGACTTAGTGTCGTAGCCTGATGAGATGGTCCCCTCCCTCTTACGGCATCGCAATGTGCCAATATAGAGGTTCAAGCTTCTATAGAAACAGAGTGGAGAGGACCAATGGCT
>LULR01000526.1_pt1 | contig 12777 bp, 11 predicted proteins | sample 729471 | NCBI WGS metagenome assembly LULR01 (sample SAMN03860284, study PRJNA289734) | marine metagenome | biome: seawater column; feature: ocean; material: water; isolation source: Red Sea water column Station 108 - depth 500m | place: Saudi Arabia: Red Sea | collected 2011-10-15 | depth 500 m
AATACTTGCGTTATACTCCAAGCCTTACATGCTCCACAAATTTCAGGAGTTTTTCAAAGAGCAAGCACCAAAAACTGTCTATCAAAGTGATGGAACAACATTAGAATCACTATCTGAAGAAAAATTTGTAAACAGACAGTCCGGTGTGTACTACGCACTGTTTCTAGTTTTTTCAATGGGAATGCTTGGAACAGTACTTGCAACAAATCTGATTGAATTCTACATATTTTTCGAAGTAATGCTAATTCCAGCCTTTCTCTTAGTTGGTTTCTGGGGTGATCACCCAAGGCGTAGAATTGCACTAATGTTCTTCTTCTGGACACATGTTGGTGCAGTTATCTTACTCTTAGGGTTATTAGCTATAGGTCTTAACGTTGGTAGTTTTGATTTTGCTGATATTAATGAGGCTGACATTCCGGCTGATGTTGTAGTTCCCGCGGCAGTAGCAATCATAATTGGTTTAGGCGTAAAACTTGCTGCTTTTGGATTCCACATTTGGTTACCTTATGCACATGGATCTGCACCGACTCCCATCAGCGCTTTACTTTCTCCTGCCATGATCGGCATTGGAGCATATGCACTCTTTAGATTAATTGTCGAATTTTTACCGCAAACATACGCAGACTTGTCCATTTGGATCACCATATGGGGTGTTGGTACAATGTTCTATGGTGGCGCAATGGCGTTAATGCAAGATGATATCAAACGAGTCTTTGCATATTCCAGCATAAGCCAAATGGGTTATCTTCTGTTTGGAATTGGTTCCATGTCTACACTTGGTCTGGCAGGAGCAGAAATGATGTATGTTTCTCACGCACTTGGCAAAGGCTTGCTCTTCATGTCAGCTGGCATACTAATTGTCCAGGTAGGTACACGAAGCCTTTCAAAACTTGGAGGACTCGGAAGTAAACTACCGATTACTGCAGTATGTGCTGTCATTGGCGCTCTCACAATTATGGGTGTACCACCAACCAGTGGATTTATGGGAGAATGGATGTTGTTTTACGGCGTATTAGAAACTGCACTGGAAGAAGGAAATGATGTTAGATCCTTAATGTTTGCACTTGGATTGGTAGCCACAGTGCTTACAATGTCATACATGCTTTGGATGTTAAAGAGAGTCTTTTTTGGAAAACTACCTGAAAATTTTTCCAAAGTAAAAGAAGGCAGTTGGTATATGCTTTCACCAATGATGGTACTTGCCGGATTTACAATCGTGCTTGGAATTTATCCTGATATTTTCTTATCAAAAATCATGCCATACATGCAGGGGGTTTTAGGAGGATAAAAAATGGCTACAGAAGTTATGGCAACTGAAGGCGAGGCAATGTATGCATGGTTGATATGGATTCTTCCGTTTATTGCTGCCCTAATTATTCCTGCGGTTGGAAAGTTTTCAAAAATTTCAACTGGTAGAGTAGCTGTTGGATTTGCTGCAATGAGTGCTATTTCAGCAGCGGTTCTTTTCCCAATGGCACTAGAAGGACATGAGATTCATTCTCAAGTTGACTGGATCTCTGCTATTGGTTTAAAGGCTGGAGTTTTAGCTGACCCGCTTTCGATAATCATGGCAAACGTTGTAGGATGGATTTCCTTCCTGATTATGTGTTACAGTACTGGATACATGAAAGGCGACAAGGATATTGTTCGATTCTGGTTCTGGATGATGTTCTTCATTGGTTCAATGCAACTCATAGTATTATCTGATAATTTACTTCAGCTATTCTTTGGTTGGGAAGGAGTAGGGTTAGCATCTTACGCTCTGATCAGCTTTTGGTATCGTGATAAAGCACAAGCTCATGTCGGTAAGGAAGGCAGGACTGCACTTGGTATAATGGAATACTATTCACCAACACATTCTGGAATGAAGGCATTCATCATGACCAAGGTAGGAGATGTTATGATGCTTGCTGGTATGTTTATGATCTTTGCATTCGCTGGAACGTTTGGCTTTAAGGAATTACTTGCTGATACATCATGGGCAGTTAATATGTCAGCAGAAAGTCTGCTTATACCGGCAGCGGTATTGCTTTTTGGTGGTGCAGTTGGTAAATCAGCACAATTCCCACTTAATGAATGGCTCTTGGAGGCTATGACAGGTCCAACTGCCGTTTCAGCTCTTATACATGCAGCCACAATGGTAAAGGCTGGTGTTTTCTTGGTTGCAAGACTCGGACCATTGTTCTTTGCACTTGGCGCTGCCGGAATTTTGGCAGATCAGTTCTTTGAGATTATTGCCTGGGTTGGCGCAATAACTGCACTTTTGTTAGCAACTCAAGGAATGGTAAATCCAGAGATTAAAAAGGTCCTTGCATATTCTACCGGCTCACAAATTGGTTACATGATGATGGCACTTGGAATTGCTGGATTATCACAACAATTTGTTGATGGTTACACTGCCGGATTCTTCCATATGATCTCCCATGCAATGTTTAAGGCTTCATTATTCATGGCTGCTGGTTCGTTGTTGCATGTTGTTGGTTCACGGTTTATGACTGATATGGGAGGTTTGCGCAAAAAGATGCGGAAGACATACGCGTTCATGTGGGCTGCAGGCCTTGCACTAATGGGAGCTCCATTTATCACCACAGGATTCTGGAGCAAAGATGCAATTTTTGCAGCTGTTTATGAATCAGGAAATGAATGGGCGCTACCAATTTTCATCATAGCTGTTTTGACTGCTGTCATTACAGCATTCTATACCACAAGGATGATGGGTATGGTATTCTTTGGTAAAGAGAGCAAGCATGTTGAAAAGATGGAGAGTGAAGGTCATCATATTCATGAGGCTCCACGTTCGATGTGGATTCCATATGGAATTCTTGCGGTGCTAACGATTGGAATTGGAATAATTGGATTATCAGCTGAAGAGAATCTACACCATCTATTTGAGGAGTACCTAGACCACTCATTTGGAATTCACTCATCTCACTATATTGGAGAGGATTCTGTTTTGCCTGGATTCCTTTCGGGACTAAACCCAATTGCATTAGGTTCATCATTGGTTGCATTTGCAACAGGATTTGGACTAGGTTACATTTTCTACATTGGAAGATGGGTAGATCCTGCCAAGTTTATCAATTCAAATATTTTCTTTTACGCTTTACACAAAGTTATCCTAAACAGATGGTATCTTAATGCCTTAATTTATTGGAGTTTTGTAATTGCACCTTTATGGGCATCTAGAGCATTATGGAGATACTTTGAGAAGACCGCAATTGATACTGGCATGAATGTTGGATTAGAACGTGCAGTAGGTTGGGGTGCAAAGGTGGTTCAAGGAACTCAGACTGGTGTACCACAATCATATCTTTACGTATTTGGAGCAGGACTTCTGTTTGTAGTTCTGATATTATTGATATAGGTGATATGAAATGATCGAACTAACATCAACCCCAATAATCATTCTTGCAATTCTTGGTGGTGTTGGCGTTGCCCTACCAGTGATCAACATTGCGCTGAAAGAAAGAGGCTCGATGATATCTTACGGCATAGCGACTCTCATTGCACTATTTGCTGCAATTGGATACGTTCTCTATCAACTTGCACTTGATCATGTAGCGCCTGCGGCTATTTTTTCACAGGATGTACTAGTTGATGATGCATTTGGTTCGTTGTTTGCAATTGCTATGCTGATTGTTGCAATATTCACAACTGTTGGCTCGTTCAATTACATGAAAAACAAAGCTAACCCATCAATCTACTTTTCACTAATTCTACTTTCTGCGATAGGAATGGTTCTTGTAGCATATTCTACAGACCTTGTAATGCTTTTTGTTGCCTGGGAATTAATGAGCATTCCAACGTACGTACTAGTAGGATTTTTGAAAAAGGATCCGATATCTAACGAGGCAGCGATAAAGTACTTTTTGTTTGGGGCACTTGCATCTGCAATTATAATTTACGGTATATCTTTAGCTTATGGTATTACTGGTTCTACAAACATTGGTGAAGTGATTCAGGGCTTTATGGTTCTTGACGCGAATATGATTCCAATTGGACTTTTAGCTGTAGGCATGTTTATAGCTGGATTTGGCTTCAAGATGGGTTTGGTTCCATTCCATATGTGGCTGCCGGATACGTATGAAGGAGCGCCTCCTACAATTGCAACACTACTTGCTGCCGGTACTAAAAAGGCCGGCTTTGCTGCCGCTTTGAGAATTATAGTAATGGGTTCTGTTGCACTAAGTCTTGATTGGACACTCGCGTTAGGTATTATTGCAGTAATGACAATGACAGTTGGTAACATTGCGGCTGTAATGCAAAAAAACTTGGCTCGAATGTTAGCTTATTCAAGCATTGGACATGCAGGATACATCCTGATTGGTTTGTCTATTGCACCGTTTTCTGGTATTGGTTTACAAGGGTCTCTATTTCATATACTAAATCATGCTGTAATGAAAGGTGCAGCATTTATTGCAGTTGCGGGAATTGTAACTGCATTAGCAGTTACACATGTTGAAAAACTAAAGGGTCTTGCAAGACGTATGCCTATAACATCTTTAGGATTAGTAATCTCTTTGCTTGCATTAGCTGGTGTTCCACCACTGAGTGGATTTTGGAGTAAACTAATGTTATTTGGTGCTGCAATTGATGCTGGGACAGTAGTATGGTGGGGTCCTTGGCTTGCCATTGCGGGAGTTCTAAATAGCGCGTTGTCTTTGGCTTACTATGGTTGGATAATACGTAAGATGTACTTTGAGGGTGAAAAAGAAAAGAGAATCAAAGAACCAATTTATGGTAACCATAGGTGTCTACCCAGAACCTATAATACAATTTACAGAATTTGCTACTCCGGCAATTAATGCAGGACTTATGCCGTAGTTCTAGTAAATCTAACCAAGTTTTCCAAATTATCTTTGGCTTGAGAATCTTTTATTTTTCTAATGCTAAACACAGCCCTATCTGAGTATTTTTTAAGTAATTCTTCCATTTTGTCGAAAATATCTCTAGGATCTGAGCTTTTCTTAATTAGTAAATTAAACAACTTATCTTCATTCTTCCAGTCGTGTAAATCATCTCTAATCTGATATGCAATTCCTATGTTTTTACCATAATCAGCTAAATATTCAATCTCTTCTTCAGTAGCTCCTGAAATTATTGCACCCAATCTCGATGCAGTTTCAAAAGCTATAGCGGTTTTGTATTCTATCACCTTAAGATAATCATCAAAAGTTACATCCTCACTTGTCTCTAACCTACCCTCAATTATTTCGCCCTCACTCATCATCATCGCAGTGGCAGCAAGATTTTTTGTTACTCTCGGATTATTGATTCTTGATGCAATATTCAGAATTAATCCTAGAACAAAATCACCAGTCAGAACGCTAGTATTATATCCATATTTTATGTGAAATGGATCCTTTTGTCTACGCATTGTTTCATTATCTATTATGTCATCATGAATAACTGATTCAGTATGAAGAAATTCAATTGCACAAGCAGCAGCTAGAATATTATCATCTATCTCACCCATACATTCCGATGCCATAAGAAGTATTGTTGGTCTAATTCGCTTACCACCAGCCAATGCATATTTCAGGGGATCCTTGAATTCAGATTCTGTGTATAATTCTAATTCTGAATCTAACGCACCATCAATTTTTTTAATATATTCACCATATTTTTCAAGTAGCGGATTGATCTCCAAATTCTTCCTTTCCAAAACTTTCAATCTGCAATGTCCATGAGAAATATATTAACGTGAATGCTCCCGTCGGGATTCGAACCCGAGTCTCAGGCGTGAAAGGCCTAAATGCTTGACCGGACTACACTACAGGAGCATAAAACCGATCGTCACTCCAATCCATAAAATTCTTTTGTAGTTACAAAGATTTTTTTATCACTAAAATTGGCTAAAATTATGAGTTCTTTAATTCAAAAAATTGATCGTATTATAGAAGAACGTAGTTTGTTAAACCACCCATTCTACCAAGCTTGGTCTGATGGAAAGTTAACACGCGAGGCTCTAGTAGGATATTCTAAGGAGTATTACCAGTTGGTAAAAGCCGTTCCAATATTTATGACCCAACTAATGGATCATGTACCATCAAATCTGTATAACGAATTAGATTTTCATCAACAGGAAGAATTTTCTCATATTACTATGTGGGAAAGATTTGCTAGTGCATTAGGTGTTCCTCGTAATGACTTGTTAAATTATGACGGATTGTATAAAACAAATCATTCTGTATCTGGAATGCATCAACTAATGGGAACATTGGAAAGTGGAGCAGCTGCAATGTATTCATTTGAAAAAGAAATACCAAAAATAAGCCAAATTAAACTGGAAGGACTAGCAGAATTTTATGGTTTAACAAGTGAAGATGTAACCAAATACTTCAAGGAACATATGGAAGCTGATATTAGACATGCTGCATCATGGGAAAAGCTAGTTGATTCACTTACTTCAGATGAGAATGAAATAATCAGTGCCGCCGAGAGCTCTGTAACTTGTCAAAACTTGTTGTTGGATGGCTGTTACGAAGAGTATTGTTAGAACCTATAACATTTTTTACTGACAAAATATTTTGTTGCGTGGGGCCTGTAACTCAGCTTGGTAGAGTATCCGACTCATAATCGGGGAGCCACGGGATCGAAGCCCATCAGGCCCACTTCAATTAATTTTAAATCAGAGACAATAGTAATTTCACTGGCTGCAATGAAGAATCAGAGTTATATCTGAAAAATGATGTGAAGGCATTTGTCTGAGCCGCCAAAATCTTTAGTGTAGTATATAAGACCTATTTATATAGCCAAATTATGACGCAGACAAAACCAATTGTAAGTATTGAAAATGTTGTAGCTTCTGCATCAGTTGACCAAACAATCGATCTTGCTGATGTTACTAAAAAATTTCCAGATACAGAATGGCATCCTGACCAATTTCCGGGTTTGGTATTTAGATTAGCATCACCTAAAACAGCAACTTTGATTTTCCGTTCAGGAAAAATGGTTTGTACTGGTGGAAAGTCAGAAGATATGTCAATAAAGGCTGTTCGTACAGTTGTACAAAAACTTCGTAAGGGTAAGATCAAAATAAAAAAAGATGCAGTCATTACAGTTCAAAATATAGTTGCATCTGGCAGTTTAGGTGGAAAAATTCATCTTGAGCAGGCTGCAAGAAAATTACCACGTAGTATGTATGAACCTGAACAATTTCCTGGACTTATACATAGGATGGTAAACCCAAAAACTGTATTACTGTTATTTGCTTCTGGCAAACTGGTTTGTACAGGAGCAAAAAAAGAAAGTGATGTTTACAAATCTGTACATAACATACATGCGCTTCTGGAAGAAAAGGATCTTATGTTATATGATGCTTAATTCCGATTAACTTGGTTTTTTATTTTTTCAAAAATTTCTTTACCAATTAATTTTTCTTGAAAGAGAATATCTGTAATTTCTAATATGTCAGTTAGTTGGTGGGTTTGTACTCCGATACCACTTAATGCTTTATCACCACCTTCCAATCTGTTTATAATAACATACAAATCTGAAACCAATAATTCAGCCTCCTTGAGCTGGTTTATTCCATTTAAGACGGATGTACCAGTGGTCATAACATCATCGATCATTACCACCTTCATTCCAGCAGATATTTTACCTTCAATGGATTTTGTGGTACCATGTTCTTTGGGCTTACTTCGAACATAAATTAACGGTTTAACAATTTCAATTGCAAGTGCAGATGTAACTACAAGACCACCTGTTGGAACAGACGCTAAACAATCAAAATCATCCAAACCCGTTTTCTCAACGATCAAATTTTGAAGATTTTTTATCATTTTTCTGAATTGGTGAGGGTAACTAGGTATCAATCTAAGATCTACATAATATGAGCTATTTTTTCCACTAGCCAATGTAAAATTACCAAATCTAATTATGTTATTTTTGTACAAAAATATTGCAAACTCTTTCACAAACTCCATACCAAATTTAACTTAACTGCATTTATTTTGGTTTGTGCTTTCAGTAAATTATGCCTGAAATATGGTTAAATTATGGCTCAACCGAGGTTGCTCTGGATATAAAAGCAGAAAATCTTGAAGAAAAAATCGATGTAGAAGGTAAAACTCTCTCAGATTCTGAAATTAAGTCAAAATTGGGATCATTAGATATTTCAAAACCAACTGAATTTGTAGTTTTCAATATGTCAGAATCAATAAAAAAAATACTGTCAACCATATTTGAAATATATGAACAAAAATCAATTCCCAAGCCAACAATCTTGGCTGACAGGAAAATAATGAATGTAATAAAAAATTATCTTCCGGAATATAGTTCTATATCTGAATTTTCTAATGTTGAAAATTCCGACTCAAAATTGGTTTTTATTGGTGAAATGGAATTTGATGGGTTATTTGGTTACGAAACCATATCTACAAGATTATTAAAAAAATTTGGCACTGAATTAATGCTTTCAGCATATGAAAAAAGAAAAGGTGATTCACCCTCACCAGGACAAAATGTTGAAAGTTTTCAAACCGCAAGAAAATTTTCTGATAAATTTGATATACTTGCAATTGAGATCATCGCAAATTCAGCTGGAATGTATGATTTATCAGTGGGTCATCCATCAACTACATCTTCCATATCAAAATCATTTGGAACTAATGCTACGAAAGATGTTGGAAAACATAAAACCATGATAGTAAGTACTGGGAAAGAGTCTAGCAATAATACACTAGGTAGATCTCTGTCATCACTGTGGAATTGCTCAGATGCAATAATGAATGATGGTCTTGCTATATTGCTAGCAGAATGCAAACTTGGTATTGGTTCAGATGGAATTCAAAGTTTCATAGATGGTAGAATTAATCTAGATTATTTGAAAAAACCTTCTCAATACATAGATAATATGGAAAATCTTCTTTACATCACTGAAATTCAAAAGAAATTTCAGATTGGGTTGTTATCTATACTACCAACACATTATACAAAAAAACTAAACATGATATCATTTAATGGAATTAAACAAGCGATTGATTATGTGTTAAAAAACCAAGGTCAGAAACAAAAAGTAGAAGTTATCTCTGATGGTGCTCGTACTATTTTAAGGCAGGATTCCTGATGGTAATGGTGCACATAAAATTCCAAGAATTACAACAACAATAAACAACTTTTTCCTGTTTTTAGTCAGAGGAGAAATATCATCAAGTGGTTTTGCATCGCGACTTCTCGTACTCAGTATTAAAATAAACAATGCCATAAACCAGTAGCCTAAAAGAGCAAGAACACCCATACTTGCATATGTAGCAATTTGATGCCATTTTTTTCCAAAAAGTGATCTTGCCATATGTCCTCCATCCAGTTGCCATGCAGGTAGTAAATTCAAAAACGTAATAAGAAAACCTAACCACGCAGCAAACATTATGGGAGACATAATTACTTCCGTATCTTTTCCACCCTTGTCAAAAGCATCAAGGGAAACTGACATGAGTATTGGCATGTTCATTTTCATGAGTTGTGATTCGTTAAACAATTCATCAGCTAGTGCATTGCTAATTTCTGGTGATGTATATGCACCAAAAATACAAACAATAATTGCTATAACTAAACCAGCAATTGGCCCAGCTATTGCTACATCAAATAAAATATCTCGATTAATTGTAAGACCCCTAGATTGAATTAGTGCCCCAAAGGTAGGAATTCCAAAGACTGGTACTCCAGGAATAAAATATGGCCACGTAGTTCTGATCTTATGTTTTTTTGCTGCAATGAGATGTCCTGATTCATGAACACCTAAAATACCAATCAGTGAAAACGCATACAAAATTGACATTTCAAAAGGATCTCCTATAAAGGCAAGAGAATTTACAAAATCAGTTCTGAAATAACCATCAATTAATACCATGGTAACGGTTACAGCGAAAAGAATTCTGGGCACCCATGATTTCGACAACCATTTCCTTTTGATTTCAGGTAATTTGGTTACAAAAATATACATTCCATCAGAAGATTTTTCAAGACGTGGTGCAAAATTTCTAACTTCTAATTGTCGTGCCAGATCCACAAATTTATTCTTGAAATCTTTATCTTCTATTTTAAATTGGACATCGTTCGCGGTAATTATTACATCTTTGACATCAAAAATTGAAGAGACTCTTGATATTATTTCATCTTGTGTTAGTTCAGTCATGATTTGTCACCCAAATACATTCCATTAATTGCTTTTCTACTCTAAAATTAAATATTTGCAATATAAATTGCAAACATGCAGGTAATATTGAAGCAGATAGGGGATTGTATTCTTAGAAGATGTGAGCTTGGTGATATTATACCTGTGATGGAAATTAATCTTAGTACACTTCCTGAACATTATTCTGACTACTTTTATGAAAGTTTGCTTGAAGAATTACCAGAGGAATTTATTGTAGCTGAAATTTCTGGTAAAGTGATAGGGTACATAATGTGTAAGATGGAGCATGGATTTTCAAATTTTAAAAAATTAGGTTTTGTGAAAAAAGGCCACGTTGTATCTATTGCAGTGATGGATGAACATAGGTGTAAGGGATTTGGCAGTGCAATAGTAAATGAAGCGATTAATGGTGTGAAAATCAGACAATGTTCTGAATTATATTTGGAAGTTAGATGTAGTAATAATGACGCTGTAAGATTATATGAAAAATTAGGATTTTCTATAATACAGAGATTAAAAGCATATTACCGTGATGGTGAAGATGCATATGTCATGGCTATTGATTTTGCTTAGCTAGATTCAAATAAATAACTAGAGTCTAATTTTTACACATTGTCAAGACGTAAAGCTCAGGGTATCATGATATTCGTCCTAGCTATATCTGCATTTTTTGTATACTCTTATCTTCTAATGTTATCAGAATGGGGTCCAATTGTTTTACAATTATCTATTTTAATGGTTGTTGGAGGAATTCTTGGAGTAATTTCTTGGGTAGGATATGTGATGGCTACAACAAAATCTTCGCCATCATCAATAATACAAGATGACGATAACTAACCTTATTTTTCTATTTTTACATCAACTACAGTTTGGTAGAATCTAGGACCAACAGGTCTTACTATTTTGGAACTTAGTATTGCTGACTTTACAGGTGTAACTTCCAAATAATGTTGTTCTGATAATTTTGCCGCATCTTCTAGTTGATTTTTTATCACATCTGAGGCATCTCCATGAATTGATATTATGTTTCCAGCTAGTTTGTTTATTGCAATATTTTTTTGACAAAAATTTGCCGCATCTGGATTGATATCAATGTTATATACAGTGCATTTTTTCTTTTTCGCGGCAATAATTGAGAACATTCCAATTCCACCAAACATGTTAACTATGACTTCTCCATCATTTACTAATTCAGCAATTCGCATTCGTTCTGACGATAATCTTGGAGAAAAGAATGCTTTTCGAACATCCACTACAAATCTGCATCCAGACTCTTTGTATTCAGTTTCGGTTTTATCATCGCCAGCTAATATTTCTAAATCTCTAGTTCGAAATTCACCTTCAACGGAAGATGATTGATAAAAAACAGATCTGACACTTTTTACTTGTTCTAAAAGTGTCTCACCAATCAATTTTTTCTTCGGTAAAAGTAAATCAGGTATCCTAACTATTATGATATTACCAATTTGGTCAAAAGCTGAAATTAACTCATCGGATTCTTTTGGAGTGAGTAATGAATCCAATGTTTTTTTTAGCATTCGTGACATTAATAGTAGAAATTTGATTCCGCTTTTTGTATCTTGTCTAATCTACTGCTTTCCTTGTTTACTCGTGGTCTTTGGCTCTTTTCATCTCTTCGAAAAGTGATATCCAAAGATTTCAAGAATTTGTTCATAGCTTCGACTTTTGGTAAGGGAGGTGTTGCATGACCGTTAATACCAGATGTTCCATCAAAAATAACCATCGAGTCAGAAACTAAATCTAATAATTGTACATCATGATCAATGATCATAGCTGATTTTCCATATGATCTAGCAAACTTTTGAATAAATTTAGCAACAGCTATTCTGTCTTCAACATCCAAAAAGGCAGATGGTTCATCTAGTGCATACAGATCAGCTTTTTGAAGAAGGCATGTAACAATTGAGACCTTTTGGAGCTCACCACCTGATAAATTTTTTATTGATTTATTATAGAGTTTTTTAATTTTTAATGGGTCAACTATCTGTTCTTCTTCTTGACTTCCTTCAATCAATTGGTTATTAGCTTTGTTTAGCAATGATATAACATCCACATCAATATCATTTGAAAGATATTGTGGTTTGTAAGCTATTTTGAGTTTTTTGTCTATGATACCAGAATCTGGTTTTTCTACACCTGCAATCATTTTCATCATAGTAGTTTTCCCAAGTGCGTTCGCGCCTAAAATTCCTAACACTTCACCCTTGTGTACTTGTCCTGCCTCAACAGTTACAGAAAAAGTTGAATATTTTTTTTCGAGAATTGGATATTTTATTATAGTTTCTCCTGTAAACTGTCCCACAGTTGTTGAAACATCAAAGGAGAACTTTTTATCACGAAATCGAACGTTCTCACTTGGAAGGTATCCATCAAGAAATACATTGATTCCTACTTTAGTAGACAATACGCCAGATACAATCCCATACGCAGAAGAAACTCCGTAAAGTACCTCGATTAAATCACTTACATAATCTAGCAACGTTAGATCATGCTCAACTACCATCACACTTTTTCCAGTATTTGCTAGGTTTTGAATAACTCTTGCAACACCCATACGTTGGTATATATCATTATATGATGATGGTTCATCAAAAAAGTAGAAATCTGCATCCTTT
>LULR01000732.1_pt1 | contig 12736 bp, 13 predicted proteins | sample 729471 | NCBI WGS metagenome assembly LULR01 (sample SAMN03860284, study PRJNA289734) | marine metagenome | biome: seawater column; feature: ocean; material: water; isolation source: Red Sea water column Station 108 - depth 500m | place: Saudi Arabia: Red Sea | collected 2011-10-15 | depth 500 m
GAAACAGCCTAGTTTCCTTACGCGGAGTTAGTCCAGACTGGCAGGACGTCAGCTTCCCAAGCTGGAGGTCGCGTGTTCAAATCCCGCACTCCGCATATTGATTTTAAATTAACGTAAATCTTTATCATCCACTTTTCCAATCGAAAGGATATCAATTACTTCATTGATTTTAGCGACTACGTCTAGGTAGGAAGGCGATGTAATTTCACCCTTATCGTTTGTTTGAACTTCTAATTTCTTTACCATGTGTTTTGTGATTATTTTACTATATTTCAATCTATTACAGAGACAAAAAAGACTCGATCATATTTTGCCCATCAGTACTCATTTCGGGATGAAACTGTGTACCAAAAATATTCAAGTTGTTGTGTTTTACAATTTCATATCTGCATGACTTGGAGCTGGCTAAATTATGAAGCTCTGTACCTAATTGAGAAATTTCGTATTTGTGACTTTCAGTTACACCCATTTCTCCATTACAAAGCTTGTTTTGGTTTTCAATGGCAACAGTCTCCTCACCCTTTACATGCCTGTCTGATTTTTTGATTGTGCCGCCCAATGTGATGGCTAGAATTTCAGCACCATAACAAATACCAAGTAATGGTTTTTTCTCAGAGACCGCGTGTTTAATGATTTTGGAGTTTATGGCGTTCATTTTTCTATCATTTGCTCTCCTTCCAGAAAGAATGAATGAATGAAATTTCTCCATGTCTGATAGGCTAACTTGATCAACCTTTTGACTGGCAAATTCTGTTTTCTTGTCGGAGAGAAAGTCAATCAGATTTTTTGTGTAGATTGAACCGTTATCGACAACAAGTAGCAACTACTTGCCTACCTCAATCGAGATATAATGCAGTTCAGATACATTATCAACCGTCTTCAAATATCCAAAGTTGAGTATATCTTCGTCTTCCCACATTAGAATTCGCTTATCAGTTCCAGCTTCATTAATCAACTGCATGATCAATTCTGTAGTAGGTTCTAGATCACCCTTTGAGTAAAATGCAATATCACCTATACTAAACGACAATGGAATTTGAATTGACGTTGGAGTGATTAGCCTAACACCAGCATCTTCAAAAATTGATAATACCGTATCTATTCTTCCAGGTTTATCTAACACTACACCACCAGTAGTAGTAATTGCTGTTCCTGTAGTAACACCTGACAGTTTTTGTAAGTATGCTTCAAATGCTGCTTGTTGTGTATCACCTAATCCAACATAATATTCTCCAGTAAATGCTGCACCAACTGCTGCAATTGTACCCAGTTGTGCTACAACACCACCTGCACCTGCAGTGTAAACTGGAATAAAGTAAGTATCATGCTGACCAACTTGGTACAATATATTATCTCCAATTCGTGGGTTTCTCAAAAGTGTCTTTAATTGGGCAAAGTCTGGATCTCTGTCAAGTGCTTCACGAACAGATGTAGGACCTAACAATTTCGTTTCTGATTCTATTGGAACTTCATAAAATTGCATGTTACCCAAGTTTGGTTTATCATTTTCTACAACCATATATCCAGCCAAGTTTCTTCCTTGTGAGCCTCTAAGTTCAAGAGATAGTAATCCAACAAACTCTGGTTCTTCAAATCCTGGTGGCTTTGCCTCGATATAGTATGTATCTAGACCACGAGGTATTTCATAGAATTCGTTTGCTTGTATGAATATGTCTACATCAGTGACGTGATAGATGTTGTACATCTCAGTCCTCCAGTTGAAGAGCTCTTGAGGATACCGAACCTGTTCTTCAAGCCATGCAGGCATATCAATTACTTTATCACTATAATGAGCCAAGAACATGTCAGAGAAAAAGTCGTCTCCATGTTTGATTAGTTGTACACTACCATCATAGGTGTCTACTAGACCATAACCTACCAGTCTAAGATACGGGTTTCCTGCTGACCAAGGCACATCTCTTGAATCAAATCCAATTATGAGTGGAACGAGCCAATAGGTATTCTTACCGTCTGTTACTGGAAGGGAATCTAGTTCCTTTCCAAACAAATCATACAAAAAGTATGGATAAAGAGTTTCCATTCTCTCGTTGACGTCTTTGTATCTCATAACATGAATTGGTGTTCCTGGATATGAAATCATAAAGTTTGGCTCAAACAACCAACTAATAGGTGGAGAAATTTCTAGACCACCTATTCCGTCATATGATGCATTGTTCAATTCTGCAGTAGTTGAGCCCCTGTCTGTAGGATATCCTGACCAAGTTTCATCAAGCAAACCGCCTTCGCCATAGTAGATTTGTCTTTGTTCAAACAATTCAGAACTGTCAACTATTTGACCGCTAGTTGCCTCTAAAGTAAGAAATCCTTCTGGAACATGAGTATAAACTAGATGCTCGTTATACCACTGGTTTTCTAAGCTGACAGAAGTTGGTAAAATTGGTGCCATGGATGCAGTCCAATATAGTTTATCATCAAACCTCAAAATATCATTATCTTCAAAATTTACATAAGGTATAAGACCAATTTCTGGTTTTAATTTTGCAAACGCTGCTTCCCAGTCCCATACACGGATACCATCAAGAACATCAGCGTTGTCTTGAACATATTGATCAATTTGATTTGGAGAAATTGATTTTAGTGTAACATCATGAGTATGCTCCGTTATTTGATCTAATTCTCCAAGATATCTATTAACACCAATTTGTTGTGCAGTGTATGGACCAAGATATTCTATCTTTTTCGCATCAGCAATGCTGGTGTTAACAGACATAGCAATGCCAACAATCACTGCAATTGCAATGATTGTGAAAATCCTAATGTAGACATCTCGTTTTAACATGTGTGTTAATACTCGAGACCTCATCTTGTCAAATATTGAAAATGCAATTAGCGCAAAACCGATAACAAATGTGCCTCCTATAGCATACTTTGTATTGTAATCTATATTCTCACCAAAGAACATGTTGAATGCAGACCAGATTACACCAATTCCTACAATCGCTTCAAATGATGAAGTGTAGTTAAGCCATTTTGGTTTACCTTCTGCAGAATCCTGAATGTAAGATGTAATTACTTTGTAGATATGATGGAGTCCCACAAACAGTAACAGTCGTAACCCTATGACCCCCAATATTGGTGGAACAAGAACTAACAGGGCCGGAATCATCGGAATTACTTTTTCCGTTGCGTATGAATGATCAGTTGGTGGTGTTACAAAAGGAAGTGAAAATATTGCAGATATGTTTTCCACGCCAAGATCATTTCCATCTATTACATACATAGCTGCAAAACCAAACATAATATTTGCAAAGAATGCTCCAAAGAGTACAACTTTAGTGAATTGCCAAATTACAAAATGCGGACCAGACAGTTTGTAATTATGAAAACTTGTAATGGTTTCTGACGCAGCTCCGTTAGGATTGCGATTCATAAAACCAATTACGGTGGATAAAGAATACCAGAAAATTGAGTGGCGTTTTACAATATTTACTCGTATTAGGGCTATGCCTGATAGAATGACGGCAGATACTAATGCGAAATAAAGTGGTGTTGTAAATATCTCAGCAAATTCCTCTACATTCATGAACAGAACTACAGCTTGGTTGCCAACAAGAAGAAAAGCAATAATTCCGATCAGAGCGGCTATTTTTTTAGTCTAAATTTGATTGGAGAATTTGCGGAAATTTCAACTGGTTGATCATCAATTAAGCATGCTTCTGTGTATGGGTTAAATTTTTCAATATCTTCGCAGACTAGTTTCACAAGACTGCTTTTACTGTTTAGCGAACCCTCAAGTCGAAAAATTCTATGAATGTCTGAGGTTACATTGGAATCGATCTTGACACCAATCGAGTCTTTCATTGCTTCAAGTTTTTGCTGATAAGCAACTTTTCCATCAGCGATGACCTTTGTAATGACCTTTGATCTTTTAGATTTAGATCCAAATAGTTCCTTTGCCACACGACCAGACCAACCAGGATCACCAAGATCTGGAAATGAAGATCTTGAAGGATCATTTTTTTTATTAAATCCAAATCTTTCGGGTATAGCACTTTGGAACTTGATGTAATCAATCAAATCCCGCCTTTCGTTAGAACCCAATTGGTTATAGGATGAGTTTGAAACATAAACATGAAATCCCTCATTTCCTGAAAAAGTTGTTCTTATGCTCTCAGAATCTATTTGTAAATCATCAGTTAGAATTTTCATTAGATTCAAAATTTCCTTCTTCACACCAGAGATACAATTTTGACAAGGTAATGATATAAGATCTAGTTTGTTTGATTTGCATTTTGGACAGGTATTATGCATTGAAGATATTTCAGCGCAGGAAGAACATTTCATACACGTATGATCTTTTCTGCAAGATAGATTCAGATCCTTTGCGTCTATATCAAAAATAAGATCCGCCTCTTTCCAGTCCTTTTCTGCCATTGGTGAATTTGGAAAAGAGTAATATCCATTTGAACAAAAAACATCAGAAGGTAGATTTGTCATCAACATCAAATGCAAATCTTTATCAGTTTTTAATGAGATGTGCCTTATCATTCCAGAATTAAATTTTTTATAACCATATTCCCTTTCTTGTGATCTTTCTGAAACATGAATCAAATCAAAATGATCAAAATAGTATTGTTTGAAAGATTCTTCTAAAAATTTTAAATCATTTTCAAGCATTTACAATCTTTTCTTACCAAACTGACTTGGGTTTATAATATTATCACAATCCGGTGTAATATAACAAAGATTATTGCTTTTGATCTTTTCACACGATGGACAAGCATATTTTGTTTTATTACCACCTGCTTCGCCGGAAAGCTGTTTGATCTGATAACGTGTAACTTTTTCATTATAGTCAGGAGCATTTTTGAATAATGGTGCAATATCATCTATTGTCTGTCCTCTCCCAAGAAGAAACGTTGCCAACATAAATCGGCCAGAGTGAGATAGGTTTTCACCTTTGTTCAGTACTTCTATTGCATGTTCAATGCATGGTGGATATGCTCCTGATACAACTGTATTAACTACAAATTTTTTTGCCAAATCAGATAATTTCTTAACTTTATCCTCAAATCCACTAGACATCGATGGTGTATTAGCAGACTTAATCTTGGAACCAATATAGCCGCTAAGTTCCCTCCGGATTAATCTCACAGATTCGTGTGGATTCAAAAAAACCATACCGTTCTCAACATGTCTATTAATCAATTTCCATTCCCGCTCATGAAAATTTACAGCGTGTTTCAAGTAGTCAGGAATTGGAATAACAAAATAATTTCCAGTTTTTTTGATAGTTACCTTAAAAACATCTCGAAAAATTTTGATTGCAAATTCTTCGCTTTTTTTGTCTGAATTACTAACTAGATCCCTTTGTAGAAATTTTTCAGCCCGACGAGCTTCAGCGAGGGAAAATTTGTTGATCAGAGTGTTAACACCACTTAGTTTTAGTAGTACGATTGCTATCAAGAATGAAAATACGTTTAGTGGAAGAGAAGTATCCTTTTCACTTGGATCATCTAATTCAGTATAGTAAGTTTTTTCCTCTGCTGCAGACTTGATTCGTTCATACGCTTTGTCTACAATAAGTTGAAGGTCTGGATCAGATGCAAACTGTTCCAGTTTGAATCCTTTATCCTTTAGGTATTGCCCAGCTTCCGCTAAAAAAGGATATTTTGCGATCTCATCTTGTCCTAAACTAATCATATACTAACTACCCAAACCTTTCTAAAAAATTTGATTTAAAAGCTTTCAAACCAAAAAAACAATACTGTTTAAATTATGTTTTGAGGGTTTCCATGCGTGCAAATTGGTCTTCATGTTTCCATTTCCGGTTCTATAGCTAATGCAGTTACTAATGCCGTAGAGCGTGAGTGTTCAGCATTTCAGATCTTTACGGGGAATCCCAGAGGATGGTACTCCAAGGATCTTACAAAGGAGGATGTTGCAGATTATAAGAAAAATCTCAGTGAATCTGATATTGATAGATTTGCTACAGTGGCACACATGCCATACCTCCCAAATCTTTCTACTCCAGACATTCCTAGCTATGACAAATCTATCAAGGCAATGATAAGAGAGGTTGAGCGATGTGCAAAAGTAGGAATACCATATCTTGTAACACATTTGGGAAGCCACAAAGGAGATGGAGAAGAAAGGGGAATACAGAGGTTAACAAGCGCATTGATGGAGGTCGCTAAATCAACAAAGGACGTCACAATACTTCTTGAAAATACTGCTGGGCAAAAAAATTCAGTTGGTTCTGATTTTACGCAACTAGCAGAGATTTTCTTCAGCCTAGAACCTGCAGATCGATTTGGAATTTGCATTGATACATGCCATGCATTCGCTGCAGGGTATGATCTAAAAAATCAAAAAAATGTAAAAGACACATTTGAAAAATTTGATAAAGAAATTGGATTGAAGTATTTGAAAATTCTTCATTTGAACGACTCTAAGGGTGAGCTTGGCTCTCATCTTGATAGACACGACCATATAGGTTTAGGTCAGATAGGGAATGCTGGATTAAGCAAAGTAATCAAATTAATGAATAAAAATAAAATTCCCATAATATTAGAGACCCCAATTGATGATAGACGAGACGAATTTGGAGATATTGGAACTGCAAAAGAACTTGCCTAAAACTAATTTATTTCACCTAGGTGGCTTGCAATTATGAAATATGATGATGTTATGAAGCTCGCATTAGAGCGTGGATTTTATTTTCCCAGCTGTGAGGTTTATTCTGATGCACAAGCTGGCTTTTGGGAATATGGACCAGCTGGTGTAAGTTTGAAGAACAAGTTTCTAGAACTTTGGAGAAGAGAACTAGTTAGACGTGACAAAATGATTGAGATTGACGGGTCACAAATAATGTCCAAGTCTGTATTTGAGGCGTCTGGTCATCTATCTAGCTTTGCTGATCCGATTGTTAGATGCACAAAATGTAAATCAACATACAGGGCAGACAAAATAATACTTGACACCACCAAAGCTGTCATTCCTGAAAGTGCTGGTCTTGATGAATTTGATAAGGAAATTGAAAAAGGAAATGTAAAATGCCCAAAGTGTAAGGGTGATTTTGAGAATGCTAAAAAATTCAATATGATGTTTCAAGTTGGCATAGGACCGGAGGGTGAAGAAGCTTATCTAAGACCTGAGACGTGTCAGTCAATCTTCGTTGATTTTCCACGGCTATTCAAGAGCATGAGGGGAAAGCTTCCATTGGGAGTTGCACAAATAGGTAAGAGTTTTAGAAACGAAATTGCCCCCAGGCAAAGCCTGCTACGATTAAGAGAGTTTTACCAAGCAGAAATTGAGGTGTTTTGCAAAAATAATCCCAAACAAGTTTGTTGCTTACTACCTAGGAATGCTAACTGAATTTTATGAAAAAGCTGGTGTGGATATGGGAAAAAGCAGGTTCCGGAAATTGGGAGAGAAGGAAAAAGCGTTCTATGCGGAAGTAGCTTTTGATTTTGAGGTTGAGACTACTACCGGATGGCTTGAGCTTGTAGCATGTAACTATAGAGCAGATTATGATTTGACTAGTCATGCTACCAAAAGCAAAGAAAAATTTGAAGTAATGGATAACGATGAAAAGGTACTCCCACATGTTTTTGAGATTTCTATGGGAATAGATCGGAGTTTGTATACTATACTAGAAAGCGGTCTACGAGAAGATAAAGAAAATGACAGAGTTGTGTTGTCACTTAAACCATATTTGTCTCCAATTCACGTTGGAGTGTTATCACTTGTAAAAAAGGATGGTCTTGCTGAAAAGACAGATGAGATTTATCTGCAAATCAAGCGGAAGTATGACGTGTTTTTGGATCATTCTGGTGCGATAGGTAGAAGGTACAGAAGACTGGATGAAGTTGGTGCACCTTATGCCATCACGATTGATCACCAAACGTTACAGGACGATACTGTTACTCTTAGAATGCGTGACTCGATGGAACAAAATAGAATAAAAGTTTCCGAGTTGGATGATATACTTTCCAAAGAAACAGCTTTTCCTTAATCTTGAAAAAGAGAAAAAATTGGATCCTACCTTAGCATCTATTCAAGGAAATCCATTGGATTTGACTGTGTGTTAGATTGCGTTTGGGTTGGAATCCCTGTTGGAGTTGTTGTTGTTGGTATCGATGGAAATCTTTCGTCTGTTTGTTGTTCAGCAACGGCTGATGCTTCCTGAAGAATTGCATTTGTCTCTTCATTCATAGCACTGTCTTGCATTTCAAACGAATCGCCTGAAAGTGAATCAACCATAAGTCCATTCAGTGTTTCTGTCATGGAATTCAATTCAGAGTCTGCCTCTGGCATGAACTTACTCATTGTTGGTTTCAATTCTTTCATAGTTGACATCGCTGGACCAATTGCAATCATTGCATCGCCAAGATCATGAATAGTAGTTAATCGTAACTGTACTTGTTCAAGGGAATTTCTGGCACCGCCTAATACTCTTTGAACTTTACGAACTTCCGCTAGCTCGGAGGATAGAACTCGGCTAGTTTGTGTATCATGACTCTGCGTTGCAGTGACAATTCGGTCGAAGAGTTGTTGGTCCCTTTCACGTAATTTTGTCAACATGATGTCCATCTTTGAAGTTTGGACCTGAAGTTTGTTAACTGCTGTTTGTATTCGTGGTTTTAGTGCGCCCTGTGGTTTAACAGTATCACGAATCCTTTCAGTCATACTTTTTACTTCTTTTTGTGCCCATGACTTTTGGAAAGATGTCATAGGGCATAATTTCCAATTTTACTCTTAATACTGGGTGTGGAATTAGATCAACACTAGGCTAAATTTAGCTAACAAACAGTAAAAACGGGAATAAATCATTCGTATTTGTGGCAAAAATTATAGTATTTGACTCTGGATTCGGGTCTCTTTCAATAATAAGGTCAATACAAAAAACAATGAAATCTGATATCGTCTATTTTGCGGACCAAAAAAATTTTCCATATGGAAAAAAATCAAAATCACAATTGTCTAAGATTATAACAAAAACAATAAGATTGTTGGAAGAAAAATTTGACCCGGATCTAATAGTAATGGGCTCTAATACTCCATCACTATTAGTTAGCATAAACAAAAAAAATGTAGTAAAGGTACTACCACCGATTAAAAAAGCAGTAAAAATCTCTAAGACGGGAAATGTTGCAATACTTGCAACAAATACCGTTGTAAAAAGCAAAACACTAACAGAATATGTAAGAAAGAATAGATTGCCTAAACACATCAATCTAACGAAGATTGACGCAACAAAATTAGTAAGGTTAGTAGAACACGGAAAGTTTCTCGAAGATAAGAAATTGTGTGAAAAGATAGTTTCAAAAGTACTTTTTGAAGTATTCTCCAGAACAAACATTGATGTAGCGATATTATCTAGTACACATTTACCATTTTTATTGCCATTTTTAAAAAAGCAATTTCCAAATATTATATTTGTTGATCCTAGAAAGGAAGTAGCTCAAAAAGTTAAAAAAATTGTTGGGAGAAAACAGTCAAAAACAAACACGATGAAAATTTTTACATCGTCTGATCCAAAAAAGTTCCAAAAGCACCTTGTACGGCTTGGGATTAAGAAAAGTGTTAGCGTTTTGTGCTAGATTTTGCTTTTCTAAATCCATGACTAAAGCTCTTATCATATAGACGAGAATATTCATATGATTTTGGTTTTATCACATCACCGATAATGATGATAGCTGTTCGTGTGATCTTTTGATCCCTAACTCTTTTTGTAATTGTATCTAGTGTTCCTGTGATAATTTTTTCATCATTCCAACTTGCACGATAAACAACGCCAACTGGTGTTGACTTTGGATATCCGCCTGCCACTACGTCCTTTACTATGTTTGATAAAAGATGAACGCTAAGATAGAAAATCATTGTGGATCTGTGTTTAGCAAGCTCTGAAATTTTTTCACGCTTTGGAACTTTTGTGCGTTTTTCTGCTCTTGATATGATCATTGTTTGTGTTATGCCAGGAAGTGTTAGTTGAGCTCCAAGTGCAGCTGCAGATGCTAGAAATGATGTTACCCCTGGTATTATTACAGAATCAATTTTTTCCTTTTGTAAATTGTCCATCTGTTCACGTATTGCTCCATAAATTGATGGATCACCATCATGAAGTCGTACTACTTTCTTTCCTTTTTTTGCATTCTTTTTTAACAAATCAAAAATTTCTTCGCGTACAAGTTTTGCAGCATCATATTTTTTTGCTTTTTTACACATCTTAAGAATCTCCGAGGGAATCAAGGAACCAGAATAAACTACTACATCTGCCTTCTGAATCAGCTTTTTTGCCTTCACAGTTATTAGATCTGGGTCACCAGGACCGCAGCCCACAAAGTAAACCTTAGGCACGTTTTACCACCAGGATCGAGAAATATTTGGTAGTCAAAGTATCATCATTAACTTCGCCCAAAGTCATTTTTCTGATTATTTCGTGGTCTGTTCCAAGATCTTGCCCAATTGCAAAAATGGAACTGTCAGGAAATCCTGCATCCCTTAAAACCTGTATTACTTGATCAAAATATCTTCCATCTTTAAGAAAGATCATACTTTCTGAGTTTCTTGCTATCTCCTTTACTGTAGTCAAATCATAACAAGATGGAATTACTGAGACTTTTTCAGCACCTTCAGCTACGCTAACTCCAATTTTTGATGCAAAACTGAATATTGAAACTATGCCCGGAACTACAGTGATCTTAATTTCTGGATGATTAACGCTGATCTCTCTGTGCATGTATATCCAAGTACTATACAGATATGGATCTCCTATTGTGAGATAAACAACATTTTTTCCAGATAGCACCTTTTCAGCCATTATCTTTGCATTTTTTTTCCAAGTTGCCTCAAGTACATCCTTATCCTTAGTCATTGGAAATATGAGACGTACAATTTCCTGATTTTGTGTCTTATCAATTATTTCAGAAACAACAGATAGTGCAATGCTTGGTCTATCTTCGTTAGAAGCAGGACACATGATAGTGTCTGCCGATTTAATGGCGTTTACAGCTTTAACTGTTAGTAATTCTGGGTCTCCCGGTCCGCATCCAACACAAACTAATTCAGCCATAAAAAATCATCTCCTTAGTTTTTTGTGGCAGATAGTACTGTTACTGGATTTCTGGCAAGCATCATAGTACCTGTAGATGTCTTCCTACTCTTTGAAATTGTAACTTGAGTTATGTCAACTGACTTGAGACCCTGTTCCTGTACAAAAGATAGAACAGAAAATATTGTCTCTATCTGTATCATTCCTACCACTATTCTTCCCTCTGGCTTAAGTTTCTCTAGACATATCTTCACTATTCCTGTCGTATCTTTGCCTGTTCCTCCTACAAAGATGGTATCCGCTTCAGGCAACTCAGAAATAGCTTCATCTGCGTTTTTACCTATTACAGAAACATTTGATATTCCAAATTTTGCAAGATTCTTTTTTGTTAATTCAACAGCCTTTGGATCATAATCTACCGCATGCACATGACCAGAATCTTCTATTTGTATTGCTGCTTCAACAGATATAGAACCAGATCCACAACCAATATCATAAACAATCATTCCTGGCTTTAGCCTGCCCTTTGCAATCTGAATAACTCTGACTTCTTCCTTTGTAATTGGAACTTTTTCATCTCGCTCAAAAAGTTCATCAGGAATGCCAGGAGTTTTTGTCTTCCACATTGATACAACCAGTCTAAGTAAATGGTAGTGAAAAGTCCTCTTTTGGAAGATTGAGAAGTGTGTAGGTCATAATCCATGCGAACAAATACAAGAATATGTAACTGCCCATTCCTGTTGTTACAAGTTTTTTCCTATCTGATTTTGGGAAGTTTATCTTCATTCCTTTTGCTATGAAGCAAGTGATTATGAAAAGAACAATCATGAAAATTATTGATGTCCATCTGCGTTCTTCGCTATCTTCAATACCATCAAAGAGAAATGTTGCAACTGAACCGCCAATCATTGCAAAGGCAAATCGCAACCAGAAAAGAATGTTAGTACGTTTTTTGGTGATGTCTTGTTGTTCCTCAGAGATCACTGGTTCGGTTGGTTCTACATCTGGTGTATCAGAGGATGGCGCTAAAGGAACATCAGCGAACTCTGGTTCTGGTTCAGGTTCAGTTTTTACGTCGTCTCCGGTTTGATCAGGTAAAAGTTTCTTTTTAATTTCGTTGTAATCCCATTCATTTAGGCCAACTGCATTGTAAATTGTATTATCAGGGTAATTTCGGTCAAACCAATCCCTATACTTTTCTTCTAAAATGTACCTTTTGATATAGCTGCGAGGATCTTTGTTAGGATCTACGAAATCTTCGATTTTTTTATCCCTTGAACCAAATCTTATTCTTTTTTTACCGTGTCTGACCAATGAAATTTCTAGGTTGATTCAGTAATGCCTTTTTTAAAACCTTTGTCTATCTATACGGATAATCGATAAGAGTATAATCGTAGACTCTTTACTAGTATTATGGCATTAGCTGGAATTGAATTAAGATACCTTGTTAATGATATCAGCAAAAGGATTGAAGGTTACTATGTTAGTAACATCTATGGAATCACAAAAGAAAGCTTACTCTTTAAATTCCATCACCCAGAAAAATCTGATATTTTACTCATGCTGTCTACTTTTGGAATTTGGATAACAAATGTCAAGATAGAACAAATTGAACCAAATAAACTGCTAAAACATCTGCGAAGTAATCTTCTTCGATTCAAACTTAGGGAGATAAAGCAGATAGGTACTGAAAGAATTGTATACTTAACACTTTCATAT
>LULR01000323.1_pt1 | contig 12731 bp, 13 predicted proteins | sample 729471 | NCBI WGS metagenome assembly LULR01 (sample SAMN03860284, study PRJNA289734) | marine metagenome | biome: seawater column; feature: ocean; material: water; isolation source: Red Sea water column Station 108 - depth 500m | place: Saudi Arabia: Red Sea | collected 2011-10-15 | depth 500 m
GGGTTACACTTAAGATGTCTAAAGGAGTAAAATTTGTTTAAATATAAAGTGGTGCATATGTCATGGATCTTTACTTTTATCATTCTCTTCACAGGGTGTGTTCAAAAAGATCCGACAGTAGAATTATATCAGGTTTTTTCTGAAGCGCGTCAATTTCAGCTTAAAGAAAATCCCCTCTTTGCAACCTATTCCGGACTCCATACCAGCAATGCGCGTATGCCGTCGGTTGCATTGGAAGATATCATTAGGCGTGACAATTTTTGGCGGTCAATCCTTAGTCGTTTGGAGGCGATTAATTATGAAGCCATTTCCAAAGAGGATAAAATTAACTACCGTGTTTTTCACCGAATTATTTCAGACCGCGTTACTCGAGTAAAATATAAAGATTACCTGATGCCTTTGAATGCGGATTCAGGGTTCCATACTGGTCTTTCACGGCTATACCTTGCGATGCCTTTTAAAACGGTGAAAGATTATGAAGATTACATTTCACGCTTGAATGAATTCCCTCGCTATTTTTTAGAACACATTACATTGATGAAGGAGCATTTACCTCCTTCTTTTTCTGAAACGGATCAGGAACGACTGAAAGAATTAGGCCGGAAAGCCATTCTAAGTGGTGTAGTCAAAGCATACCGTTCATTTTTAGATTTTTTTGTAAATCAATATCGACCTAGTGCACGTACTACACTTGGCGCGTCCGAACTTCCGGATGGGAAAGCATATTACAAAAATAAAGTCCGGCAATTCACTACATTAGATTTAACTCCAGAAGAAGTGCATCAAATTGGATTAAAAGAAGTGAAACGGATAAGAAGCGAAATGGAAGCTGTTATCGATGAAGTAGGCTTTGAAGGTAGCTTTGCCGATTTTCTGGAATTCCTGCGCAGTGATCCACAATTCTATGCAGATACACCTGAAGAATTGTTAAAAGAAGCCTCTTTCATTACCAAACGTATGGATGCGAAACTACCATCTCTATTTAAAACTCTTCCGAGACTGACCTACGGGGTTGCCCCCGTACCGGATGATTTGGCACCAAAATACACCGGGGGTCGATATGCTGGACCAGCAGAAGGAAGCAACGAACCAGGCTATTATTGGGTAAATACTTATAAACTGGATGTTCGACCTTTATACAATCTTGAAGCACTCAGTTTCCACGAGGCTGTACCGGGGCATCACCTTCAAAATTCCATTGCAGCTGAACTAGAAAATGTACCTGATTTTCGTAGGGATGTATATTTATCTGCTTTTGGGGAAGGCTGGGGATTATACAGCGAATGGTTGGGTAAGGAAGCGGGTTTCTATACCGATCCATACAGTAATTTTGGTCGTTTGACCTACGAAATGTGGCGTGCATGCCGATTAGTGGTCGACACGGGTATTCACGCTATGGGATGGGAACGTCAAAAGGTCATTGATTATCTTGCATCTAATACAGCTCTTGCGCTACATGAATGCACAACTGAGACAGACCGATATATTTCCTGGCCAGGTCAGGCACTTTCTTATAAGATTGGTGAATTGAAGATCAAGGAATTACGTCGCTATGCTGAAAAAGAATTAGGAAAAGATTTTGATGTACGTGAATTCCATGATGCAGTTTTATGGAATGGTGCTGTACCTCTGGATGTTTTAGAAGAATTGATAAAAGATTGGGTGGGATCTCAAAAGGATTAATAAGGAAAAATTATGTCAGAATCAACACCGCGATTTTCTTCACGTTTAACCTTCTTACTTAGTGCATTGGGTATTGCTATAGGTACGGGAAATATCTGGCGTTTTCCACGGATTGCTGCTTCCAATGGCGGTGAAAACGGCGCCGGTAGTTTTCTCATCGCGTGGTTAATGTTTTTATTCTTGTGGAGTATCCCTCTCATTATTGCGGAATATGTGATGGGCCGAAAGTCCCGAAAAGGTACAATAGGGGCCTTTGTTCACTTTATGGGAAAACCCTTTGCCTGGATGGGCGGATTTGTCGGTTTCGTTTCCACGGCAATTGTATTTTATTATTCTGTTGTGGTTGGGTGGAATATCTATTATTTCGGCAGTATGACATTCAATAATCTCCCAAATACGACGGATGCTGGAGTGTCTTCCATTGAAAAAGTGAATCGCTTCCTTATTCCAACGTTGTTGGGTATTGTGCTATTATGTGTAGTACGAGCGGTAACCCTGCCCGGAGCTGGAGCTGGCATTTCTTATTTATTCACTGTTGATTGGGCCCAACTTAAAGATCCTCGCATTTGGTTGGAAGCTTTGACTCAAAATGCATGGGATACTGGGGCTGGTTGGGGACTTTTTCTAACCTACGCAATTTATATTCGACGTCGCTATGGTGTAATAAAAAATGCATTCACAACAGCCATCGGGAATAATATGGTATCCCTGCTGGCAGCCATCATGGTATTTAGTACTGTATTTTCCATTTTAGGTAATGAAATGTCTATGAACAAACCAGAAATTCTGGAAGTAATGAAAACCAGCGGTCCCGCGGCAACGGGCCTGACTTTTATCTGGATGCCTCAGCTATTTGCCAAAATGCCCTTAGGTAAACCATTGGCGGCCCTATTCTTTCTTGGATTGACATTTGCTGGTTTTTCATCTCTCATTTCTATGTTGGAGTTGCCGGTCCGTAATCTTATTAATCTAGGACTAAAACGTACAACGGCTATTGGCTGGATTGTTACTGTTTGCTTTGTTATGGGTATACCATCAGCTCGAAATCTAGATATTATGGGAAATCAGGATTTTGTCTGGGGTGTAGCCCTGATGCTTTCGGGAGTGTTTGTTGCTTTAGCGGCGGTTAAATATGGATTAGCCAGAATAATTCAGGAGGTAAGCTCTGAGAGCCAAGATGACTGGGCATTCCCCAGTTGGTGGAGTTCAGTAGTCAATTATGTTGTGCCAGCACTAGGAGGTATTTTGCTTTTTTGGTGGATGTATCAATCTGCGACAGTTTATGCTCCTGATGACTGGTATGATCCCACATCTTTATACAGTGTAGCAACTTGTGTAGTACAGTGGGCGATTGCCCTGGCAGCTTTTTATATGCTGAATCACTGGATGAATCATCGACTTGAAAATTCTATAGAATCTTAATTATTGAGGTGAAGATGAAAAAGAAATACTTTATTGCCATTATTTACGGATTGATTATTTCTGTTGGTCTTAATGCACAATCAAATAAAAAAGATGTCCAAAAGACCATTGATAAACGGGCCAAAAAATATGAAAACATTGCCAAATCTATCTGGTCATGGGCGGAAGTCGGGTACCAGGAGGAAAAAAGTTCTGGCCTGCTTAAAGAAACATTATCAGATGAAGGATTCAGTATTGAAGCTGGCATTGCAGAAATCCCTACTGCTTTTATTGCCGAATATGGATCCGGAAGACCTATTATTGGAATTTTGGCAGAATTTGATGCGCTACCAGGAATATCTCAGGATGTAGCAACAAAGCGTAAGCCGATTATTGAAGGGGGCGCAGGTCATGCTTGTGGTCATCATTTATTTGGTACTGCTTCTACAGCCGCAGCTATAGCAGTTAAGGATTATCTTAAAAAATCAAAACAAAAAGGAACTGTACGTCTTTACGGAACACCAGCGGAGGAAGGTGGCTCTGGAAAGATCTACATGGTTCGTGCAGGATTATTTGATGATGTCGATGTGGTACTGCACTGGCATGCCAGTGACAGGAATGCGGCCAATCCTTCAACCACCATGGCTAACCGTTCGGCTAAATTCAGATTTTATGGATATTCTGCCCATGCTGCCGGTGCACCGGAAAAAGGTCGTTCTGCCCTGGATGGAGTAGAAGCCATGAATCATATGGTCAATTTAATGCGGGAACACATCCCTGAAGATGGCCGCATCCATTATATCATTACACGTGGTGGAAATGCACCTAATGTAGTACCAGACTTTGCAGAAGTATATTATTATGTTCGGAATTTTAATGTTGAAATTTTGGAAGGGATGTGGGATCGTGTAGTTAAGGCAGCAGAGGGAGCAGCCTTAGGGACCAGCACCCGTATGGAATTCGAAATTATCCATGGCAACCGCCCGGTTCTGGCCAACGATGTTGTGCAAAGAATTATGTATGATAATCTTGCATCTACAGGTGGATTTATTTATTCCCGAAAAGAGCAGGAATTTGCTCAATCAATTTATTCAACCCTGACAAACCCTGATTTGGAAATTTCTTCAGCAAATGAAATTCAGCCATATGCTTTCAAGCGCGGCAAAGGATCAACTGATGTAGGTGATGTAAGCTGGATGGTGCCAACGGCAGGCCTTCGGACTGCAACGTGGGTGCCGGGGACTTCGGCCCATTCTTGGCAGGCTGTGGCTGCAGGTGGAATGAGTATCGGCATGAAAGGTATGATGATTGCGGCAAAGACTATTGCTGGTGCGGCGGTGGATTTATACAATGATCCGGAAGCGATTATTTCTGCCAAACAGGAATTGATTGAACGTCGGGGGCCAAAATTTAATTATTACTCCATGCTTGGAGATAGAAAACCGCCACTGGATTATAGCGACGTCGCGCAAATATAATCCAATGCAAATTTTATCATGAAAATTTATGAATTAAATAAAACCCAGTTTATTAATCAACCAATCGATGTTGTTTTTAATTTTTTCTCAAAACCAGAGAACCTTGCATTGATAACACCTTCGAAACTAGCATTTAAGATTTTGACACCAACACCTATTACGATTAATAAAGGGACTTTAATTGATTATACCATTCGTTTAATGAGATTTCCTGTGCATTGGAGAACGCTCATCACAAAGTATAATCCGCCATATGAATTTGTTGATGAACAAATTAAAGGTCCCTATCTTTTTTGGCATCATACGCATACCTTCAAAGCAGTGAATGGTGGTTCTGAAATCAAAGATAAGGTTAGATATAGTATTCCTATGGGTTATTTAGGTCAATTCATTCATAAAATATGGATTAAAAAAGATCTTGAAAAGATTTTTGAATATAGAAAAGCAGTCATTGATAAGTTGTTCAACCAAAGCGATTCCAGAATATTATCAATCGATGAATACAAAGGAGCTACAGCATGAAAGTCGCCTTGTTTGGAGGCACCGGATTTGTTGGGTCTTATTTAATCGATGAGCTTATTAAAAAAGACCACAAACCGCAGATATTAATACGGCCTGGTTCCGATGATAAATTATTAAATCCAAAACAATGTAATATTGTTAGTGGAACGCTATCAGATTCTTCTGCAATTGAATCCACTTTGGAAGGTGCAGATGCAGTTATTTATACTGTTGGCATTATCAGGCAATTTCCTAAAAAAGGGATTACTTTTGAAGCTTTACATTTTGAAGGTGCAAAGCATTGCATGGATCTAGCAGCGAAACTTGGGATAAAACGATTTATTTTAATGAGTGCCAATGGTGTAAAAATGGATGGGACAGGATATCAGAAAACAAAATTTCTTGCAGATGAATATTTAAAAAATACAGAATTGAATTGGACAATTTTCAGACCCTCATTGATTTTTGGAGACCCGAGAGACGAGGGAAGGCCTGAATTTTGTTCCCAACTGAAAAAAGATATGTTGAGTTTACCTATACCAGCACCTCTTTTTCATCCCGGTCTGAACCCTCTGAATGCTGGAAAGTTTGCTATGTCACCAATTCATGTAAAAGATGTCGCCCGATTTTTTATACAATCAATTGATATGGAATCGACCCATAAAAAAATATTTAAACTGGGTGGAAAAATTGCTTTTACTTGGAAAGAGTTAATAAAAATCATCGCAGAAGGATGCGGGAAAAAGAAGTGGCTGATACCTGCACCAGCTGTAGGTGTGAAAGCGATCGCTACTTTTCTTGGACGCTTCAGTTGGTTTCCCATTACTGCAGATCAAATTACTATGCTCATGGAAGGTAACGTGTGTGATGCAACAGAAGCCTATAAATTATTTGAAATCCAACCGACACCATTTAATACTGATACATTGAGTTATTTGCGTGACTAAATGAAGCTAAACAATATGAAAATGACCTTACTTCTTTCAATTTCCATTCTTTCAATCATTATTAGTACAACGTTGCTTTTGGGTAGCAACACGCTTGAAGCCATTAAAGTGGGCGATAAGGCACCGGACTTTGTATTAAAAGATCAGGATGGAAAAGTACATAAACTATCTGATTATCGTGGACAGCGAGTTATTGTTTATTATTTCCCCAAAGCGGACACACCTGGATGAACGAAAGAGGCTTGCGGGTTCCGCGACGTATACGGCGAATATAAAAAAGAAAAAATCATTGTTTTTGGTATCAGTTATGATTCTCCAAAAGCGTTAAAGGCATTTAAAGAAAAATATGTGCTGCCATTTAATTTTCTTTCTGATAAAACTAAAGAAGTGTCGAAAGCTTATGGTGCTGCAGGTACGGGTTGGCCAAAACGAAAAACCTTTATTATTGATCCTAAGGGAAAAATTGAAAAAATTTATGAAAAGGTGAATGTAAATACTCATGCGGAAAAAATTTTAGATGACCTTTTGTCAAAAAAATAAACTTATTTTTATGCTTTGGTCCGGTCTTTTATTTGGCCAGAGTTCCCATCAAATATATGGTTTTATTGTTGACAGCAATTCTGGTGAAGTGCTGATTGGCGCTAATGTATTTATTAAAGAAACTGGCCAGGGTATGGCAACAGATGTTAATGGATATTATGTCCTTTCAGAAATTGAATTGAATGAAGCGACTCTGGTAGTATCCTATGTGGGATATAAACGCTTTGAACAGGTTATTGATTTTGATATTAATTCCATAAATCTCGATATAGCATTAGAGATTGAAGCGGTTGAATTTTTTGAAGTCGATGTTACTGCTGAAGAAATTGAACGGCTGAATAAAATCGAACCCAGCCGGATTAGTCTTTCACCAAGAATGCTTAAGGCGCAGCCTGCATTGGCGGAACCAGATTTATTTCGCACCATCCAGTCCTTACCAGGTGTACTTACCACTTCTGAATTCAGTACTGGATTAGTTATCCGAGGAGGAAACACGGATCAGAACCTGATCCTTCTGGATGGAATTACAGTATATAATCCTTCACATTTAGGGGGAGTATTTTCCAATTTCATTGTGGATGCTGTAAAAGAGGCAGAATTAATTAAAGGTGGTTACAATGCTGAATATGGAGGGCGATTATCTGCTGTATTGGATATACGGAGCCGGGAAGGGAATCGCAATGAATTTAAAGGTAAAACAAGCGTGTCTTTACTATCGGCGCACACAACGCTTGAAGGCCCATTCTTAAATGGTGCTTGGTTGTTTTCAGGTAGAAGAACTTATTTCGATCTACTCCTACCAAAGGTATTGCCAGCAGAAACAGCTGAATTAATCCCGCCTTATTATTTCTACGACCTCCAAGGTCACGTATTTACGGATTTAAATGAGAAAGATCGTATTTCATTTAGTTTTTATAATGGTATTGATGACTTTTTATTTAAAGATTTTGACCTCACTGCCTATTGGGGAAACCGGACAGGAAGTTTGGCCTACCGAAGAGTATTTAACGAGAAACTGATTGGCAACTTTCTTTTTGCGAATAGTCAGTTTTTTACAAATTTTAGTTTAGGTGAAACTGCTGGATTAAATAATGATAATAAAATACAAGATGCCAGTTTTTCTGCCGACCTGTCCTTTTTCTTAAACCAGGATATAAATTTCTTTTTTGGTGGGCAATTAAAAAAATTAGATATCAGTTACATTAGCACTTTTGGTGATAGCACCACCTTCGATTTAAGTAATAATCCAAACGAAGCATCACTATATACAAAAATTAAATGGAAACCGAATTTAAAATTTATTTTGGAGCCTGGGCTGAGGTTAAACACATATACCGGACATAGCCAGACTATCTATCCTGATTTTCGTTTGGGAATGAAATATATTATTGATGATTCTAGATTTATTAACCTGGCCATTGGGAATTACCATCAATTTATTGAAACGTTCCAGGATGATTATAACCCTAATATTTTGGATAATTGGATAGGCGTTGATAATTCCGTTGACCCGGCAAAAGCCACTCAGTTTGTACTGGGCTATGAACAGTTTATTGGCCGTGACTATAAACTGCAAATTGAGGGTTATTATAAAGATATCAGTAATATGTTAACCTTTGAAGAAACACGTGCATCCACTGATGGGAGAGTTTCCGATGAAAAACTTTCTGATATTCTTACACTAGCAGATGGATATGCTTACGGATTGGAAATTTTTGGGCAAAAAACAGCAGGAAGGTTATCTGGATGGGTCGCTTATACGTGGTCTGTCAGCCGTAAACAAATGAATCAGATGGAATACTTTACCAATTGGGATCGAAGCCATGTATTGAATGTGGTCGGGTCGTACCAAACTACTAAAAAGTGGGAATTAAATTGGAAATGGACCTTTCAATCTGGGCAGGCCTATACACCAATTAATGGTTATTTTTTGGAAAATCTTCCGAGTGACCCAGAACTAAGTTACCGTACAATACCTGGCGCTAGAAATGGCGGACGTTATCCGGTTTATCATCGATTAGATTTAGGAGCTGTACGCCAATTTAAAATTCGAAATACCAAATTTGATTTATTTATTCAAATTATCAATACATACAATCGAAAAAATGTTTTCAGATACATCTATCAGCTTGGGAATGTGTACAATGGCGTAGATGATGATGGTGACTGGGATATAAAAAAGCATGATAGTAATAAAAACGGACGACCTGATTTTGGCGAAACCAATGTTGACGAGCCTGATGAAGGTAGAATACAGAGATCTCCACTGAACATTTTTCCAATTATTCCCTCAATAGGTATTTCATTTGAATTATGAAAATTATTAAATATTTATCTGTTATTTGTATGGTGATCTTTTTGGGATGCAATATTCAAGATGTGGATGAACCCTATGAAAAAAAAATCGTTGTTTTTGGTAATATCCAGGCGAATCTACCGATGGTAGATACACTTTTTGTATCTCGAACAGCTTCCGTGGATGAAGAAGTCGATGCAGATGAATTATGGATTACCAATGCAAATGTGAAGATCTCAAGCGAAGACGGAACTGAAATTGCTCAACCCGTTACAGGTATGCCGGGCCGTTATCTCACCAGGAAAGATTATATTTACCGGCCCGGAACAAAATACAATTTAACTGTGGAGGTTGATGGTAAAACGTTAACTGCTGAAACAACTACACCAGAAAAAATGGAAATTGGCTCCATAAAAAATTCCGATTATCAATGTAAAGAAGAAAGTATTCCAGTACCATATATTAATACGAATAATGCAAAAATGACAGCAGCGGGACTTATTACAACAGGCACTATCGACACGGTTACTTATAGATCGGGGGAGTGTTATACTGCCAGTTTTGCTTCATATCCACTTTTTAAAATTGATTTTAATGTTGCTGATTATAATACAGTACGAATATTAACCCTCGCATTGGAAGCAGCTGAAAAAGATCTTGAGCCCGAAGGTAAAGATTATAACAGTAATGGTTATAGAGATAGTACATTTATCAATTTAATCTATGATACAACCCGAGTATACCAGTTGTGGAAAGGTGCTTATTTTCGTGATGAAAATAATAATCCATACCGCCAAAATCCGTTTGTGTGGACAGTTGAAACTGCGCCGGTTAATATGAGCTGGCTGTTTTTTAATTATTATGGATTGCAGTTAATTACCGTTCAAGCAACAGATAACAATTACTTCGAATATCTTAAGGGAGACCCGCTGGGGCAGAATATCTATACCATGCCAAAGTCAAATGTTGATGGAGGTTATGGTCTATTCTCTTCGACTTATGCAAACTTCTTTTTTGTCTATTTAAAGCCAGAATAAAAATGAAAAAATATATTCTCTGCTGTACACTGATTTTTTCCGGATGTGGTCATGAATTATCTAAAAACCCCAAAGGATTAAAAACGGAAAATATAATCCTGATCACTTTAGATGGTATCCGTTGGGAAGATTTATTTTATGGTGCCAATGAAAAAATTGTTCTTGATACCTTGTTTGTAAAAGATGTTGAATCAACCCACGCTCAATACTGGTCTGAAGACTATCTTGAAAGACGAAAATTAGTTTTTCCATTTATTTGGAATACGGTTGGGCAGCAGGGTCAAATCTATGGAAATAAAGAAGAGGGAAGCGTAATGCGATCAAACAACCCATATTGGTTTTCCTACCCAGGATATAACGAATTATTAGTTGGCTTTAATGATGATAGTGTGAATAGTAATGAAAAAGAATGGAATCCAAATATCAATTTGCTTGAATTCTTGGATCAGCAGGAAGGTTTTGAGGATCGTGTGGCCGCATTTGCTTCTTGGGATGTGTTTGACTGGATTATCAATACAGAAAGAAATGATTTTACTATTAATTCCGGCGGTTACCCATTTTATGATGAAAAGCTTACACCAAAACAGCAGTGGCTCAACACATTTATTGAGGATGCTCCCTCTCCATGGTATGGCAGTGCTGTACGTTGGGACGCGTTTACGTTTGAATATGCTTTTGAATATTTAAAACTGAATAAACCTCGCTTCTTATATATTTCTTTTGATGAAACGGATGAGTTTGCGCATCAAAGAGAATATGACAAATATTTAAATACAGCCAACCGGTCTGATGGTTATATAAAAGCTATTTGGGATTGGACACAATCCAATGAAATGTATCGAGGTAAAACAACCATGATGATAACAACTGACCATGGTCGTGGAGGTCATGAAGATGGTGCATGGGGATCACATGGTGATGGTGTGCCGGGAGCTGAATTTTTATGGACAGCTATTATTGGTCCAGATACACCTGCAATCGGTGAAATGAGCAACACAGATACGATCGCTATCAGTCAATTGGCCCCAACATTAGGCTATCTACTCGGATATGATTTTATCAGTAACCAGCCAGTTGGTGCTGTAGTTGATCCAATGGTTGGTTTGATAAAATAGACTATTTTATGGGGTGCCTACCCCGTGGACCCATACCAGTTGTCCTCCTAGGTAAGCAGTAAAAGATACCATACCAACCAAAAGAGTAAGGAAGGCCAGCGCCAAAATATCTATCCTACGGTCTTCCATATTTTTAAAAAATAAATATATCCAGACCAGAAAAAGAGTGATTGATCCCCATGTAACTATATTCCCCATCAGTTCATGGCGATTCATTATTTCTAGAATTTCAGTGGAATATCCTACTTGACCAGCACGAGCGGCTTCCTTTTCACCAGTGAGGGCTGAAAAAATGGAAAGGGCAGCTGAAAAGCCCAAAAGCCAAATGCCGATGACGCGGCACATCCAGTTTGGTTGCCAAAGTTGTATTGCATGAAGAATGAGAGCTCCATATAAAAAGGCAATAGGGAAGTGAACTAAAGCAGGATGAAGTGGAAAATTCATCTGTTGAAATTAAAATAAAACCGCCTGCTTTTCAGCGGGGATTTTTTGTAGCCCGTAGGGGAATCGAACCCCTGTTGCAGGAATGAAAATCCTGAGTCCTAACCACTAGACGAACGGGCCAAATAATCTAATTGTTGTGAATTAGCGGTGGCGAAATTATACAGTGGTATATTGAAGCCCCAAACCAATTCTATGAATCGGCTGATACGTCTAAAGTATCCAGTAGTGCACCGGACTGATGCATTTCCATGGCGATGTCCGCTCCACCAATCAGTTTGCCTTTTACAAATAGTTGGGGGATGGTAGGCCACCCTGATTGTTCCGAAAGTTTGACGCGAATCTGAGGATCTTCCAAAACATTTATATCCTTGTATTCTACTCCATAATGATTGAGAATTTGCACCACTTGGTTAGAAAATCCGCACATGGGCATTTCTTTGGTACCTTTCATGTACAGGATAATTGGATTTTCAGCAATATCATTTTTGATTTGTTCGGATAATTCCATATTTGATTCCTATGTATTGTGTTGGGCCCATTGAGCGGGCGAATAAGTTTTTAGTTGCAATGCATGAATCTCCTTTGTCATATGATCCCCAACAGCTTGGTAAACAGCCTGATGCTGTTCGACTAAAGATAATCCTTCAAAGCTATCGCTAATCACAATTGCACTGAAATGATCTTTCGTTCCGGTTGTATCCACCACTTCAATATTTGCACCAGGTATACCTTCCTGTATTAATTCTTTTACTGCTTCAGGGTCCATGAATAAGTCCAATTTTAGAAACGGAAATTACAATGATCATCGCCAATTATTTTTATAATATTCTATAATTATGACCATAAATAGGGCTGTAAATTCTGCAGATATTTTCAACTTCAATGCTAAAAATTTAGGCAAAAATGATACTGTATTCATGGAACGTGAACGGGATTCGTGCGATTGAGAAAAAAGGGTTTTTGGATTGGCTAGATGAGGTGCAACCTGATGTACTTTGCCTCCAAGAGACTAAGGCCCGGATGGATCAACTGGGTTCATCGCTAATAGAGGACCACGGCTATCATACTTATTGGCATTCGGCCGAAAAGGCTGGTTACAGCAGTGTAGCTACTTTCTGCAAGGAAGAACCTCACTATGTCCAAGAAGGACTGGGAATCGATCGTTTTGATAAAGAAGGCAGAGTCCTCATAACAGAGCACGATAACTTTTTACTATATAATATTTATTTTCCCAATGGGCAAAAAGATGATATCCGTCTTGAATATAAACTCGATTTTTATGATGAACT
>LULR01000206.1_pt1 | contig 12685 bp, 14 predicted proteins | sample 729471 | NCBI WGS metagenome assembly LULR01 (sample SAMN03860284, study PRJNA289734) | marine metagenome | biome: seawater column; feature: ocean; material: water; isolation source: Red Sea water column Station 108 - depth 500m | place: Saudi Arabia: Red Sea | collected 2011-10-15 | depth 500 m
AGATCCTGTAACGAGCGCACCACCCATTGCAGTATCACCAAATGCAATATTATAAACTCCAGCTACAGCTGTACCATACGCATTTATTCCCATCGCAATATTACAAGCACCAGTAGTTAATGCATCCATTGCAGTTGTTCCAATTGCAATATTACTAGCACCAGAAACATCTCCAGCACCAAGAGCGGCCTGTCCTATTGCGATATTTAAATCTCCATCATCTGCTGATACTGCAAGTGCTGATCTTCCTATTGCGATATTGTCAGCACCATCAGTAGATGCACTAAATGCAAGTCTACCTATGGCAACATTGTCTGTTCCAGTAGTCAGAGCATCACCAGAAGTTAATCCTATTCCAATGTTATTAGTTCCAGAAGTCATAGCAATTAATGCTGAAGCACCAATACCAATATTACCAGAACCAGCAACATCACCAGTTCCTAATGCAGAAAGACCAATTGCGATATTTGTATCTCCATCATTACCAGAAACCGCTAATGCTGATCGACCAATTGCAATGTTGTCTGCACCATCAGTAGATGCACTAAATGCAAGTCTGCCAATTGCAATATTGTCTGTTCCAGTTGTTACTGCATCAGCCGCAGTCAATCCCATTGCAATATTGTTTGTTCCACCAATTAGAGCAGACAATGCAGAAATACCAAGACCAATATTACCAGTTCCAGTTGTAGCACCAGTTCCTATTGCTAATCTTCCTATAGCGATATTATCATCACCAGATGTGGCTGCACCTAATGCATTTAATCCGGCTGCGATGTTACAAGTTCCTGTACCATCAAGCGCATCTCCAGCAGTACTTTGGAGTAATATATTTCCATCTGTGGGAGTTCCCACCAAATTTGCAAGTTCTCTAGCGACTGACATAGGTTAAATCCTCTAAAAAATTTTAATTTCTTTGAATTGTACTTTTCTTTATATATTTATAACCATTTGTATTTTACACCACTATTTTCTCAAGTCCAGATCTTTTCTTTTCTTCCTTGAATGTGTCCCAACTCATTGTTGTTTTGGTTCTTGTTTCTTTTTCTTTCGGTTCTGTTATCAATTCCTTTTGAGCTTCTTCCTCTACATCGTACAATCTCATTTTAGCACGGTCAATCCCTATCACAAAATTCCGATTTTTGACAGGGTCATTGTATCGATTTTTAAGTTGTTTTACCTTGATTTGATTGTGTTCTTCTAATTCTTCAGTAGAGATGAGTGCAAACATGAAATCAGCAGTTGCAGGAAGTCCAAAACTTTCGCTCGTATCTTCGAGCCCAACATCAGTTGACATAAATCCAGCACGATTTAATTGCGTGGCGCTAACGATTGGAATGTTCCATTCTACTGCAAGGCCTCGCAATTCTTCTGCGATTGCCTTGACCACAAAATAAGACCCTGCACTAATGTTGTTCTTGTATCTTGTTGATGTACAAAGGTTTAAGTAGTCCATAAACAAAATGTCTGGTATAAACCCTCTCTTGATCTTTAGTTCGTTCATCAACGCACGAAAGTTATTTACAGATGCAGTTGCAGTTGGATACTCCTTGATAATCAATTTTCCTTTGATTTTTTTCTGGAGTTTTTCTACTTTTTTGTTATAAACATCTCTTGATAGTTCCTTGAGTGTATCAAGAGTAACATTCATAAGATTTGCATCAATCCGTTCTGCAATCCGTTCCTCTGCCATTTCCAAAGTGATATACAAAACATTATGATTTTCTGCAAGACAATTGGCTGCAACATGACACATGAACAAAGATTTGCCAATTCCAGTTCCAGCTAGCGCAATGTTGAGCGTTTTTCTTGGTAATCCTCCACCTGTGATTTTGTTGAAATATTCGAGGTCAAAAGATATTTTCTCTTCTTTTCTGCGATAAAACTCAAACCGCTCCACAGAATTATCAAGATAATCATGGCCGATATGAACATCGAAGCTAACAGAAAGAGCATCCTCATCAAAAATCCCAATTGAGTCTGTGATTGCGTTATATAAGGCCTTGTCCTGACAGAACTTTTCTGATCGTTCCAATAACCATGAAAGATCTTCCTTTTCATTCTTCTCATGACCCTTTTCTGTTTCTTTTAATAGTTCCGTTGTCGATTGAAAATTTTCATCTGTAAGATCGGTTCGTTCACCCAATTCTATTATAACCGCTTCTTTTGTTGGTGGATTGGAATACTTATTGAAATATTTCTTTATTTCCTGAAAAACGACCCTATCTGGAAATTGAGTAAAATATTCGTCTTTGAAAAATGGAAGTGTTTTTCTTGCATACTCTTCATTATATAACAGGCTTCTGAAAATCATATCTTCTAGTCGTTCCATCTTCACTTTCTTCTTTTTGTTTTTCTAATTCTATGTTAAGGACATGAATATAAACTTGTCCTAAAAGAGATTCAAATGCATCTCCCATTTCATCTGAAAATTCCTTATCCTTCAAATCGGGTGGAATTTGAATCATATCATATTCAAACCTAACCTTAGAAGTACCATCATCATTTTCTTTGTCTGACAGTTGAAACTTACCATATGCTACATCAATTCCAGCAAATGGGCCTTTTTCAATCCTGACACAAAGGCGTTCCTTTTCCTCTGGATCTGGAATTCTACTGTGATACTTCTTGATCTGTTCCGGCGTCATCTCCGCCGGAATCTCCATTTGTTCTACCATAAGTATACTCTATTTTTGCGTAATTGTCAAGTTGATTCAGTATATCTTCTGTAAAATATTTTTCTGGATCTTTGAGGATTTGTTTTCCAAATAGTTTTGACCCATCTGGTAATTCATATCGAGTTGATACTTTCTTAAATAGCCCTGCAGCCTCAGCCATTTCCAATAGTCCATGATACTTGTGCAATCCATCCCGATATGTCAAAAGAACATCAACCATTTTGTTCTCTTTAGTCAGTCTGGATTTTTGCATCTTACAATGAATGATATTTCCGATTACTTCTGTTCCATCTTTTTCTTTTCTTTTGGAAAGAAATACAATAGAGGATGCGGCATATTGCATTGCAGATCCGCCACCCATAATTTTTGTAGGAAACATCACACCTATCTGATCATAAACATGATTGGTTACAATGAGTGGAATATTAACTTTTGCAAGCATCAATGTCAAGACACGAAATGTTCCCTTGAGAACTTGAGCCTTTGTCATGTCTCTTTTACCAGTATCTTCAGAAATGTCCGTCATCTCTTTTGTGGTTGACAACATTCCCAAAGAATCCAGACATATCATCATCGGAGGCCGTTCCGATTCATCGGTTTCTCCATGTTTTTCCAATATCTTAACTGTTTGATGTCGAAATTCTTCTACTGTTGCAACTGGAATATGAAACACTCTGGATGTATCGATTCCCCTGTCTTTCAACATATCACTTGTCAATGCAGATTCCGATTCAAAAAAGAATACTCCTGCATCTGGTTTAGAGTCAAGAAAATGTTTGATCAAACCAAGTGTAAAGAATGTCTTCCCTGTGGCCGATTCTCCTGCAAGTGCAGTAATCTTATTTGCAGGAAGTCCACCATATATCGATCCCGACAAAAGTGCATTGAATACATAAGATCCTGTATCAATATACTGTGTTACATCTCCCCCAAAAATTCCATCATCGACCAAACTACCATATTCGTTTCCTGTAGCCTTTGCCAATTCTTTCATATAACTACTCACTATAATCTCCTTTCAATGGTATTACGTGTCTCACCCCACCTTTTGGATTTGGTGTGTCTCCTTTTCTTCTAGGAATCAAATGTACATGAGGCCACATTACTGTTTGTCCTGCAGCTTCTCCATTGTTGATCCCCACATTAAACCCCTCATATTCGTAATTACATACACCTTTTACTCCCCATTCCCAAGCATATTCAAAACAGATTGTAATGTCCATTCTTCGTTCTTTTTTCTTTGGAACAAATAATAAATGACCTTCTGTTACTGGAAAACCATCTTTATATACTATTACGTTTTCATCTTCGTATATCATATTTTTCCGAGGCCAGGGAGCATCTCTATATGAATTAAGTTTCATGTCACTTTTCCCATTTCCTGTATTTCATCACAAAGACCCAATTTCTTGGCTTCTTTTGGATTTAACCACACATCATGTGCAGGCATAAGTTTTTCACGAATATCTTTTTCTTTCAATTTGGTACATTTTTTATAATGATTCATCAATCGTACAGTAGTCAAATCAAACTCTTTCACACGAGCAAACAATTCATGTTCCTTGCCCCAACTTCCCCATGAATATTGATGAGATAAAATCGATGTATTTGGAGTAAGAATTCGTCTTCCTTTCGCACCAGTAATGAACATTAAAAGACCACACGATGCAATCATTCCCATTCCGATTGTACGTATCGGAATTTTAGATCCCATCATAACATCTAAAAGAGCGAAACAAGCATTCAAATCTCCGCCAGGAGAACATATCCCCAAAGTCAACTCTTTGTGTTGTTTTTCTTTTGCAAAATTAGCTGCAATAATCCAGTTGATTATCGGATTCATTGTTTCCATTGTCACATCTCCCATGAATACATGAAATCCTTTCTGGAATAATTCTGCATCTGGTGCTTCTGTACTTTGTGGCTTCTGCCCTTTTTCTTCATCTGTCATTTGTTTCCTTTCAATCGTTTAAACATATCCCACGTAAGGATTTTAAAATCATTACCATCATCATCTGAATATTCGGCAACATTTTCCTTATCTATTACTTCTTTGTCTGATAAGTCTGGCATAACTGTTACAGTTTTAGTGGCCATCTTTCTTTCTCTACGATAATCTCTCAATGAAATATTTGCAGCGATCACCAACATAACTGCGAGAGGATCAAACACAAATATGAGAAGTATGATAATCCAACGGACGGCCTCTTCAAGTTGCGACTCACTCACATCATCATATAACATACTCGCCACATAACGAATCGGCCCGACCTCCACTTCTGCTAGATTTAGTTCAGTTTTCAATCCATACTTCTCATCCGACAAACCATCTATTTCATTTTCTAATCCTTCAACTTTTGTTTTTAATAAGGAAGTTTCATTATCCATTGCACCAATCTTTGCAAGTCCTTTTGAAATTGCACCTAGTTCAATATACCTTTGAAGTGCTTGATCTAATGTATCTAATCTTCCTTGATATCTTTTTATCTGTGTTTGTCGTTGATCTATCTTGAGATCTATTCTTTCTATCCGTTCCGAAATTAATGCAGTAGGACTAGATTGAGTAATATGGGCTCGTGATAAAAACCCAAATATACCTAGAGAGGTTATCAACATCAAAACTACAACTGCCAAAATGAAATATGATCTCATTATGACAGGACAACTTTTCCAGTTAGTGAATGTCCAACTTGCACATATTAATTTGCCGATTTCTAAGACCACGCCCATTATCATAATAGCTGTCGTGGCTCCTGCAAAGATTGCCATCAATCCAACAATGGAATACCAGGCCGCAACTGTGCTTATTGCAAGCGCAACAAATAATGTGAGTAACCCGAATAGCATTAAGCATCATCCAAAAAATTCTGAAAGATCTGAAATATGTTCTGTGTTCCATCCAACTGCACCCATTACTGAAGACATGGGCTCGATGAATGATTTTTGAAATTGTAAATCATAATCAATATATTTTTCCAAACCAAACTCTTCGGGTAATGTATTAAGAATTGCAATTACTGTATCTCCAACAGGATTTGGTTTCTTGAGATATGCAAACTTAATTTTTTCTCCATCTTTTATAGTAGGATAAGAGTTGAGTAATTTCTTGTCCTTCAACAGTTTGTTGTAAATCAATGCACCTTTTACATGAATTGGCGAACCTTTAATATACAATTGGGCTGCATCATAATATTTTGATATTCCCCGAACAGAGCGAGGAAAAAATATATCTTCAGCTTTTAATGTCCGAAATTCTTCTCTAAACTTATCAATATAATTTATTGCATCTTCTTCTGTCCCATTCATGATAATATCAAAGATTCCCTTCATTTTTTCTTTGCACGCCGCAGGAGTAGAAGATCGAACCGATTCAATTCCCATAACCTTGAGTTGTGGTTTTTCATATCGAACACCTTCTGCATCGTACACATTCATGATATAACGTTTCTTTGCAGTCCAAAGGGCCTTGTCTGCAATATTCTCACGTTTCATTACCATCTTTTGATCATATGCATTTACATATTCAGCAAGTTTCTGGTAAGATTTATCTATGATTTTTTCCATTTGTTCAGAACAAACCTTGTCTAAAAAATCAATTACCTTATTCTTATCATCAATTGTATCTCCATAAATCTTTTTTACCAAATCATCCATACAAATATAAACCGAATCTGTATCAACTGCCACAACAAAATCTTTTTCTTCTTCTGGTTTCAGTACTTCGTTCAAGTATCGATTGATTTCTTTTTCGACCCATTTAATTGAAAGTTGTCCAGATGTTGTAACTGCTTCTGCAATTCGTTGATCAAAATAACGAAAATGTTCGTTCCCCATTGCACCAAAAGCAGAGTTGAGTGTGGTCTTTAAATTATTCTGCATATTATGATACTTGGAAATCAACTTGGATAATACGGCCCTTTCTTTAGGATCTTTTTCTTTCTGCAACTTTTTCTTAGTTGTGATCATCTTCTTTTTATATTTTACACGATCATTATAAATCTGTTGCATCATCTCTGGAAGAAATCCTTGTATGTCCTTTCGATAAAATTCATTGTTTGGTGTATAAGTAAGATTATATTTTTTCAAACCATTCAATGATTGTGATTGTTGGAGCAATCCATCCACACCTGGCCTGGCATCTTTAATCTCTTGCAATTCTTTTGGTAACTCATCTGTAATCAATGTTTCGGGACTTAAATTATATTGCATTATCAAATGTGGATACAATGAATTCAAATCAAAATTCACTACCCATTTGTGAGATCCTATAATTGGCTCTTTAACAAACGCACCTTCAAATTCGGATGATTTGTGAGAATGTTTCTTTGGTGGAATAACAATTTTTTTCCTAAGAAGATTATTGTAAATTAATGTATCCCACATCCGAACTTGGCCAAATGTATTTCCATAATTCACTTTGCAAAGATATGCAAGTGCAACCAACATTTCGAGCAATTTTAATTTACTATCTAACTCTTCAACTAATTCTACATCTCTAATATTATATTCGATAAACTTTTGAAAATCATTCTTGTAAAGAAGATGTAACGTACCTTGTTCAGAATAATCAAGTTTACGTTCTCCCAATTCCACAAATGCAATATGATCAAGTCGATATGACTCTTGATTAGTATAAGTAAATTTACGATACATTTGTAAATAATCAAGTGTTTCCACACCAATTATTTCATATGCTTGAAGTTCTCTACCCCCCATTCCAAACATTGTATACGCATGAATTTTTTTCCAGGGCGAAAGTAATCGATATGGATTTTTATTTTCATCAAAGAGTCGTTTTGCACGATTAACCAAATATGGAATATCAAATGTTTCTATATTCCACCCTGTAACAATATCTGGTGATTCCTTATCCCACATTTCAAAGAATTTCTGAAGAAGTGCCCGTTCAGAATCAAATCGGAAATAGAAAACATCTTTCCTGTCATGAACGAATTCACCCCTACCGAAAACATAACACTTACCATCTATCTTGAAAGTAATGGCCGTTACTTCTTCTTTTGCATTTTCTATACTTGGAAAACCATCTTCCGACCCCACTTCAATATCAAGATACGCAATCTTGATTAATGAGAAATCATAATCAATATGTTCTTCTGGAAAATATTCTGCAATAAAAGAAAACTCAAATTTATCATTTCCGTAAATATTGAAATTATCGACTTCTTTATATTTACGAATAAATTCCCGACACTCTTTAATAGAACCAGGCTGAATTTCCCCAACCGATTTTCCCTCAAGAGTCCGAAATTTAGTTTTTTCTTTGGTAGGAATATAGAGTGTTGGTTTATACTCTACACGATCTTTGAATCGTTGGCCATCATTGGAGATGCCACGGAATAAAATATTATTTCCCAAGCAGTGTACATTTGTATAAAAACTCATCTATTATTTTTTATCAAATTCGTGATATTTAACATAATTAACATTTAATTCATCTAACTTATTATAACATAATAAAATCTGTTTGTCAATCCAATTCTTTTTTGTATTGAATTGACCAATAAGAAATAGAAATTGAAGATATATTAACCATATGTATTTCATGGTTCTCCTTATTTCACTTACTTACAAAACCATTCTTATAAACTACTTTTCCACCAGTTTTAAGTGCAGTAAGTATTTTTCTACGATTACCCATTAGATTGTAACTACAATGTACCCATCCACTATTGGGATTGACTCCATCATAGAACTCTAAAATGAGTTGATCAAATTCTAAATTATTTGCAATCCATTTGGCAAGGTCAGGATTTGGTGTTGAAAACGATTCAAAATCAGCTGCCTGGCCATTGCAATGTTGACTTGTTTTTGACCCACCAACTTTTGCATTTAGTGCAGGACTTCTGTAGCCTGAATTGATTGTAATAACACCAAACTCATCTCTTACTGGTTGTAAAATACGAATTGCAAGGTGTGTCAGATTTACAAGGTGTATATCACTAGGTGAATTGTCTACATTTAATCGTTCTGCTGTTGCACTCTTGACCATTTCTGAGAGTGCAAAATTCTTTGATAATCTTATAGTCTCAGCCATTTAACACCTCATCTTTTTTCTGAATGTCAATAGATCCAGTAGTAGGATCATATGAAACAGTAAAAGTTAATTCTATTGGTTTGATTGTACCATCTGCTTTGATTATTGGTAACTTACCTTCAACTGCTCCCATCAATGCATCTTTTGCATTTGTGAAAGTATGTGCAGGATCGTCTTTTATAATTTTGTCTAATTCTTTTTTTGCGTTGTCTGGAAGTATATCATCTATCATCTTTTCAACGTGTTCTTCTGCCAGATCTTGAGCTTTATCAACAACTAATCCAGCAACCACATTAAATAGCATTCCTGCGAGTGGTAACATATTTTTTCTCCTACAAATAATTAAAAATAAAAACCCCCCACTAAAGTATATATTAGTGGGGGGAAGAGGTGTGTTACTTCTTTTTGTGTTCAATCACATTTGGTACTGTGATTGGAACGATACGTGGTTTCTTTTCTTCTGGAACCACTTTTTCCAGATTGATATTCAGAAGACCATTCTGGAACTCGGCTCCGTTGACAATCATGTCATCAGAAAGAGTCCAAGATTTGGAGAAAGACCTTCGGGCAATTCCTCTATGAACATACTGAATTTTGTCAGTATCCTTGTCTTCTTTTGAACGAACAGAAATGACTCCATCCGCTACTTCAACTTCAATATCACGTTCAGAGAATCCTGCAAGAGCAATCTCTATAACGTAATTGTAGTCATCGACCTTACGAATATTGTAAGGTGGATATCCACTTTCTTGTTGAGTAGTTGGGAAGTTCATCAAACGATTGAACATAGAGTCAAATCCTACGGAAAGACCCATAAAACGTTCAAGATCGCCAGCTGTGAAATTAGTGTGATGTGCTAATGTAACCATAATTCCTCCTTATTTTAAGCGAGGTTATCGAAAAATCCCCCTATCCTTAGCACAGGACTAGGGGTAGTTATACGAGGCCACCACTATGATGCACCTCAATCACGCCATCCTTCACCTTTACATAGGTGATGGAAGCGATGTCTTAAAATTGTAAAATACAGTTTCAGTAATGAATCTTCTGCATAACTTCCTGCATCTTTCACTATCAATTTATACTTTGTTTTCATAGTTATTTATGCAATTTTTTAAATTCTTTGTTCTGGAACATCTGGATCAAGATTTATTTTAGGTGTAATATTTGAAATCACATCTACAATATCATCAAGTTTTTTTGAAATTTCAGGCATATCTTTATCTACTTTTTCTTCACTGATTCTCTGATTTTTAAAATCATGTATTTCACAAGGAGCACATGTACATTTTAGAGGATGAAAATTGTCTTTCTCTTGTACAATATAATTATTAAAAACTTCTATAAATTCTTTTTTATTGGGATATTTTTTTTCTAACCATGAATGAAGTTGCCCGTGAACATCACTTTTTCCTTCTAATTGATAGGCTTTAAATTGGTTGTTAGTTGCTATAAAGTCTATAACTTTATTTGCAAGTTCATAATTTTCATCATGCATAATCTTATCGATTAGTTCTGCCGCCTCTCGCAAAAATATTAAGTTACCATCAGTATCTACAAGACCAGTAAAAACTCGAGCTCCTCTTGTAGTGCTTTGTTTTGCACCAGTTAATGGTTTTGCTGTATCATGATCTGGCATCATATCAGTATATTCACTTGTTCCGGCTACACCAAAAATTGAATTATTATCATACCCCCACAATAACTTACGTTTAACTACGATTAATTGAACTTCACCATTCTCAATCTTATCAAATATTTCTGTTTGCCAATCAGAAAAAGAATAATCATCTGGAATATTGTGTTGTGTTTTACCATCAAACCAATAACACAAATCCTCATTATCTGTATAAAAAATATGAGGTGTTTTTTGTTCCAGAAGAAACTCCTTAATTTTTTCACCTTGAACAAACCTTGAACCCGGCTTGGTTGCATCATCTGAACCACTAACTATTAGTCCCATTCTTTTACTTTTATAAATCCCCACTCCATATTTTTTTAATTGAGAATCTATTTCTTTTTTCATCTTAACATTATATTGATTTAGGTCTGTTGTATCATTATTCATTTTTGTTAGTAATTCACGCCAGTAATCAAATTTTTTGGTTGTCATTCCAGAATAATAAGAAAGGTCTAATGAATTGGCTCCTTTCCATATAGGTTCACTTACTTCTTTCATGTACCAAATACTTGTTCCACCACCATAAGGAACTTCAACAGAATAATTCTCATCTTGTACAGGGCCAAATAATTTTGCACCAGACTTTAAAGGAGCTGTTGATGTTAAATCATAAGTAGGCGATCCTTCATAACCTATGGATGTAAATCCATCAACATTTGGTAAAATAGCATTGTTAATTAAATCACACAATGCAGGCATATAACTTATTGGTTTTTGAATTGGATTTTTGGATTTATACTTTGTCATCAACTCATCAATTTGAGATGATACTCTAACTTCATCAAACATGCCAGTGAAAACTATTTCGCAATTTGAATTTTCTTTTCTAAGTTGGGCAAGAACTTCTGTAATTCCTGTTTTAGTATATGATTTTGCTTTTTGTGCCTTTGTTCCTCCATTTATCATCGCTTGTTTTGTTAAAATAACAAAACCCTTTACTGATTGTCCATGCATCATACTAAATGATGAATTCTGAGTCCTTATGATCCTTGAATACTCACAAATTTCACTCTTACTTCCCATTGTAATAGTTTTAATTAGATGTCTTTGACCCATCAAACTTAAATGGCTCATCATTTGTCCATAAACCTTAACACTATCGGGAATAACTACCAAAAAAACTGAAATGATTTTCTCTGCATATAAAATATCAGTTATTGCAGGAATTGTAATCTGCATCAATCCAGTTGATTTTCCTATGCCAGGCAAACCTTCAAATACAGGAAATCTTTCGACAGGACTATCTAAATCTAAAGATTGAGTTGTACTCTTATTAGAAAAAGCTGTATTAAACACCTCAGAAGCGGTATCTTTACTTAAAACCCTGCAATATTCACGATCATGAAGGTTTGGAGCTTCTTCTAAAATTTCATTATATCTTATTTTAAATTTATAATTTAATTCATTAATCTTTTGTTCATTCATTTTCATCTTTATCAAAATTTAATTTACTATTAGTATAGTATAACAATTTTTCAACAGATTGTCAAGACAATTTATTTTGTCAAGTCAATTCAATTTAAATTTCCTATCGACCATCCTGACCTCACTTTGGCCTTGATCGTAAATATATACTTCTTTGATTGGGCCGTCAATGTTCTTGTCCCAATAATCTAAAAACTTAGCTATGCGTGGAAATTCTGGTACTCTGTCTTCTGTTTGCCACACGAATTCGTTCACAACGTGCAAATAATCTGGAATATAATATATTACCTGTACGGATGCAATTGTCCATTTTTCGATAATATAAACCAAGATTATTCCTTTCCAGTTGATCCAAATCCTCCATCCCTATCAGTTTTTTTGTCTGGTTTTTCATCAATTTCATCCAAGATACATTTTACATCTTTAAATAATTCACCCTGACAAATACGTTCATTGTGTTTTACGTATTGTGTTGTTCCACTAATATTAGTCATCATTGCAAAAACAGGCTCAACATAATCAGAATCAATAATTCCTACATTATTTGCAAGAGTCAATCCTTGTTTCAATGCCAGGCCTGATCTTGGATATAATCTCATTGAATACCCATATGGAATATCAAAAATAAGTCCAGTAGGTATTAAAACTCTCTCTTTAGGATTGACCTGTACTCTTTCATTTTGCACCAATCTATTTTTTATTTCCAACTCATCAACATGGTTTATATACACGTAAACTGCTGAGTTGTCTGGTAAAAAAGAGTACAAGTCAAAACACGCAGACCCCTCTGTAGCTCTTTTGGGGTCTTTTACACCTGAAAATAATTTATAAAATCGTAAATCATTC
>LULR01000409.1_pt1 | contig 12640 bp, 10 predicted proteins | sample 729471 | NCBI WGS metagenome assembly LULR01 (sample SAMN03860284, study PRJNA289734) | marine metagenome | biome: seawater column; feature: ocean; material: water; isolation source: Red Sea water column Station 108 - depth 500m | place: Saudi Arabia: Red Sea | collected 2011-10-15 | depth 500 m
TTGGTGAAACTGTAAAAGTTTTTGAGAATACGGTTTATTTGAAAACTAGGAATGATGATTTAATCTGCTTAACTTCAAAGGATGTAAAAGCTCCAATCAATCTGAATTTTAACTCACCCGTTAATTTTTTGGAATTAGATTGCATCAACAAAAAAGCCATCAAAACATCAGATGGATTAAAGTTAGAAACTATAGGATTTAATACTAAAAACTCGAAAATTTATCCCATAACAAAAGATCATGGAATAAAATCTGGTTTGCGTAATAGGATCTTATTTTCTGTGGATGAAATGAATCTTTTCGACACTTCAGGAAGTATTCTTGACAATCACTCACTATTTTTCAACGAGTTATCAGATTCAATTAGGTTGATATCAGAATCTACGCAAAAACATGATCTAGTGAAATTGTCAGACCGACTTTCAAGTATTGTTGGGTTAGGAAACGGATTCACTCCTTCAGGTGATGATTTTATAGTTGGCTTCTTATTTTGTCTGAATAGAATTCTTTTATGTTCAAATGATAAGAGCATAAAATTTGTTGTCATGGGGAACACTAACTGGGCTAGCAAAAAATTCATTGATTATTCCCAGAATGACATTGTCATTGAACCACTTGAGGTGTTTGTTAATTTTTTATTGTCAGGAGAAAACAAAACGAAATTTCCTTTAATGGATCTTGTTCAAGTGGGCAGATCCAGCGGTATGGATGCAAGCATAGGTGCGATTATAGCTACGGTGTTTGTTTTTGATAATGACTTTAGAAATTTAATATTAACAAAACTTAATTTTTTGAAATAATTGTACCAGCTTTGCCATTTAATGCCGCCAGGGCATTGTCTAAAGATGTGATAATACCCATATCTCCTCCAGATTCTAAGAAATCTATCATTGCCAGCATCTTTGGTTTCATACTTCCTTCCAAAAATTGTCCTTCCTTTAGGAGTTTTTTTGCAGTTTTTACAGTGATAGTATCCAAGTCACTCTCATTCGGCTTACCATAATTCAATTTTACTTTGTCTACGTCTGTTAGAATCAAAAGTACCGAAGCCCCAATAGATTTTGCAATCAAAGCTCCAACATGATCCTTGTCAACCACACAGTCTATTCCCTTAAAACTAGAACCACTCTTGATTACAGGTATTCCACCGCCACCACCAGCAATCGGCAAACAGGAATCATCCTCAATGAATTCTTTCAATATATCTAATTCAACAATTTCTAGTGGCTTTGGAGACGCAACTACTCTTCTCCACGTTTTTTCTCCAGTAGGTTTTACTTTCTTAATAATATAGCCCGTTTTATCCCTTAATTTTTTTGCCTCAGTCTCTGTTAAGAAAGGACCTATAGGCTTACTTGCGGAAGTTTTACCAAATTTTGGATCATTTTTAGATACGAGCGTTTGAGTAATCAAACTTACAACTCTTTTATTTTTTTTTAATTTTAAAAATTCGTTTTGGAGTGCCTGCTGCAGCATATATCCAATTTGGCCTTGCGTCATAGCTATAACCGTATGCATCGGTAGGTTAGGCATATTCTTTGCAAATTCCTGTTGTAGGAGTAAATTTCCTACTTGTGGTCCATTACCGTGAGTAATACCTGAAACTTTGTACCGGTGTTTGCCTAGAACAACAGAAGCAATACTTTTTGCCGTTTTTTTTATATTTTCTTGCTGTTCTTCATGTGTGCCAATTTGATCTTTTTGTAAAATGGCATTCCCACCAAGTGCGATTACTATTTTCTTAGAACCATTTTGGTTTTTTTTGCCCATACTACTCAGAATATTGTCATTTAGTCAAAAAGCTATATAAGCGATTACAAAATTGCATCAGTCGCTATCAATTTTATCAAGTATATCTTCAATATCTTTTTCAAGTTTTGGTTTTGGCTCCCAGTTGACATGCGCGGTCTCAACTTTTTGTTCCGTTAAGGATTGATAAAAAAACCGCAAGCCGATATTTATTACTCGAAGATTGTTTGGTATCAAAACAATTCTCCCTCTAGAAATTCAGAACGAATTTTTTTAATCAAGTTTTCATCTGGTTTGTTGACAACAAGTGCAGCTGCAAAACTCATCAAAGCGTTAGATGTAAAAAGTTTGGCGCCGGAGTCTGTCAACAACTTGAGTTCATTTTCACTTACATCCTTTTCTGTTCCGCAAATGTATGCAAAGACAGATAATTTTCTACCATTTTCCTCAGCAATCTCAATAGCTTTTTTTATGGTTTCAGCATGAAATGATATAGTATTTTTTGCGGCATTAATTCCACATATTATATCAATAATTATCACACCAACATTTGGATCATTGGCATCCTCAAGAATTCTGTTCTTCCTTAGCAAGGGATCAATTATAGGATGTGGTCTAGCCGAAGTAAATTCCTCCTCACCAAAATCAATCAAAGTATTTTCCTTACTAGATGCATTTCCCTTAATGGAATACTCACCGTCTGAGCTAAGATTAGAGTGTATTTTCCCTATCATTTGCTCCAAAATTATTTTAGATTCGTAACAAAGAGTACCACCAGCAAAAAATCCCCTAACAAATTTTTGTTCATTGTTTAAACTATTGGAAAGTGATTCAGCCATCTTAACAGATTCACTGACTTGACTCCTGATAATATTCCTAATTTTTTTGTAGGAGTCACCATTTAGAGATTTCAGAGTTTTTAGCACAGATGTCTGAATTGATTTGGAAAATTTTATCTTGTCAGTATCTTCACGGTTTTCATTATCACCAACCAAACAAAGAACATAATTTTTCTTTGAGAAATTATTGATTTTGTTTATGATTTTATTTCTAACATCGTTGTCAACAGGTTTTGAAACCAGCAAGACAGCCTCAGTGTTTGGATCATTTTCAAAAATTTCCATGGCTCTTATAGTCATCATTCCACCAATATCATTCCGTAAGTCTCTTCCACCAACTCCTATTGCATGGGATATACCCTCGCCAAACAAATCAATCAAAGTGCTTGACTCTTGAATTCCAGTACCTGACGCACCAATGATTCCAACGGAACCTTTTCTTATCCTATTTCCAAATCCAAACACAGTTCCATTGAGTATGGTTGTTCCAGCTTCTGGTCCCATGAATAATACATTGTTTTCAAGTGCAAGATTTTTCAAGTAGATCTCATCTTCCAACGGTACATGATCACTAAAAACAAAGAGATGAAGTTGTTTTTTTATTAATTCTACAGCCATGTCTTTAACAAATTGACCTGGAATTGACAATGACGCAATGTTTGCATTGCTAAAGGATTCCAGTGCTGAAGAAAGATCATTGAATTCATTTTTTTCCTTTGCAGAATCTGATACAAGTAATTGTTCTGCCTTCTGAGCAGCATTGTTCAACGAATTTTCATCTTGACAATTAATAGAGATTAATGTATCATTTTCCGTAGCAGAAATTCCATCTTCCGTTAATAGATCCATGTTTTTGAGCGTGTTTTTATTAAGATCAGTTCCCATCACGATCGCTGCATCAACAACTCCCTGCACATCCTTAAGTCGCTGAGAAAACTGCATCATCTGAACGGAGTCCCTAAAAAAATTTTTTTTAACAATATTTAGGATCATCTTTATATCAAACAATTTTTCTATACCTTTTATCGTTTTGGCTCGATCAAAAGTAAACAGCTTTGGCGTCGGATTATTATCAATTATAATTTTAACAGCAGTTATAGGCATTAGTTTGCCACCTGCTCATGCAGAAGTTACAAAGGTTGCTCTTGTTACAGATGCCTTGTTTAGTGACCAAGGCTGGGGTACTAATGCTTACACTGCTGCAACCAATCTCAGTGAGAAATATGGTTTTGAGCTTGGAACTGCAGAAAGTGTGGCCATACCTGATATTGAATCAACACTAAGAGATTTTGCTGAACAAGATTATGATTTGATTATAGCACACGGCTTCCAATGGACTGACCCGGCATTGACTGTATCTCCAGATTACCCAGATACAAAGATTTTTGTATTTACTGGATATGCTTCTGGACCTGGTGTAGCATCCATATCTCCACTGCAGCAAGAAGGTACATTCCCATTAGGCGCACTTGCTGGTATGTTGACAGAGACTAACGTTGTAGGATTTGTTGGCGGACAGCCATATCCAAACCTAATCAACATTTTTGAAGGTTTCAAGGCAGGAGCGATGTATACCAATCCTGATGTTGAAGTATTAGTATCTTGGACTGATGATTGGGATGACCCAGCAAAGGGTAACGCAGCTGCAGAAGCACAGATAGCACAAGGTGCCGACATACTATTTCATACAGCTGATACAGCTGGCCAGGGAATGATTAGGGCAGCACAAGATCATGGAATATATGCATTTGGTGCAGTTCTTGATCAAAACGTTACTCTCGATTGGGCTTCTGACACAATACTCACTTCTTTTGTATTGGACATTGAGAAATCATTTGAGATGGCCTATACAATTACTAATGAAGGAAACTTTGAAGGCGTAATGATAGAGCCTGGTATTGAAACAGGACCAGGTGGACCTGGAGACGGCATAGTGTATCTTGCACCATTCCACGAGCATGAAGGTGCAGTTCCACAGGATGTTAAGAATAATCTAGATGCTATTGTTTCGGATATACAAAACGGTCATTTGGTTATACCTTTTACGGCTGAATTTACTGCAGCAGGCGAATCTGCATTAACTGTTGACGAATCAGTTGCAGCAACTGAAGTTGCTTCAGAAGGCGGTGGTGGTTGTCTAATAGCTACCGCAGCATTTGGTTCTGAAATGGCACCACAGGTTCAATTCCTAAGAGAAATTCGTGATAACACTGTACTCCAAACAGAGTCTGGTACTAGTTTCATGACAGGATTCAACCAATTTTATTATTCATTCAGCCCGGTAATAGCTGATTATGAAAGAGAGAATCCAGCATTCAAAGAGACAGTAAAGCTAGCATTAACACCACTATTGACATCTTTGACTTTGTTACAGTATGCTGACATTAACTCTGAATCAGAGATGCTTGGATATGGAATCGGTGTAATCTTGCTAAACATTGGTATGTACTTTGTTGCACCAGCTGTTTTGATAATGACGGTTGGAAAGAAAATTTTAAAAAAATAAATTTTCTAACTAACACAAAATTTTCCAGACGTCAATAATATTCTTTAAGAGGTCCACCATTACTTCAGAAATGGCATCTGATTCAAAGTCAAAAATATTGGAAATGAAAGAAATCACCAAGAAGTTTGGTGATTTGTCTGCCAATAACAATGTGAACTTTGAACTTTTTCGTGGCGAAATACATGGCCTATTGGGCGAAAACGGAGCGGGAAAAAGCACTTTGATGAACGTACTATATGGCTTGTATCAACCAAACCAGGGGGAAATTCACGTTCAAGGTAAGCGTGAAATCATCAAATCACCGTTAGAGGCAATTGATCTTGGGATAGGAATGGTACACCAGCATTTTATGCTGACACCTCCTCACACGGTTACAGAGAATGTCTTACTAGGACTAAAATCAACAGGATTTTTCCTGCCTTTTGATTCGGCTGAAAAAAAGATAACGGATTTATCAAAAAAATATGGACTTCAAGTAAATCCCAAAGCAAAGATATGGCAAATATCTGTTGGTGAACAGCAGCGTGTTGAAATTATTAAGGCGCTTTATCGTGACGTAGAGATACTCATTCTGGACGAGCCGACATCTGTACTTAGCCCTCAGGAAGTTAATTCATTATTTGCAACTCTCAGATCCATGGTTAATGATGGACTGTCGATTATTTTCATTACGCACAAACTAGACGAAGTTATACAAGTTAGTGACAGAGTAACTGTCCTTCGGGATGGAAAGGTAGTTGGAAACGTAAAGACGTCTGACACAAACAAGGAAGAATTAGCCAACATGATGGTTGGCAGACCGCTGACAACATCATTTGAAAAAGATTTAGTTGACTCAACTAAAAATATTTTAGAAATTAAAAATGTGCGTGCAAAGAATGACAGAAATCTGATTGCACTAAAAGATATCTCTCTTGATGTAAAGAGCGGGGAGATTTTAGGTATAGCTGGTGTTGACGGTAACGGTCAACCAGAACTTGCAGAAGTATTAACCGGCATGCGTAAGGCGCTTGGAGGAAAAATCATACTGGATGGAAAGGATATCACCAAACTTTCTACACAAGCAATTAGAAACTTGGGAGTTGCTTACACGCCGGAGGATCGCATGCACGTGGGATCAATCCTAGAGTATTCAGTTTCTGAAAACTTGGTACTTGACAAATTCAGCTCCCCTCGTTTTTCGAAGGGACTGTTCATGAACCAATCCGAGATAGACAAGTATGCAAAAAAACTGGTTTCAGATTTTGGCGTACGCACACCCAGCATTGACGTTCCAGTGAAACAATTGTCGGGAGGTAACCTGCAAAAAATTGTACTGGCTCGCGAACTTTCTAGTAATCCAAAACTGATCATTGTACACAACCCTACCAACGGATTGGATGTAGGAGCAATAGAATATGTTCATCAGACGTTAATAGAAAATAGAAAAAAAGGAGCAGCCATCCTGCTAATTTCTACCGAGCTGGAAGAAATTCTGTCACTGAGTGACCGCATAACAGTTCTTTATGAGGGAGAACTAATGGGCATGGTTCCAAGGGCTGAGGTGGACGTTGAAAAGTTGGGACTCATGATGGGTGGATCGAAACTTGACTCTAACTCTCAAAAATCCAAAGGTGAACAGTGATGAGCCTTTCTTTTGCAAAGCCTACCACGCGTACAATCATTAGAACGCTAATTCCTATCGGCACTGCACTTCTGGCATTTGTGGTAACTGGATTTTTACTTCTTGCCGGAGGATTTGATCCGCTCGAGGCTTACGGACTTATTTTACAGGGATCATTCGGCGGCGTTCGTGAAGGAGGAGAGACACTAGTGAGAACCACTTCACTGTTGCTTACGGGACTAGCGGTTGGCTTTGCTTTCAGATGCAAGGTTTGGAATATAGGTGCCGAGGGACAACTGTACTTTGGCGCTATTGGCGCTGTCGTAATAGCCCTTACAGTTGCGGGGCAGATACCGGTCTTTGGCGTTATAATAGCAATAATCTTTGCAATGATATTTGGTGCCGGCTGGGCGGCAATTGCTGGTGTGCTGAAAAGCAGGCTGGGCGTAAACGAGATCATCGTCACAGTAATGCTGAATTTTATTGCAATCTTATTTGTAGACTTTCTTGTACATGGAGCATTAAAGGCGCCAGGCTTTGAACCCCAAACGGCATTAATTCCGCTTACATCCCAACTTCCTTACATTATTGATCAGCGGTGCGGTAGCTGGAATTGCTGGGGCATGCCTAGTGCAGGGTGTCAATGACCGACTGCTTGTTGGAATATCGCCCGGGTATGGGTTCATTGCGATAATCATAGCGCTGCTTGGAAGGGAGCATCCGCTGGGCATTACATTTGTGGCAATCTTCTTTGGAGCCCTAATGTCCGGTGCCAACCTCATGTACCAGACAATGGGAATTCCGGTTGCCATAGCGGAGACGCTGCAGGCCATGGTCCTCATCTTTGCCCTGGTTGGGGAATTCTTTGCACGATGGAAGTTCAAGGAGGCTCCTAAGTAATGATTGAAATCGCAGTTATTGTCACCCTTTTGGCATCAGGCTTGGGGCTAAGCACGCCATTACTGTTTGCCGCACTGGGAGAAAAAATTGCGGAACGCGCCGGCGTTTTGAACCTTGGCGTAGAGGGAATGATGATCATGGGAGCGTTTGCCGGCTTTATGGGCGCATTCATTACGGAAAACATAGCTGTAGGATTTCTTTTTGGTATCCTGACCGGGGCTGTCATGGCTGGCCTGATGGCCTTCCTGAATGTCACGCTTCGTACAAACCAGCTGGTTGCTGGACTGGCAGTATGGCTGTTGGGTCTTGGCTTGAGTGCCTTCCTGTACAGGCTGGCATTTGGCATTGGCACCGCCCCAAGGGTGGAACCACTGGCAGCCATCAACATTCCTGGCTTTAGCGACATTCCATTTGTAGGACCTGTGTTATTCAATCACGATCCCCTGGTTTACATCGGATGGGCAATGGTCCCAATCCTCTATGTGATAGTGTTCAAGACAAAAATCGGACTAACACTAAGAACTGTCGGGGAAAACCCAAGGCAGGCAGACACGCAAGGCATCAGCGTTGTCCGCGTAAGGTATTATGCAGTTATGATAGGCGGTGCGATGGCTGGCATAGCCGGTGCATATCTGTCCCTAGTATTGGTGGGCATCTTTGTTGAGGACATGACGGGAGCCCGCGGATGGATTGCAATTGCGCTGGTTATCTTTGGCAGATGGCACCCCATTGGTATAATGGGTGCATGCGTGCTGTTCGGAATGGTAGATTCCCTGCAATTTAGCTTGCAGGCTGCAGGAGTTCAGGCACCGCACCAGATCATGCTGATGCTTCCATACATCATGGCAATTGCAGTAATGGCATTTACCTACAAGAGAACTACGCAGCCAGCCGGCATTGGTCAGGCCTACACGCGGGAAGAAAAATAGCGTTTCTAGACATGCGTTGATATGTATGTAATATGCATGTAATATGCTAGTAAAAAAAGGCAGAAACTAAACCTGAATCAGGCCTTGTTGAATCAGATTTCGTATTTTTTTGCAAACCCATGCAGTGCCTTCTTGAAGGCTTCCATCGGCGGCTTGACCAAACCGGCACCTATCATGCGCTTTCCAGGATCCTTGCAGGCCATGGCAGTGTCAATGATTGGCAGAATTCCAGTCTTTACAACTTTCCTAATGTCAATCCCGGTTGCAGTTCCCTCAAAGTTTAGCGCAGGGATTGTGTATCCGTTGTTTTTTGTCATGGTTATCTCCTGCATCTGCTTGCTGTACTTGAGCGCCTCGTCGGGAGTTCCACCAACCAAGTTAATGATTGCAGGCGCAGCTGCCAAAGTAAAGCCACCTAGTCCGGCTGTTTCTGTAATTGCACTGTCGCCCATGTCAGGATTGGCATCGTCGGCTGTAAATCCAGGAAAGTATAATCCATCAATCAGACTTGCAGGTCCAGTAAACCATTCATCACCCAAGCCGCTCACCTTGATTCCAAACTCAACGCCGTTCCTTGCCATTGCAGTAACCAAAGTGCTGTACTCTATCCCGTGTGCGGCATCCATGGTTGCCTTGCAGGCACCCATGCTCAGACCGAGGAAAAATATATCATCACTAATCAAGTGCTTTGCAACCGGAAGCAGCTCGTTATGATCCATTCCAGTCTCAATTAGGTTTGTTATTATCATATTGGCAAACATGGAGCTTCCAGCATCAGGTCTGTTGTGCAGTTCGTCTCCCCTGTACAGGGCCTTTCCAATTATGTTCTTCAGGTTAATCCCGCCAGCCTTTTGGACAGCAGTACCAATTGCAACAGACAATTTATCTCTCCAAAACTGTAAACCGTTAACCGCCTCGTCTCTGTAATCTCCAAACTGCACCTTGTCTTCAACCAGACGCGCAAAGGCTGTATTGCCATGTGTCTCATCTTTCACAACAAAGACCGGCATTGATGCAGAGGTTGTTCCAGCCATTGGACCCACTGCGTGATGTTCGTGGTTTGGCGAGAACTCAATCTCTCCGTTTTCTATAATCTTAACCGCCTCATCTTTCGTCTCAGCAAGGCCCTCAAACAGCAAAGTTCCCATCACGGCACCCTTCATGGGTCCGCACATGTTTTGCCAGTCGGTTGGAGGACCTGCGTGCATGATCATGTTTTTTTTCATGCCAGGCACTGTCTCTATGGCTGGCTTGACATCAACTAGGACTGGGTTTGATGCAAGAACCTTGTCGATTGCTTCCTTGTTCGCATCCTCAATCTTTTCCTTTATCCCATTTGCCATTGCAGAAAAAGAATTTTTTCAATATATTAACATATGACAGAAAGTTGAAATGGTTATGGCTGATGATTCACTGGGACCCAAGGCTAAGGTAAAGGAAGATTCCGAGATGTCAAAGGAGGAGAAACTTTCCAGAGTTCAGGAGGACTATGAAACGTTTCTGAAGACACGCACCTTCAAGTTTCCCAGTTGGCTTTACGGACCAGTACAAGGAAAACTACTCAAGGTAGAAATTGAGGACTGTCCAAATTTTGGTGACAAGGCATTTGTAGAGTTTGATTCTGCCAGAACTGCAATCATAGTTGTGGACATGCAGGTGGATTTCTGCGGCGAGAACGGATATGTAGACGTAATGGGCTATGACCTTTCTTTGACTGCTGGTCCTATCGAGCCAATTAAAAATATTTTAGATGCAGCACGAGACGGAACTGACATCAAAGTAATACACACACGTGAGGGTCACATGCCAAATCTTGCTGATCTGCCATACAACAAGCTGTTGCGAAGTAAGATCATAGGAAAGGGAGTTGGCATTGGTGACAAGCCAGAAGGCGGAGAGGGTCAGCTTCTTGTTCGAGGAGAAAAAAACTGGGACATCATAGATGAATTAGCTCCTGCAGATGGTGAATATGTTATAGATAAATCTGCAAAGGGTGCGTTTGCACATAGTGATTTTGGTGTCACTTTAAAAAATTTGGGAATAACTCACTTGATAATGACTGGTATTACTACAGATGTTTGTGTACATACAATAATGAGAGAGGCTAATGACATTGGATACTGGTGCATAGTTCTCAAAGATTGTACAGCAGCTACAAACCAAGGAAATTACGAAGCAGCAATCAAACAAATCAAAATGCAGGGTGGAGTTTTTGGCTGGGTTTCAGATTCAAACAAATTCATCAATGCAATCAAAGACGCATAGTCACTACTTTGAATTTATCATACTAGCAAGATCGATCCCTCTTAAGATTGAGACATCATCCTGCGAAGTAAGATACTCTAGAATTTTCTTGTACATCCTGCCTCCCTTCATCTTCAACACGTTATCATGCCAGATTACAGTGATAACATTGAAAGAGTCGTTGATTTTTCTTCCCAGATTCAAGGTGTTTTCAAAAGTTGGAATTATCTGCTCTTCTTTTATTTTCATATGAGTGAAAAGATATGCATCCATTATTGTTATTGGAAACTCTATCAAACTCCCATACTTGAAATAACCCATCTCGTTTTCATCTATGCGATCCTTGGATCTCCTAACCGATGAATCGTACACGAAACCTAATTCTTGAAGCTTGTTTGGCAAATCGTCGTTGAATCCAAGATAGTGTACTCGGTTGGATTTAATTTCTGTCTTGCTTATGCTTTCAAGCTTTATTTTTTCTTCCAGTATTTTTTTCGTGTTATCAATGGATGACGGATCCGAATGTAATCCAACTTCCCATTCTCCGTCAATCAATGATCTTATGTCATCCTCATAGTCTGCAAAGTCTCCGTTCTCGTACTTTGTTCTAAAGAAAAACGTTGATTTGACACCGAATTTTTCCTCGATTTCCATATAGTCAGGTATGTTGTAGTAAGGATTTTTCTTGTCGCATTCTTCTAAAACTGATGGTTCAAATCTTTCCTTTCTTGCCATTATGTGTTCTAAGGAAGCACCCTGCTTTCTCCAGTCGACATCGTGTCCGAGAAAAACGTATTGCGTCATTTTTTAAATGTCTTTTAGCAGATCACGATTAAAATTTGGTATGGCAGTCGAACGAGTAACGAATACCTCCTTCTCTTTTGTATCCTCCAGAATGACGCAACCAGCTCCTATAACACATTCTTTTGCTACTTTGATGCCGTTCCTTAGTGTACAGTTAGTTCCTAGGAAGCAGTATGGCTCAATGGTTGAACTGCCAGCTATTGCTACATGTGAGGCGATAAAGCAGTGATCCTTAATCGTTGTGTTGTGACTTATCAGACTACCAGACCAAACTATTACATCGTCTCCAATTTTCACAAAAGGTTGAATCACACTGTTTTCAAAAACAAAACAATTTTCACCAAATTCAAAATCTCCAACTACTACCACACTTGGATGGACATAGCTAACAAGCTTGTATCCCTTTGATTTTGCCTGTTCAAATATGCTGGCCCTCTTTTTATTCAGGTCAGAATAACCAACGGCAACAAACATTTGGTACTCGTTTGAAGGATACGATGATTCAACTTTTTCAAACGGAACTACAGGTAGTCCACAAAAATTATCATCCTTTATGTAACTTTCATTTGCTGTAAAGGCTACAACCTCAATGTCAGAATCATTTGCTAGGTATTGATGTATTATTTTAGCAAACTGTCCCGTACCAAATATTATTACCTTCTTCATAATTCAAGAAATCCCGTACCATCTTTAAAGGAATTTGGATCAATCGTTACTATCTATTATCAAGCTTCGAAGCCATTGTCATAATAGCCACTTTTTGCTAACCGTACAGCTGACTGTAGAGCCTGTATCAAACTATCACAGTTAGCTGTTCCCTTTCCAGCCTTTCCAAATGCAGTTCCATGATCAACTGAAGTTCTAATAATTGGCATACCAATAGTGGTATTCACACCATTTATTGAACCAAAGTCCTTAGTATCTGCGTCATACACAAATCCCTTTAGCTTCATTGGAATGTGTCCTTGATCATGAAACATTGAAACGACAATGTCAAACTTTCCGCCTTTCAGAGACTGTGGATAGACAGTATCTCCTGGTATTGGACCAATAGCGTTAATTCCTT
>LULR01000294.1_pt1 | contig 12404 bp, 18 predicted proteins | sample 729471 | NCBI WGS metagenome assembly LULR01 (sample SAMN03860284, study PRJNA289734) | marine metagenome | biome: seawater column; feature: ocean; material: water; isolation source: Red Sea water column Station 108 - depth 500m | place: Saudi Arabia: Red Sea | collected 2011-10-15 | depth 500 m
TATCATATGTAACAGTGCGCTCATCACGCACCGAATCCTTGTATGAAACTAGGATCCTAACATCATGCTCGCCAAAACTTTGTCCACCATCAAACTCGATAGGTATGTTAAATGGAACGGGTGAATCAGGTTCAATTTCGTCAATATATTGAGATAACTCTATAATGTTAGAATCACCCCGTGGTTGTAATTTAACAAATCCAAACAACCCATCTGCATTTCCCTCGTTTAGTATTTCACCAATCAATGTCTTCTTTCCTGATAATTCAATTACTTTTACTCCATAAATTGTTGGGTTGACCAAACCGTTAATGTAAAGATCTGCAATCCTTGTTACAGATTTTTGTTCACCATGACCATCAAAATAAGTAATTTCTAAAGGGGCCCGCAATGGTTCATTTTTCAAGCTTTCCGGTACAAATACATTAAATGAAAATGTCTGCGCAGAATTTGGTCCAATATTTCCTATGTTCCAGTGATTTTGTTCAAAAATTACTTTCTCTATATTTGTTGTAGATGTACTTGTAGAGGAAGAAGAAGTTGATGTGTTCTGTAAAACTACATCAACATTTGATAAGGTAGATGTACCAGTATTAGAAATTTCTAAAATAACATTATTGTTTGTGATTGACGTTATAACAGGTGTTATGGCTTTTAGATTTACAATACTTTCACCAGTGAGCTTGAAAGTAAAATTAAATGTGTCATTACGTTCGCCTGTTTCCCGTAATCTCGAATAATCAATTTGTACAGTGGCTGGATATGTTTTGATCTCTGCATTTTCAGATATATCAACAAAAAATGTTAATTCAAAATTATTTCCTGCTGTAGCCTTTTGTTCACTATCTGCATATATCGGAAGAAATTTTCCGTTAGGGGAACTAAAATCCGTTGTTACAAATAGCTGTGCTTTAATGCCTACTGCATCATTGCTTCCGATGTTAGCAAGTACTACAGTTAATGGTACATTTTTGTCACCAGGTCCAACTTCCATTTTTGTAGTTGAGGTTCCAAAATAAGCATCAAGAAACTTTATAGCAGTTATTTTGTTATTAAAAACCCCTTGTGGTTGTGTCTCAACTTGACCAACAGCATCGGATACAAATACACCTACCAACAAAATCACTAACAAGAAAGAAATTTTGTAATTCATACAGTAACCTCCATTGGAGTCATTTGTTCACCCCCAAACGCCCTACCGTCCTTAATGGTAATGATTCGATCTACATCACCAAACTGATTCCTGTCGTGTGTTACCACTATGAAAGTTTGTCCTAGATCCTTTGCCATTTTCTTCATCAATTGAACAATATTTTGAGCAGTAATCGAATCCAAATTTCCGGTTGGTTCATCTGCTAAAACTATTGTTGGATTGTTTACAAGCCCTCGTGCAATTGCAGCTCTTTGTGCTTGACCGCCAGAAATTTTGTTTGCTCTTTTGAATAATTGATCACTCAGACCAACTTTTTCAAGAACTTCTTTTGCTTTGTCATTAGTTGAAGAATCCAACTGTATCTGACTAGGAAGTAGTACATTTTCTAGCACAGTAAGATCAGCTAGAAGATTAGCAAACTGGAAGACGAACCCAAGTTTTTCATTTCTAAATGCAGAGATCTCGTTGTCAGTCAAATTACTAGTATCAAATCCATCTATCAGAACTTTGCCATGCGTTGGTTTATCTAACGTTGTTTTTTCGTAGCACGGTACGAGGGATATATCGACGCAATTACAGCCAGAATGAATGCCAAGAAAGCTGTCTCACCAATTTTTTGCCAGTTGTAGTTAACCTCCAGTGCTAAACTTCCCTGAAATTCCATCTTTGTTACTTTTGCATAAGTTGTATAACCTAGACCCATTGCAGTGCCTACACCAGCACCTACTGTACCAATAATCATTCCTTGCATGATAAAAATAATCAAAATATCCTTACGTCTTGCACCAATGGCTCTCATAATGCCAATTTCCCTTGTTTTGCTGTTTACTAACATCATTTGTATGGTCAGAATAGCAAACGCGGATGACATCATTCCAAAATATCCAATCAAGTTGATCATCGCGATTCCGGATCTAAATCCTGAAAGAGTTGACTCTGCAGATTCCTCAATAGTTTCTGCCTTTAGATTGTCATTTGGAAATGCCTATCTATGTGTATGATGACGCTCCTGTCAAACCCCTGACCTCCTGCAGTACCAGAAATCCCAGTTACAACAAACCGCTTTTTTTGATCAATGCCCCACTGATCGGTTATGATAAGTTTTACATTATCGCCTACTCTGACTGGTTGACATTCATCCTTACCTCTGTCTCCTGTTACTGTTGGATCGGTTCCTCCAGACATGAAGAATCCACTTTGTGAACATCCTCCAAGATCAGATGCAACAGACTCACCAACAACGATTGAGTTACGAGAATAGACATACTGTCCTTCACCTACTGTTTCGTGGATGGTAGATGTTCTAATGTCCGAAATAGGATCAACACCAAGAACTGGTACGTTAAACTTCTCATGCTCCTGTCCAGCAATTCTAGTTTCTATTGTAGCTGACCCTTCTAACCTCGGCGTTGCTGCCTCAACATTCGGAATTCGTTCAAACCAATTAATCAAAACAACATCTGATTTTTGTATAGTAGAGCTCTCTTCGTCATAAACGTAAATGTCACCAAAACGATATTCTGACATGTCACGGATTATGGCGTCGTATATTCCTTGAAAAATTACAGAATTTACATTGATAACTAAAATTCCAATTGAGACGGCCAATACTGCACCAATCAGACTTCCTTTTTTGTTTACCAGCATCCTCTTTGCCAGATTCAATCGGTAATCCATGTGCGAGATCTTATTGTCTATAATATAAAGCATTTATGTCCTAGTGCTAACATATGGGACATAATTAACTATAATAAACACTAATTATGATATGCATGTGTTGAAACTTAACAAATTAGACAATTATGATATGAAAATTCTTGGAATTTTAACTATCAACTGTAGAACACCAGATAGACAAATCGGTAAAAAAGTTGGTTTGTCTGGTGTTTCAGTAAAATCACGAATAACTAAAATGGAAAGGGCTGGAGTTATTCAAAACTTTACCATGAAATTAGAACCACCATCTTTGGGATATGGCGTAATCTACTTGGTAGTACCAAGTGACGATGAAGATGATATAGTAAAAAAACTGAAACTTGTTGGAAAACCATTTTTTGTTGTACCCTGCCTTGGTGACATAATAGCCTGTGGAATTGTGGTTGAAAAAGATGTGGAACAAAAGACAGAGTTAGTGAAAAATCTCATTAGCAATGCTAGGATTGTGTTAACACTAGATGTAAAAGAATCTGAATTTCGGGCGGATCTAACTAAAACAGACTTTAAGATTCTTGAACAGTTATTAAAAAATCCAAGAGAAAAAATTGATTCGATGGCCAAATAAAGTTTGTTGCATTTGCGATACTTGCGATGGTGCAAAATGATATTAAAAAAATTAAAAAAGATATTGAAACCGAATTTGGTGACCATTTCTGGCAGGTTCCATTCACCGCCAAGGAATTGCTGGTTTTATTCATGTATAGTGATAATATCTATAATGCAGATGTAATGCGTCATAAGATCAAGGAGTTTGATGGTGTTGTATTTACAGAGGTATTTTTCCCAAAAAAGATAACGATGCCAACTAACTGGATAAATGATTCGATCAAAAATGCAGTAAGATCCGAAAGGCTTCATGTACCCATCAAACAAATTAATAGGTAATTACGAAGTAACCTCCAATGAAAAAAAAGCGAATCTACGACGGAAAAATAATTGGTCTAGATGTTTACAACCTGACAATTAAGAAACGAAAAGTTCGTCGTGAAATGATTAAACATCCTGGTGCTGCGGCTATTCTTGCATTTGATGAAAAAGACAGGATTATTATGGTTAGGCAGCATCGATTTCCACACGGATATATTTTAGAAATCCCAGCCGGAACTCTGGAAAAGGGTGAGTCGCCAAAACATTGTGCGCTTCGTGAAATTCAGGAGGAAACTGGCTATAAGGCAAAGAGAATGACTCATCTAATCACATACTATCCATCTGTGGGATACAACACGGAAGCAATTCATTGTTTCGTCGCATCTGGGCTTACACCGGTGAAAATGAAACTAGATACGGACGAATTCATAACTGTAAAGAAAATGGAATTATCCAAATTGATAAGAATGATAAAATCTGGTAAGATTATAGATTCTAAAACAATTTGTGCAGTTATGGTATATGCAGCAAAGGAAAAGCTGTTGTGATTTATTTTCTATAAGTTGGTTGAACCAGATCAGATATATCAGACCAAGACTGAGCAATTTTTTCAAAAATATAAATCAAGTCTAAAAATGCAATTGGTGTTTGTTTTTTATGTTCAAGTGATGAACGAGTTTTAGAGATTTTATTTTGATATTGCATATGTAGTTTTATAGATTCTATTGCCAAGGAACGGTTATTTGTTATAAATGCATCAATTGATTTTTTTTGAATTACTTCGATATCCTTTGCAATATCATATATCTTCTTTTGATCAGAGTTTGATAGAGAAGTTTCCGATATAGATTTTGATAGGTCAACAATTGTATCACCAGCGGTTTCAAGAATATTTCCAGCTATTCTGTAATCTAGAATATCTATATTTTCTAGATTAAAAATTCCCGCCAGCCTTTTGTCAACCATCGTACTTCTGATGAAACGAACTAGAAGGAAATACTGTCGGTTTATTTCATCATCACGGTTTGGAATTGTCTGAAGGTTTGTCTTATCATCTGTTTTCAGGGCAGACAGTGTTTCATTGAACATGCCAAGCGCTATTGAGCTCATTCTTTTGAAAATTTTTTCTGGGTTAAGCGATGTTTCGTCAAGTAGGAATTGACCATTAACGTTTGAAGCATCCTCGTCTAGGATTTCCATACCAACAAGTCTTCTCATTGATTCGCGTATGACTTCCCTATCTTTAACTGAGATTGTAGACTTGCCTCTAATCGTTATGACGTCATATCCTAGCAGATATGCGCCAGTAATGTTGGCAGCTATGTTCTCCTCGCTTGGAAGCGGATATTCTATCTCAATTTCCTTAGATAATTTTTTGCCCTCTCCTGTAGTGATTGAGAGGTTGTTTTCTGCAGTCTCAATCTGGACCTGTGAGCCCTTGCCTATATTATGAGCATCTACCCACTCCTTTGGAAGTGAAACCAAGATGCTGCTGCCAATCTTCTGTAGGCGCCGTGTAAATTTAGACAATTTAAACTAGTTTAATTAGTATAAGCCATATTTTTATATTTTTATAAGAATTTAAATCGATCCATGAAGGCAAGAGCATTTTGTCCAGCTCATATTACGGGTTTTTTTAAAGCTGAGCTTGATCAAAAGGATCCCAGTTACGTAGGATCATTGGGCGCCGGATTTTCAATCAAGAAAGGTGTAAAGACTACTGTTATAGTATCTGGAAATTCTAGTGGCGCTGCTAAATTTCATATCCAAATAAAAGGATTCAAGACAGGTGATGTACGCGTTTCTGAATATGTGCTAAATGAGTTTCTTGCTGGTAATGATGATTGCTTTGTTGATGTAACTCATGAAATAGATATCCCAGTTGGTTATGGTCTTGGCTGTAGTGCAGCTGTTGCATTGTCACTAGCACTTGCATTAAACCAGGCGCTAAATACTGGATTTTCAAAAACCAAAGTTGCACAGATTGCCCATTTGGCTGAAGTAAAATGCCAGACTGGTTTGGGCGATGTTTTGGGATCATATTATGGTGGATTTGAAATTAGAACCAAGGCTGGAGCACCTGGAGTTGGAAGTGTGGAAAAACTTGTACCAAAAAATCAGGAAGTTATGATTATCTGCTTCAATCCTATTTCTACAAAAAAATTCTTGAAGGAAAAAATTTCTTTGATAAATGGTTTGGGCGGCAAGATGGTAAAGGAATTAATTAAATCAAAGGACATTGATGAGTTTCAGGATAACTCGTTGAAATTTGCACAATATATTCACGTCATAACTCCAAAGATGAAGAAGGTGATTAGTGAGCTTCATGAAAATGGGATAAAGTGTGGGGTGGCATTATTTGGTGAGACATTATTCTCACTAATTACTCCACGTAAAAAACAAAGGATTTTACAAATTTTGAAAAAATATGATGGTCTTGTTATATCTTCAAAGATAGATAGTTTCGGTGCAAGGCTAAATTAAAAATACATTAGGTGATTTATTGAATATTCCAAAATCTCATCCACGTTTTGTCTCTTTGAGTATACGTGAAAAAATTGTCAAGGGATATGATAATGGTCTTGTTGCAAAAGAAGGACTGTTAGCTCACGGGAGAGGAGAGGCGTTTGATTATTTGATTGGAGAAAAGACAACAAATACAGCACGAGCTGCCATCAATGCAGCTGCCAGTGCGTTACTTTCTGCCCATAGCCCGGTAATTTCTGTAAACGGAAATGTTGCTTCACTTTGCCCAAAGGAGATTATTCAGCTTGCCAAGATTACCAAAGCCAAAATTGAGGTAAACTTGTTCTACTATGACGAGCATCGAAAGAAAAGTATAGCAAAATCGCTAAAAAAGGCTGGTGCAAAGCAGGTTTTAGGCACAAATCCAAAATCATATCGAAGGATTAGTGGACTTGATAGCTCCAGACGAATTGTAGACAGAGACGGTATATTTGCCGGAGATGTTATTCTTGTTCCACTAGAAGATGGAGATAGAACTGCTGCACTAAAGAGGGCTGGAAAGACTGTAATCACATTTGACCTTAATCCACTGTCAAGAACCTCCCAAACTGCTGATATTACTATTGTTGATAACATAGTTCGCGGAATGAAGCTGCTTGTTTCATCATGTAAGAAATCCAAAAGAAAAAGATCTAACTTCAACAACAAAAAGGCTTTAGCTAGTGCGCTTTCAGAAATTAAGAATAATTTGAAGAGGAGAACCTCGATTGCATAATACAGTAAATGATATCATACAAAAAAAGGGAAATCAAAAGATCTCTGTAGTTACAAGTTATGACTATACCATGGCAACACTTTGTGACCAGGTAGATATTCTGCTTGTAGGTGATAGTGGAGGAATGGTAATGCTTGGTTATGAAAATACTTGCCCTGTCACCATGGATGAAATGGTTATGTTTACAAAAGCAGTATCCAATGGAAGACAAAACTCTTTGATTGTTGCAGATCTTCCAAACAAGTCATATGAAAATGAGATTGATGCCATTTCAAATTCAGAGCGGTTAATCAGTGCTGGAGCAGATGCAGTAAAACTAGAGGGCAGACTTCCTGAGATAATCAAAGCAATTATCAAAGCTGGAATTCCTGTGATGGGACACCTTGGTCTTCTGCCACAAACTGCAACAAAGTACACGGTACAAGGAAAAACAAAAGAAGATGCACAAGTTTTGCTGGAGGATGCAAAAGCGTTACAACAAGCTGGATGTTTCAGCATTGTATTTGAGATGGTTACAGCTGAGACGATGAAAATGATCACTGAAACAGTTTCTGTTCCGACAATTGGTATTGGTTGCGGAAAGGATTGTGACGGGCAGGTCTTAGTAATTCATGACATGCTTGGACTCTTTGAGAAATTACAGCCAAAATTTGTAAAAAGATATCTCTCACTATCAGGACAGATCAAAAAAGCTATATCACAATACGTAAAAGACGTGGAAGACGCTGCCTTTCCAACTGACGAACACTCTTTCCATATGGAGGAACAAAAATGAGCAAACATCCATCATTAGATATTGTAGAAAGCTATGGTACTGAATTATCTGGAAAGAAAATTGTTTTGTGTGTTGCAGGTTCAGTTGCAGCCTACAAATCAATAGAACTTGCAAGATTATTGATGCGCCACGGTGCGAATGTAAAGTGTGTAATGAGTAACGCAAGCACAAAGCTGATCAAGCCAGACTACATGAAATGGGCCACTGGAAATAACGTCATAACCAAACTTACTGGAAATATGGAACATATTGATCTTGCCGACTACAATAGATCTGATCTGATTATAGTTTATCCTTCTACTGCAAATACTCTGGGAAAACTTGCAAATGGTATCGATGATACACCAATCTCTACCGTTCTTACTGTTGCTTTTGGATCAAAAATTCCAATACTGATGGGTCTTGCTATGCATGCATCTATGTATGAAAATGCAGCTGTTTGCAAAAACATTGAGTTCTTGAAAAAAAGAATAGACTTTGTTTCCCCGCAAATGATCGAGGGAAAGGCAAAGGCACCTGAACCTGAGTATGTCTTAGACTTTGTCTTGAAAAAGTTTGGACAGTCAAAAAAACTCAAAGGAAAAAAAGTCCTAATTACCGCCGGTCCCACAGTTGAGAAAATTGATCCTGTCCGTGTTATGACAAATATGAGCACGGGAAAGACTGGAACACTGTTGGCATCTGAACTTGTTTCCGCTGGTGCAAAAGTTACTTTGATCTATGGTCCTGGAACAGCTATTCCGCCAAAAGGTGTCAAAGTAATTGCAGTAGAGACAGTTACTGAGATGTTTAATGCAGTCAAAAAAGAGCTAAAGAAAAAATTTGATGTTGTGATACTGGCGGCTGCTGCATCTGACTTTATACCAAAAAACTCAAACACAAAGATCAAAAGTCACACAAATACGATTATCAAACTTGCAAGGGCGCCAAAGATTATTGATCATATCAAAAAAATCCACAAAGGAGTTCTAGTAGGTTTCAAAGCTGAAGCCAACATATCAAAAAAAGAGCTAGTTTCCAGAGCAAGGAAGAAACTGAAAGAGTCTAATGCTGACCTGATGGTAGCCAACGACATTGGTTCAGGATATAATAACTCTGACTATAATGAAGTCTTTTTGGTTGATTCCCAGAATGTTGTTAAGACTGGTCGCAAAACCAAGTCTAAGATTGTAAAAATCATACGTAAAACCATTGAAAAAAATCTTAACTAAAATACCAGTGAGAAATGACCAAACAACCTCTGTTTTCTGCTATGACTGTAGATTTTGATGCAGACATCAAAAATTTCAAGGAGATACTAAACGAGTTAGAGCTTAAGACACATACAAAGAACGGCTACAAGTTTAGTCCTGATGCCAAGATGGCTGCGGGATGGTGGTTTTTTGAAATTTACATGGAGCAAGAATTTGCTAGGAGAATCATTGAGAGTGATCTAATAAGCAAAAGAAAGAGACGTGATGATATTCTCAAGTATATTGAAGGGCAATTGAAGAAAAGAAAGTCTAAGGCTAGAATTAGGTTTTATGACAATTATTCATTCATGCGGCGGTATTGGTCATGGCTGATGAAATAAAAAATAAATCCATAGGGTAATAAAAAAAATCATGCCTTACGGTTACGATAAAACAAGGTCGGAGAGAAGATGTAAGGATTGTAAAAAACTGCTTTATGTTTTCGAGGTTGGGGAATTTTGCATAGAATGTTCTAGAAAACAACCAAAATCCTAATCAACATACTTACAAAGGGGTTTAGCAGAGAAAAATTATGACCGAGCCAGAAATTCCACAAAAGAGACCATATCCAGTTCAAGTCGAAGCAGGGAAGGAATATCATGTATGCATGTGCGGAAAATCTCAATCACAACCCATGTGCGATGGTAGTCATGCAGGTAGTGGATTAGGTCCAAGAATCTTTACGGCTACTGAAGATGGGTTTATTGCATTTTGTGGTTGCAAGCATAGTAATGATTCTACAGGAAAGTGTGATGGAACACACAGTTCTCTCTAAAATAGAATGAGACCTTTATTTCAGCTAAGTACTAGAAAATATGACGAAGAAATTATTCTAGTAAAGAAAGCTATGGTGGAGCTTGAAAAAAATTGCAAGATAAAAGATGGCTATAAAATAAACGAGCCGTTTGCAAAAGCCGGCTGGACATTTTTCAATCTTGAGCTAAGCTCGGAGATGGCAGATGTTATAGAAAATTCCGGTATGATGGAAAATGCTGCTGGTTTTAGGATAAGCGAGCAGCTAAAAAATTTTCTTGGTCACTTCTTTGAATCAAAGGGCAGTAACGTAAGAATTACAAAAATCGACTACTAGCCTTTATGACATGAACACTGACAATTTACATGCCACTTTTTAAATGGATTTCCAGTGAGTGGGAAATTTTTTGAATATTTTTCTGCTTTAAAATCTAAATTATTGTGCCAGTCTTTACATTGATCACAGCTTTTTCCAGTATACATAAAAATCACTATCCATATATGATACAGTATTCACAATCACAACTTGTTTGTTGTTTGTTTTTTGCAAGACAATTTTTGTGCTGTCCAGCCTGGCATTGAACACAAATCTTTTCTATATTTTCTACGGTAGAATATTTTTTAGACTGATCAAAACCAAATCCACCGTCTTTTGGACCTACCATAATTTTGTTATTTATTCCTGATATTTTAGGTGTGCCTATACACTTGAGCACTTAGTTCCTTTTCATCAGTTTCTTCTATTTTTTTAAACGTATGTGTTACGGTAGAATAAGATTTTAGCTTCTCTAAAAGATACAAAACCTTCCTCTTAGAAACTGAATATTTCACAAATTTCATCGTTTGATCTGGTTGTTCTTCAATTACCATCTCTCCAACAAATGTAATTACACCGTCTGTTTGCATAACTACTTCAGGCTCCAAGACGTCTTGAGCTCCTACGAGGGTACTTCTAATTACATCAAGTAACCGCCCAAGCTTTTCCTCCTCAAACTTTACTCTTTCATTTAATGTACGAATTTTCCAAGTTCTTTCCTTTTCTTCAACTGTGAGTGAATGATACTCTGATTTGACTGCGGTATTGTAAAACTCTGATATCTTCTTAATGCGTCCTAAATTGAAGAGCATTGCAGTGACTTGAGATTTCAGATGAAATACGGCAAAGTCCTTTCTTTTCAGTCTCTGCTCTTCGTTTGTATTGATGATCTTATCTATTCTAACTTGGTTTTTGTGTGCCAAGTGATGGAAGAAAAGAGCCAAAACCCCACCAACTATGAGATCACCATAAACTAAATGACCGATTCCTGATAGATCACAGTGCTCACTAATTTCTAAAACGTGGCAGTCTGCATCTCTTTCCCCAGTAGCACCAAATGATACGTGAACGAAGAATGTGGAAGTAACAAAAATAAAAAAAACCAATAACGTCTTTGTTAGCAAGCTTTTGTGTACTTGTTTTTTCTTTGATAAGCTAGAAGACAATTAGAACTACGTCCTAATCTAATTGGACAAGAGTGAGTATTATGGACGGAATTGTTGGTTCACCATCTGGTTGCAATGCTTCTATGCCAATACCTTCGCCCTCTGTCTCAGCCGCCATCATTATGTTTAATGTGTCACCACGGTTCAGTGGACATACAGCATTAAGAGGTATGACATCTTTTTCTTGAGAGTCTGTCAACACACGTCTAACGTTAGAGTTGGGAAGGTCAACGTTGTTTACTCTTAACCAAAAATCAATCCAACGGTTTCTTGCTCCTCTTAGCTTTGCAATCTGTGGTCCAGCAATTACAAGATAGATTCCCGATTTTTTAATTATAATATCTCCCTTGTCAAAATCAATTGATTGCGTTGCCTCAAGAACATCTTCCTGTGAATCAAATTCTAATTCTACAGGTTTCAAAGTGTTACACACTTGTGTCTTACTGGATGAGAATTGTCCAAACGCCTTTCTTATGTCACGAGCTTGTTGAGTCAGATCGATCCTAAGAATTACAGAGTATTTAATTTTATTTTATTTTGATTACCATACTAACTCTTTGACGTTACTAAATAGGCATAGCTTAAATTTACCACTACAACAAAATCAAGAATGGCAAAATCTATCAAGGCGGACGAACTAAAAAAAAATCGCAAAGACTATGTGCTGATAGATGTACGAGAACAAGAAGAACTGCTTGGCGGTAGTATTGGCAAGGAAGTTCATTTGCCATTAGGACAATTAATTAGAAAAGTAAGAAAGACGGAAAAGGATGAGTTTGATCCTAATGAAAGACACCATCTATTTTTAGTTCTTACAAAACAAGTTGATGTAAAAAAATCTATGGACAAGAAAATTTGTACATACTGTTCTTTTGGATATAGAGGAAACATTGCTGCTGAGGAATTAGTAAAGTCTGGAATGAAGGTTGATATACAGTAATCGCCATATCTTTTTTTAGTTTTTCCTTGTTTTTGCTAGAAATATTTGGGTTTTCATGTACATCTAATCCAATTCCATGACCGGTAGAATGAATAAAATATTGCCCATAATTGTTATCATCTATAATTTTTCTGCATGCATCATCTACTGACGCACATGTTTTTTGTGGTCTGACAGCCTTCAGTCCAGCTTTTTGTGATTCTTTTACAATTTCGTAAACTGTTCTTTTTTCCTTAGAGATGGTA
>LULR01000457.1_pt1 | contig 12322 bp, 17 predicted proteins | sample 729471 | NCBI WGS metagenome assembly LULR01 (sample SAMN03860284, study PRJNA289734) | marine metagenome | biome: seawater column; feature: ocean; material: water; isolation source: Red Sea water column Station 108 - depth 500m | place: Saudi Arabia: Red Sea | collected 2011-10-15 | depth 500 m
CTTTATTTCTGAGGGGGTATCGAATGGCTCTGACACACCCCCACACACGTCGAGTGGTTCTCTTTCTGCAAGTCTTGGGTTCTTGATATAGTTGCATGAACGACAGAGGAACTGCCAGTTGCTTGGATGATTGTTGGAATTGTTATTGTCTTTGTGATGTATTACCAGTTCTCTCTCAGTTTCTAACGCTTGGCATCCTCTGCAGTATGCCCCATCTCTTTTCTTGATATTTTCATAATCTCTCTTTCTATCTCTGCCATTCTTGTTACTCATTTCCAAGCACCCTCCCTCAACGCTTTGATGTCCTTTTCAATAGTTGAAAGGCTACAACGCAATTTACTCGCTATTTCATGCTGTTTATCGCCATTAAGAAGAAATTTGATCACTTTGTTCTGTCTGTATTTTCTTTTGTCTCTACTTGCGAGTAAGTTTCCTGAATAATCCGTGAGTGTATTCCCATCAATATGAACATGGATTAGAAGGTCTTTCATCTCTTTACCTCCTTTATCTTACAATCGTTATTCTCTTCAGTATGTGCCTGAATTTTCTCTACTTCCTCATGCATCTTGCCAGAGAGAAATTCCTCATCTGTAATTGGAAGCTGGAATGTCTCGTCATGTACTAAACATTGTAGTGTTTTCATTCTGAGAGTCCGTTATGTAAAATTAGTACATAAGGGCTTCCGTACATTTTGCCATTTAGGAAAACCTAATCCTAAAAATTTAGCTTGGAATTATTTTATCTTCTTTGAGCTTAGCTAAAATTTTCTTATCTTGTTTAGCTTGCTGTTCTCTGAGTCTTGCAACTTCCTCTCTAAGCTGTGAGATTGATGCATTTTCTTCTTTCAACTGTTCTATCTTCAGCTTGTTTTTTGTCTGATCATAAACTACCAAATCAGGTTCAAGCTCAATGTACATGTTCATCTTTTCTTCTTCGGTCATTCTGTCATATTGCATAAGATAACCACCATGACCAATCATTCTGTGAGCATAGTTAACATCATGTTTTCTGGCAGCTTTTGTGAAAAAGTAGGCTCTAAAAGTGTGAGGGGATATCTTGGAATAGTTATTTGATTGGTATTTTTCATCCAATCCTAGTCTTTTTAGGATTCTTCGTAGTGCGAGCCTAAAGTTGAATCCACCTGAATACGGACTTTTCTTGCAGAATACATAATCATCTGGATTAAGCTCTCCTAATCTTTTTTTGATTTTTTCCTCAACCTCCTTTGTAAAGAATGTCGTTCTTCCAGTTCGTGTCTTTGTGTTTGGTGGAATTTTTACCGTGATTCGTTTTGTAGATAGGTCAAGATCTTTTTTCCTTACGTTCATCAGCTCTCCTATTCGCATTCCAGATGAGCCGAGTGCAAGGCAGACAGATTGATACATTGGGTCTTTTGCTAAACCATCTACTATCTCACGATATTCGCTATCAGACAATGGATGTTTTTCTTCCTTAGGCGTCTTTGGGAATCTCAAAGAATTACGAATGTCCTGCTCGTTTGTCCGTATGTTTCGGAAGAAAAGATATTTCCTAAGATTTGAAAATGTTACCTTGATTGTGCTTGGGCTGATATTTCTTCGTTCGTTCCAGTTTATCCATTCCTGAAGCATGTCATATAGTGGATCTTCAAGCCCTTGTTCCTTATCGGTTTTGGCTACGAAGAGCTCATCTATAATCTCATCAATTGTTCTGCCATCATATACTTCAGAGGCAAACTGCTCAAAATTTTTGATTGCATAGTTCTTGGATCTTTGCGTAGCTGCTGGCTCTGTACTGATTCGCTGTTCATACGATTCCTTTGATTTGTTTTTTACTAGGAAACTAGTCATTCTCAACAACCTTTATGGTAATTTGCAATATAACGCCGCTCAAAAATATGGGTTTTACGGATATTAAGTGGGACAAACGCGGGAGTGTTAAGTATTAAAATAAGGGTCTGGAAATCATATTCCGAGTATGACTACTAAAAAGCCAGGGGGCCGTTCTCATGGATTTAGGTACAAATCCAGGTCAGTTATGACAAAGAACGCTCCTAGAGGTGTTTCATTTTTACTTCGTGAATATAATGAGGGTGATAAGGCTTTGGTAATTATTGATCCAAGACAGCATAAAGGGTTACCACATAAGCGATATCATGGAAAAGTTGGTACTGTAACTCAGGTTAGAAGACGAAGTGTAATTCTTGATATTAAATTAGGTGATAAATCGAAAACCTTAATCACTAGATTCGACCATATCAAACCGTTTGGTGTTTAACTTATGGAAGAAGTAATCAAAAAACGTATGGTATCATTGCCTGAGGTAAAGGAAATTTTAGATAAACAAGATCCTGAATCACTCGATCAAATTCAGCGTTGGACATATGATTATGTATCAAAATTTGTAAAGATTGATCCTAAGGATGCAGTAAAAATGAAACAGGAACTAGTTAAAGAATGTGGATTGACTGAGGCAGAGGCAGTTGAACTTATCAATATTTGCCCTACATCATTACCTGAACTACGTTCATTTACTTTTGGGTGGAAAAAACTAATTTTATCTGAAACTCTTGAAAAAATACTTAAAATAATTAAGGGATACTCATAATTTTTCGGTGAAATTATTTTGGAGGGTATACATACCCAGTTACGAAAATTTGAGGAATATGCTTACGTATTAGATTTTAAATCACGTGGCCATTCATCCACTGTCCGAGGAAGGATAGGAATAATTGTAACCGCAATTGGTGAAGACAGGCTTACACTGTTAGAAATACTTGGGTTAGAAAATTCAACTTTTGATGTTGGTGAGAGAATATACATTGGAAAAGAGGGAAGAACAAAAGTACAATCAGTATTAGGCAAAATTGACTACACAAAAATTTCTGATTCTGCACAAAGTGAGATTCCTGGAGTTGTTGAATCTATTATTATAAAAAATGAAAAAAGATTTGTAGATTATCTAAATAATGCACAGTCTCTTACTCCTAGAATCCATGCACTTGAATTAATTCCTGGCATTGGAAAGACATACATGCATATTATAATTCAGGAAAGAGAGAAAAAACCATTTGAAAGTTTCTCGGACATAGAAAGTCGTACAAAGTTGAAAGAACCAATAAAACACATATCAAAAAGAATTCTAGAAGAGATTTCAGGTGAAACAAGAATGAATCTCTTTGTTAAGCGATGAAAAAGCGTAAAAATCTGGGGCAACACTTTCTAAATTCAACTAACATTGCAAAATCAATTGCCTCATTTGCAAAGATTACAAAAAATGATGTTATTCTTGAAATTGGAACTGGTCAGGGAATATTAGTACCATATTTATGCAAAAATTCAAAAAAAGTAATATCGATAGAAACTGACAAAAAATTACATCTTTTTGCCAAATCAAAATTTTCTGATATGAAAAATCTGGTTTTAGAACATGGTGATGGATTTACCTCAGATCATAGTTTTTCCGTTTTTATTTCAAATCTCCCTTTTTCAAAGAGTAGATTAGCCATAGAATGGTTACTCCAAAAAAAATTTTTACGTTCAGTAATAATGGTGCAAAAAGAATTTGCTGAAAAATTAATTTCTACTCAAGACCATAAAGCTATATCAATTCTAGCAAATTATGGGTTTGAAATAAAATTACTGCTGAATGTTAAAAAATCAAACTTCTCTCCAATGCCAAAAGTAGATTCGGTTATAATTTTGCTAAAACAAAAGAAAGTACTTTCAAAAGTGCTTATTTCCACTGTAAATTGTATTTTTTCATACAGGCGCAAAACCATTCAAAATATTTTAAGACAATTTGGTATTAGTTCTACCTCAAAAAAACGTCTAGATGAATTATCAGGAGATGAAATAATTAAGATTGCACAAAAAATTGTTAGAAGCTGAACCATATCCTCCATCTGAGGATACGTTCTTTTTAGCTGATTATATTAAGAATGTAGATGGTAAGTCTGCATTAGATGTAGGTACTGGATCTGGCTACTTAGCAAATATTTTAGCAACATCATTTTCTTTTGTGGTTGCAACAGATCTAAGTTTTAATGTTTTAAAAAAACGAAGATATCCCACATTAAACTCTGTATGTTGTAATGGCGCAGATGCTCTCAACTATAAGTTTGAATTGGTAATTTGTAACCTTCCTTATCTCAGCACTGATGAGATAATGGATGTGAGTACTGATGGTGGAAATGAAGGATTAGAGATTCCAATGAAAATCATCAATTCAGTTAAATCACGATTAATACCTGGTGGAAAATTAGTCTATGTAACATCATCGTTATCCAACTTTAAAAAATTAATTGATTATACTGAATTGCAAGGTTTCAAAGTAAGTATTGTTGCAAAAAAGAAGTTATTTTTTGAAGAGTTGATAATTATAGAAGCAAAAAAATTACTTTCGTAGTTTTTCAGCTGCAATCTTTGCAACTGCGTCAGCCATCTCACTGGTCTTTGCATTACCGCCAATATCATATGTGACATATTTTCCCTCATTGATTACATCATCTGTTGCTGCAAACACTGCATCACTTATCTCAGGCTCGCCTAAATATTCAGCCATCCAGCCACCAGCAAGTATAGTTGCGGTCGGGTTTACCTTGTCCATTCCTTTGTATTTTGGAGCACTGCCATGTGCTGGCTCAAACATTGCATAATTGTCTCCCATGTTTGCAGAGTACACATTTCCAATAGAACCTATGTTGCCTGATGCACATTCAGAAATAATATCCATAAACAAGTTTGTGCTAATTAAAACAGAGTTGTTGAATCTCTCTGGATTTTTAACCAGCTGTTGCGTCATATTATCAATATAATACTCTTCAATCTCGATTTCAGGATTCTCTTTTGCAGCGCGTTCTACCTCTCCCCAAAAAATTCCATCAGTTATCTTTAGGATGTTTCTTTTTGTAATTGCTGTAACTTTGTGTAAATCATTTTTTTTAGCCCAATCAAAAGCAGCATCAACAATTCTTTTACAACCTTTTTTTGTAGTTTTTCTAATTGCAATCGCAGAGTCGTCAGATATATTAAATTCAATTCCTGCATAGAGTCCCTCAGTTGCTTCTCTAAAGCATACAAAGTCTAATTTTTTATCTGGAGATAATCTGTCGTATGTCTTAATTGGTCTTACATTTGCATATAGCTCAAATTTTTGTCTGGTCGAAACTGCAACACTTCTTGGTGCATCTGGAGAAGGAATCGTAGTAGTGGGTCCTTTATAACAGGCATCACTTTCCTCCATAATTTTTTGAGTTTCCTCAGGAATGTATGTCTGACCACCATGTTTTTTCCACTGCTCAGAACCTGCTTCACATAAAACTAGTTCAATTTGAGTATTACATTCCTTTAAGACATGAAGCATTGCATTAACAAGCTCAGGTCCTGTTCCATCACCCTTGATGACTGCTGCTTTTTTTGTCATGTAATGGTTCTAATTTTTAATTATTTAATCGTACCTTGAAATTTCTTAATTTATCGAATTTGTGTCACATTAAAATATGTATATCATGTTTTTAAAATATGGAAATAGTTCAATTATCAGATATTCACGTGGGTTCACAATTTCGAGAGGAAGTTTTTAAAAAAGTTATTGATGAAATAAATTTATTGAAACCAGATGCTGTTGTAATCACGGGAGATCTTACCAACGAAGGATTAGTCGAGCAGTATGAAAAATGTAAAAAAATGATTTCACAGATTAACGTTGAGAAAATAATTGCAATCAGTGGTAATCATGATTATAGAAATACAGGATACTTATTATTCAAGAAATATTTTCCATTTAAAACTGAAAATGATTTGGGCAATGATGTAATATTAATAACTCTCAATTCTACTAGACCAGATCGTGATGATGGTGAGGTTGGTCATAAGCAAACTCTTTGGCTTGAACATACATTGAAAAAATATGAAAATAAGTTTAAGATAGTAGCCATGCATCATCATCTGATTGGAATTCCAGATACTGGTTCTGACAGATTAACAGTCATTGATGCAGGGGATGTGTTACGTGCCGTTTTAGATTCTAATGTGAGTCTTGTTTTATGTGGGCATAAACACAGACCTTGGCTTTGGGATTTTAATACATTGTCTATTGCAAACGCTGGAACTACTTCATCAGAAAGAGTTCGCGGATTCTTTGAAAATTCATATAATATTATAAATATTGAAAATGGAACTTTTCGTGTTGATTTAAAAATTGTTGGTGGTAAAAGAACACCGTTACGGGATATTGTAAAAGACTATACCAGATTTAGTGAAAATTGAACCCGTATTGTAATTTATCTATCTAATCAAACTTTAGAAAAAACATCTTAGGTGTCTTAGCAAAATACTATTCTATTTCACGTTATACTAATTAACCAAATTAAATTAGCAACCAATAGCGGGGATCGCCTAGCCTGGTAGGGCGTGGGATTGCTAATTCCATGTTCGCAAGAACACGGGGGTTCGAATCCCCCTCCCCGCGCCTCTTACAAGTAAACTTAAAAATGTCAAGTTCATCCATTTTTTTGATGACACGCCGAAAAACACAAAAAATTATTAAAACTGGTCCAAAAAATGTGACCACCGGTATGTGCCCTGAATGTAAAACTATAGGTAGAATATTCATCATTGGTTCCGTAGGACAAGAAAGAGCAAAATGCCCTTCCTGCAATCAGATTTTTGACTTATAGTATATTTGATTTGCAAATTAACCCATAACTTTTTAAGTTCTTTTTCTTTTTTTTAGATGAGATGAGTTCAGACGAAGCTGAGACAATTTATGAAAGAGTAGCAAAACTAGAAGATGAGGTTGCTTCACTTAGAAATGAACTGGATATTCTAAAAGGCGCTTTGAAAAATAGATTAGCTCGACAGCAAATCAAAATGATAAAGAAGGGCGATGACGTATCTTCAATATTCGATTAGATTTTTTCTCTTACGTTTTTAATTAACTCCAAAATAAAATCTGCATCATCTGCTTCTGGTTCTAATTCCAGATATTTATTTAGTAAACATACGATTGTGTGTATGCATTTTTTAAATTTCTTAATAATCGAGTTAAAATTTGTTCTGTAGTTGCTTTATTCAAATATTCAGGAATTAATTCAACACTATCTCCAAAGCTTCTATACAAAATTTCTTCTAAATCATCATGTGAAAGTAACCTTCCCTGATAAAATGGGTCTAAAATTATTTTATCATCAAGTTTAACAATTACATGCCCTGGAAATCCTACAATTCTTAAATCAAGTCCAACGTAGCTAGCAATTTTAGCGTATATAATAGAAAGTGTAATTGGAATACCAGTTTTTTTATCAAGAACTAAATTTAAAAAATTATTTCCAGGATCGTAATAGTCATCATCATCTCCGTCGAAACCATATTCTTCAAAAAAATGCTCATTAAGCATAGAGATAAGATATGTTGGATTTTTTTTATTACCTATTTTTAATTTCAAAGAATTGCCAATTTCATCTATTTTCCTAACATATTTTGAAATATCCAGTTCCGGATACTCCAAGATTTGTGCCAACTTTAGAGATTTTTCAATTAAATTGTGATTTGGGTTTTTAGAAAAAGAGATCCATTCAAGAACAAATGGCTCAAATTTTTCTACTGACATTATATTTTGTGTTACTTGATTCTATTTAGATATAATTGTGGATCTTTTAACTCTCGTGTGTTAGGCGGATTTGTTTCAAGTTTGATAAATGTGTCCCTCCCAAATGTTTCAAATATTTTTTCTGTAAATTCTTTTCCAATACTCTTTTTCACACTGTACGCGGAATAATCAGTGCCAATGAATGTAGATAAGTAATTTTGAAAATCTGGATCATTTTTTAGTATGTTTTGAACTACAAACTCTGCCATTCCCTCCATAGTTGTAAATACTGCATGTTGGGCTTGAATTGGTTTTAACCATCTTTGATAAATCTCTAGTAACGATGGAATAAATTCTAAAATTTTAGAATCAATATCCACCTTGTTGTATGTCATTATATCTGGTCCTAGCACATTTGTGATAAAATTATCCGGATTTAGCATAAAAAATAAATTTGCTCTCTTTGCAATAACAAATTCTTCTGGTACTAATTGTAATTGTAAGTATTCAGATAGTTGCGAGACAATACCATCATCTAATTCCAAGATGGTTTTTGCTAATTCTTCATTAATATCATTAACCTGAATAACCGCCTCCTTGTTTAATCTTTGAAGATTATTTTGGGTTGAGTGAATTATTTCTTCTAGAATTGTCATCTTCACGGCTCCCATATAACCAGATTTAACAGATTCAAAATTTGGTTCATATGGAGGTCTCTGCTTATATAATATTATTTTTGGATAATTATCAAGGACGAATTTGTTAAGATAGATAGTATTATCCAAAAAATCTCCGTATGTAGTAGATATTTTTGAAATATATGATTTCACATAAGTGGAATAAACTAGAAATTTTGTGGTATCTTTTTTTATATTATCTGATATTTTCTCCAGATCATTTTTTGATACAGCGTAAAACAATTCATCTACAAACTGTCGTGCAGCCTTTGTTGTGAAAACTTTCTTTCCTTTAAATCTCTTCAATTCTTCTAATTCTAAACCTACTATAGACAAATCAGGCGAAACTGATAATCCCGTATAATCATTTACTTTTTGAATCAAATCTGGAAGCAAAGTTTGTGCAATTTTCTCAGCGTCACCAAATTCCATTTGAAAGCCATTATCCTCTTTGATCTTTTTTGAAAGCGAATCTATTTCTTTTTCCTCATTTATCTCAACTGAAAGTTGTGCTAGTAATGCTTCAGCAAATTCATCCATTTCTGACATGTAAATTTGTTAGTTATGAAACTAAATTTAATACTATCGAGACTAGAGAGGAGAATTTTTTCTTACGCTGAAAAATTTCATAATGTTGAATTAATATAAAAGCCCATTCTAATTTGTTTTATGAAAAAAGTTTCATATGCTTTGTGTATTTTTTCGATTATTGTTTTTTCAGTATTTTCAACCGAAGTCTTTGCCCAGCCTGTGCCAGAAGATGATATTTTCTTCATGTTTGTTCAAGTTACTTTGAGAAATTCAGATGGTAATCTTGTTACCTATATGGAATCAGAAAAATTGTTTGATGTTGACAAAAAAATCGTCAATGATTCACTAGATTATTTCTCATCATCTATGGAAATACCAATTTTTGAATTGAATGATAGAAAGTTTCAAGTATTTATTATAGAATCAGTTACAGAATTTGATTCTAGTACTATGTTTGCAAATGCATATTACAATGTAACCATGGACGACCGAACTTATTCAGCGGCTAGATTCCAATTTGACGGTTTTCTAACTTCTCCAGGTGATGAAGTAACTGCAGTTTGGACAATTGCTAGATTAGTCTAATTATCTTTTTGCTAGTAATGCACTTACGCCTATTGCAAAGAAGAAAACAAGAGGTACAAATCTATATGGTTGGTTTGTAATTTCTGTGAACCCAGAAATTAATGGTACAATCACGAGCATCCCAGCAATCATAACCATGATAGAGTTTGCATACCTAGACCTCTTGGATACCATGAAAAGTCCAAAAACAAGCGGTAGAACAAAAAGAATTACAAGCCCATCATGCCTAATCTGATTTGCAAAAGTTGACATACCTGCCCAGAATTCATTAGAGCTCCATCCTACACCCTCTGTTTCGGCTAAATTTTGTGTGGCAAAAATTACTACTCCACCAGATACTATAATCACGCTCGTTAGAATAACAAACGCCTTTTTCTTCTTCGGTATATCAGAGAATAGAATAAAAAATACAGACATTGGTAGAAATGCTACGGTCAACACCTTTGAGAATATGGATAACAAATAGATTGCAGGCGAAACCATCCAGAATCTTACCGCAAGATACAGCGATAAAACGTAAAATAAAGTCCAAAAATTTGAATATGTTGGTGACGTATCAAATGACAAAAATAAATTACTTTGTATCATTATTACCAGTGATATTATTCCTGCAAAAATGGAAAAATTTTGTAGTTGCCAAAAATCATATCTGACGTCTTTAAAAAAAAGTATTTGACGTGTGGCTCAAAACCTGATGAAACAGTAGGATGAGTATATGGCCAACCAGTACAGTTTGGATCAGTCATCAATAAATCACATGAAAATTGTCCTACAGTTTTGTCACCCTCTATTCTTACTTGTACTTGATCCCAGTCGTCCCATGTTTCATCCTCAGTCAGCTCCGTAGAACTAAATGCCACATAACCAACCATAATGGCTAGAAGAACCACAGCCGCTGTCTTTTTGGATATCTCAAAACTAAAAAGAGATTCTAATCCATGTACAACGCTACATGGTAACTTGTTACAACGATAGAGTATAAACAGAGTAAATACAATTATGTTTGCAGTAAAAAGCAGTACTGCCCAGTGACCTATCTCATACGGGTTTATTTTGTATAGACCCTCAACACCTGTTCTCTCCATTGCATGCCCTGAACCCATCTCAGAAATCAGTAATGCAGGGAAAACAAAAGAAATCAAACTAATTGAAACCACAAGCAATGTAAACAAAAAAACAATCCAAGATAATTTTCCGTACTTTGGAGTTTTAGAATCTGAGTTTTCTTCTAGTCCTTTTCTGCTCACTCTCTGAAAAGAAATTATTACCGTTTAAGACTTTTACATACAGGTATTTTTACCCGTAACTCAATCTACATGAAAAGGTATGTAAGGATAAGCCTCATTTACAATATCATGTGTTCCATTATAGGATATTTTGGGCATGTTGATGCAGCTCCTACACTTGTTCGTGGGCTTAAAAGAATGGAGTACAGGGGTTATGACAGTGTTGGAGTTGTAACAGGCTCAGATAACAAATTAATCCTTAAAAAAGGAGTAGGCAAGGTTTCTGAGGTAAATACAAATCTTGGGCTAGACCTGTTACATGGTTCAACGGGAATAGGTCATACACGTTGGGCAACACATGGAAAAGTAACTGAAAAAAATGCCCATCCACATTTGAGTAATTCTGGAAAAATTGGAATTGTTCATAATGGAATTATTGAAAATTTTGAAGAATTGAAATCTAGTTTACAAAACAAAGGCTATAAATTCCAGAGCGAAACCGACACTGAAGTTATTGTTAATTTGATTCAACAAAATTTTGATGAAACTTCTGATATCAAACAATCTATTATCAAAACAGTTGCTCAACTAAAGGGACATTATTCTTTTGTTGTAATTTTTGAAGATGGTACCCTTGCGGCTGCACGTTTTCATGAACCATTAATTGTAGGAATAGAAAATGACAATTACTATTTGTCTAGTGATGTATTAGGGTTCATAGAGAAAACAGATGATGTAATTTACATTGATAATGAAGATTTTGTAATTGTAAATAATACTGGAATGCATATTTTTGATTTTGATGGCACATCAGTTAAATATCAAATCACAAAAGTTTCAAAAGAATTTGCAGATGTTTACAAAGGAGATTATGCACATTTTACCTTAAAAGAAATATCAGAGCAACCAGATACAATACTGCGATCTGAAAATAATGATCTAATTCAGCAATTTGTTGATAGTATCAAACAAGCAAAAAGTCTGTACATTACTGGTAGTGGAACTAGTTACAACGCTGCGGAGATAGCAAGATATCTAATGTCAAAATTTGCAAAAATTAAGATTAACACAGTGATTTCAAGCGAATTTCCATTTTCACCAAATGACATTGAACAAAATTCAACATTAATTACTATCTCACAAAGTGGTGAAAGTGCTGATGTATTAGAAGCAGTTAGAATTGCTAAAAAGTCAAATACAAATATTTTATCAATAGTGAACCATCCAAACTCGTCACTTTCACAAGAATCATCATTAACAGTTGGATTAAATTGTGGGCCAGAAATAGGTGTAGCAGCAACAAAGAGCTTTACATCACAACTTGCAATTCTATACAAAATTACTGATAAATTGTGTAATGGTTGCATTAATCCAAATTGGGCAAAAGTTTCAGCAGTAATTTCGCAAATTTTATCAAGCCATTCAAAGATTAAAGAAATAGCAAAAAATCTTAAAGAAATATCAGATATTTACGTTCTTGGTAGGGGGATCCATCTTTCAATTGCCAGAGAGGCTGCTCTGAAACTAAAAGAACTTTCCTACATTCATGCAGAAGCCATAGCGGGAGGAGAGCTAAAGCATGGACCATTAGCACTAATGGATTCAAACGTTTATGTGATAATAATTAATCCAAATGATTCTACATATAGTGATTCATCAACTGGAGGAATCTCAATCCAATAATCATAAACATCACTTTCTTTATCTGATATTCCAATAATTTTTGCGCCTCTA
>LULR01000176.1_pt1 | contig 12295 bp, 13 predicted proteins | sample 729471 | NCBI WGS metagenome assembly LULR01 (sample SAMN03860284, study PRJNA289734) | marine metagenome | biome: seawater column; feature: ocean; material: water; isolation source: Red Sea water column Station 108 - depth 500m | place: Saudi Arabia: Red Sea | collected 2011-10-15 | depth 500 m
AACCCCAGGTATAGACCGTGCCATCTGTAGCCAGGGCAATGGAAAAATACCCTCCGGATCCAAGCATGGTAATTTTGTTGTCCGTATCATCACCCAGGTAGGTGGTGCCGGGGTAGGCACCCTTCACAACTTGCACCGGATTAGAACTACGATTGTAATTATCATTACCGAGCTGGCCATTACCCCCTTCACCCCAAGTAAATACCAAACCGTTAGCCTGCAGGCCCGCAGTGTGGTATGCCGTTCCCCCCTTACTCAAGGATTGAGCTTCGAGGCTTTGACTAAGAGTCAAAGCAGCCGTTATCACCACAACAGATCGGCGAAAAAAAGTGAGCGGCATCATCTCTGATCTCGGTTCATTGTTGGGATTGCGACGTCTTAATCGTAATGACTGCTGTTAGAAATGTTATTGTTCTTATTCAAATAAACTAATTACTTCCGGGCATAACCGGCGGTTCAGGTAGCGGTTCGGGGCCGGTGCCGAGGATGTCGTCCAGCATCCCTGAATCATACGCATAGTAACCGCCGCCTCCCACGGCCGCCAGTAAGATAATCCAGATAAGTCCCCTGCTCCGCTTTTTCGGCTCACCTGCAGGTTGTGCTGCCGCCACGGGCGCCGGAGCCGCCTGCTGCGCCATCCCGGGGAAGCGCCCCGGAGGAGGGGTCACGTCAATGAGCGCCCAGGAGATCATCTCTATTTCTGTAATAAGCCCGTCAATGGCGCCGCTGTATGTTCGGTTGACCGACCTTACGATCGCTCCATCCTCAACGGCGAACATCCGGACGTCTATGGTATAACTGTTGCCGATCTTTCCGATGGAGCCGGTGGCCATCTGGGAGACACCGAGCAGCTTTCCCACCTCCACAGCGCACTCGGAAGAGACACACCCCGTCTGCTGGAACCCCTGCTCATCGAGAATCTCCGCCATCTGACCACGTTCCACGATAGTGACGGCGCCGGTGGAGACTAGCTCGGAGCGCATCCTGTCGGTGAGGGTAGCAGCCTCAAGGGAGGAAATCCCCCGCCCCTCGAGGTCGATGATGGCGATAACGAGTTTGCCAGAGCCCTGGACATTCTGCTGGATCATGGCGCCGTCCACCTGGGCCTGCCGGGCCGTCTGCTGTCCGGCCAATGAGACGGGGGCTGAGAATACGAGCATCGTCCAGCTCAGCAACACCGCTATCGGTTTCATCCACGGTTTTTTCATGATCACTCCTAAGTTAGGGTGTCTCCGTAATTCATCGTGTGATTGGCAGCACAGGCAAGCCTGAGCCGCTGAATATATTTGGCGACGAGTCTTCCGCTAGTCCGACTTCTTTTCGCCGTCTTGAAGAAGCAGTTCATCGATGAGGGCCGACAGTTCCCCTTCAAAATCCTCTCCCTCGTGGAACCCCCGCTTGATGAGGCGTATGGTTCTGTACTTATCCAGCACAAAGAGGCGCGGGAGCATCTTGTCGGGAACATATCTTTCCATGGCCATGCCGTAGGTGTCCAGAAGGAGCGGCATGGTGAGTCCCCGTTCTTTCAGGAACGGCTCGGGCTGCGGCGCATCGGCGTACTTCGGGACAGACCGGGTGGCATCGGTAATATCCACCAGAAAGATACGGACGTCGTCCTCCTGGTACTTCTGCCACAGGTTCTCGAGATGGGGCAGTTCCTTCATACACGGCTGGCACCATGTGGCGAAGAAGCTCACCAGCACCACGTGCCGGATCGGCTGAGAGGCGGGGCGGGAAAGCTTTTCCCCCGTCCACCGCGTCAACAGTTCATACTTCCCGTCCAGAGTTCGGAGCGCGAACTTCGGCGCTTCATCACCGATCTCCAACTGCTCCACTTCCGCTGCCTCCTGAGCCAATGCGAATGCCGGAATCAACGCCAGTATCACGATTAAGAAAGTTTTCCGTAACATCACTGTTCTCCTTGCTAATTCAGTTCAAATAGTGTCAGTCTATCAGGATCATCACTTTGCAGTTTCCGAGGAACTGACCGGAGCTGTCGGCGCCTTTCACGCGCGACACATCGCTGGCCGCCAGCACGAGATCCGTCTTATTGGCGCCCTGGACGCCGATCCCTTTCACCACCAGAGGATTACCGGTGACGCGGGGGTTCTGCTGCGCCTGTTCAAGATTCTTGGAATAGCCCGCAACGCCGAACTTCACAGCGTACTCTCGCGTAAAGTTTCCGGGGCCGTAGACAATACCACCGTTCTGATCCACTATCTTCGGGGACATGGCCGGACGAAGTCCGAGGCCGCGGGCGTCCACGATAAGACCTGTCACCGTTCCGGGCCGTGGTGCGGCAGGCGCCGCGGCCGTTGGCGCCGCCGGTGCGGGAGCTCCCGGAGCCGCTGGTGCCGGAGCGGCGGCATACCCCGCCGGCGGCAGAACAATGGATGATATGCCCGACATGTGCACTTCCATCTCAATCTCTATGGAGGTATCGCTGAGATAGCGAATGTCGCTGCTGCTGCCGCGGCCGTCGCCGTCAATGTCCCGCATGCGAGCTCCCTTCACCATACCTTCCACGCTGGTCTTTACCACATCGTTCTCAATGGCGGCCCCCCGCACCGTCGTCTCCGACGAAACGGTGACAGCCATGACCGCTTCCAGCAGGTTCCGCATGGCGTCCACCTTCGCAGCCCTCACCGCCGTGGCGCGGGCCATGCCCGGATTCTGTGCCAGAGGCGAGATTGCGCCGATGCCGGTGGCCACAACAAATCCGTTAGAGTAGTTCATAGCGCCGTTGTCCACCTGCTGGACGGCATCGTTGGTGCCCCAGCCCCAGCCTTGCCCGGCAAGGGAAGACCCAAGAACCAAGAGCAAAGAACCAAGTCGGAGCCGGTTGGCGCAAACCGAGAGTAAAGAGCTAAGCGTAAGTTTTTTCATTTTCGCCTCCTGTCTATTGGGGCACCTGTGCCGAAATACGGTTGCCCGAAAGTCCTGTCACCTGGATCGTGACGCCCTGCGCCTGGTTCTGCATCAGCGCCATGGCCAGATCCTGAGATTTTCCTTCAAACATAATCTGAAACTCAGCCACCCCATCGTTGAACCCTTTCTCGAAAGCGCTCTGTATTCCCGGGATAGATTGAGACTTGAGATGGTTCCCGATCGTCATGTAGCTCATAAAATCGACGTTCTGGACCACAAGAAAAACGTTGATGGCGTTCGCCTGCTGGGTGCTCCATTTCTTGATGAGCTGGCTGATGATATCGGTCCCCAGTTTTTCCGCCGCCATATTCACGGCGCTGATGCCTGCGGTGGAGGCGGAAATATGGGGCTTCTTCCCCCTCGCCTGCGGCACGATAGCCAGCAGCTCGCCGGTGTCGGCGCGGACGATCTTGCCGTTTACATCGGCCTGCCCGGAAGTCATGGAAAAATTGCCGGCCTTGATCTCACCGCCGGAAGAGATCTTTGCCGTACCTATGACGATAATGTCAGCACCCAGCATACTGGCGATCTTCGACGCCGCCGTTACGTCCCCGGCAAGCGCCTGCGTGAAATCGGCCTCGCCCTTCAGCGCCTGCACGAGTTGGCGGTCCACCACATCAAATCCTTTGTCGTAAAACATCTTGATCAGCTGCGTCTCAGCAAAGTCACTGGAGACATTGTCTATGAGGTTCTCTTCCCTGATCATGAAAATCATTTTCGGCCGGTTCATGGCGTTCAGCAGTGTCTGGACTGCCATCTCGTCCTTCAAGACCTCGTCAAGGATTTCCGTCACCACGGCGTCGATGGTCACAGTCCAGAGACCGTCCGGGCCTTGAAACTTGTCCTTGACAGTAAACGTTTTGACGAAGCCGTTCGCCTTGGCGTAGATGTTGTCGGAGAAGAGGACGGAATTCTTCACCACCGACTCCGACGACATGACCGTCCCGATTCCGATCTCCACGGCGGCCCGCTTTGCCTGCTCGATAGCGGCGTCTTCCGTCATGCCGAACCCTTCTGCGGTGATGGACGATCCCTGCGCTGCCAGTGAGACAGCCAGCGTCATAATACTAACAGGAACCTTGAAAATCGTTCTCATTCATTACTCCCTTTCGCCGTCAATGTACCATATGTCAAAGTCAATCTATTCAACTTCCCTCTTATTTTCAATCAGAATCGTCCACAGTGAAGGTCAGCTAAAAGATAAGTTAAAGTCACCTGAAAAAAGTGTGACCGGCATCAAACCGACAGCAAAGGTGTTTTTTTTGCGCTGGGAGGCGACTATATTGTCGGCAAATCATTTGGAGAAACGACCCATGAAAAAGTGGCCTATCCAGTTATTCCTGTTCCCTCTACTTCTGCTCGTGACCGCCTGCGGTCCCAAGGCAACTTCCCAGTCCGATGTGGACACGCCCGAATATCACTACAGGGCGGGGATGCGTTATCTCGAGAGTGAAGACTACCAGTCCGCCATCCGTTCGTTCCAGCGAGCCGTCGATCTGGACAAGAAGTTCGCTCCGGGCTGGGCAGGCCTGGGTCTCTCTTACGGACTTATCGGTGAACTCAAGACCGGCCGGAAACATATGGACGAGGCGATAGACGAAGGGAAGAAGAATCCTGAGGTGCGTGTTCTGGCGGGGCGGCTCTGGATCGCTCACAAGGCGGAGAACAAGCGGTGGCTGAAACGGGCCGTGGACGAATTTGATACTGCCTTGAAACTGAAATCGGGGTTCGAGGCGGCCATCTTCTGGAAAGGGATGGCCTATATGCAGAATTACGATTTCTCCCTCGCCGAAGCCGAATTCAGGACGCTCGTCGAGAGAAAGGGAGAATATGCGGGCCGGGCCGATGAAATGTGGGCCCTCTCCCAAAAAATTGTGCGGGCTCAGCCCGGCACCACCGCCGGCAAGAGAATTGCCCTCAAGTCCAAGATCAGCCGGGCGGACATGACCGTCCTCTTTATCGAGGAGTTGAAGCTGTCCGAACTGTTCCAGCGGTTCATGCCGCCGACCCAGACTAGCGGATTCCAGACGCCGGGACAGGCGATGAATCAGGCGGCTCCGCGTGTTCCCGGGGACGTCGCCGGTAGCTGGGCGGAAGGGTGGATTACTGAGGCGATGAGTCTCGGTGTCGTTGAAGCGACTCCAGACGGTTTTTTCTACCCTGCCGAAAATGTGATGCGAGGCGAATACGCCAGTGCAGTCGTGAAGATTCTTACTATGGTCACGAGGGACCAATCTCTCGAAACGAAGTATCTCGGTGAGTATCCGTCACGCTTCACCGATGTCGGCAGCGACAACCCATACTACTCTGCCATGGCCGTCTGCTCGGAGCGGGGAATCATGAAAGCTGACCTTGTCACCGGCGCTTTTGACCCTGCGGGGAACGTCGGCGGGGCAGATGCACTTCTCATAATTCGGTCGGTGCAAAGCTCGCTGAGGGTCACTTTCTAATCACGCTGCAACAGGTTGATCAAAACCCCTCGTTCCGGCGGGGGGTTTTTTGTTTCGGAAGAATCGTATGGAACAGGTAAAGAGATTCCTATCAGCTCTTCTTCCCGTGGACTGGATTGTCCTCGCTTACAACCTCTCTATTCTCGTTTTGGTCATGATGTCGCCGAGTCTTGCGGGAGACAGGAGTTATCTCATTACCGCCCACCTGTTCCTGTTCTTATGGATTTTCTTGCTGGTGTTGACAAGCGTTCACCGAAAGACGCGGCTCAACCGGTGGATTCGGATTTGGTATCCCCTTCTGCTGTTGCTCTGGTTCACGCCTGAGACAGGGGCGCTTCAGCATTCGCTCTTTCCACGAAATTTCGACCCCGAACTGCTGGTTGTGGAGACCGAACTGTTTCCCGAGCGATACTACTTCACAACGCCCCTCTCCCTCTCTCCTCTGACCCATGAACTGCTTCACGCTGTAGTCCTCAGCTTTTTCGTCTTCCTCTGGCTCCCGGCTTGGATCGCCCGAAAACGGGCGCTGCCGCTTGTGAGAGAATACCTCTTTGTCCTGTCGCTGGTGATCTTTCTACACTTCTGGATCGGCCTCTTCCTCCCAATCGGCGGTCCCGCCTCTATTCGCCCGCAGGTGATCCCCGATGGGAACGTCTTCATCCCTCTGGTCAGCTTTCTGACTCAGGCCACATTCAGGGGAGGGTCAGCAGTTACAAGCCTCTTTGCCGCTGGCGGCGTGATTATCGCCGCCTACGGCGGAAAGCTGTTTCCGAGCGCTCGGCGCCTCTTTGTTCTCTGGCTTTTTCTTCTCCTTATTGCTACCGTTGTATGTAGTTTTCACTATTCCGTCAGCACCATCGCGGGGGTGTTGAGCGGGACTCTTTTTCTGGTCATAGGAAGGAAATTGTATGAAAAGATTGTGTAGTCAGATTTGTCTCCTCATTCTCCTTTTTTCGCTTGTGGATTCGGTCACAGCCCAAGGCGCTCGGAGCCGCTTCTCCGATCAGCAGATTGTCGCCATGACCGGGAGTTATCTCAAAAAGATGCCGGGAGCGCCACAGTTCGCCGGCGCCAAAGTGTACCGTCACCCTGAGAGGGGGAAAATCTATCAGGTTCACCTGAAGGTTGATCGCAACCGTGAAACAGAGGGCCTCGGTTACGCCTTTGATGTGATGCTCTCCCTCAGCCAATACTTCAAGTTCCCGCCGAAGGTGTTTATGGCGGTACTGCACTCTGATGTCCGCTCCTCGCCGCCAGTCATCTGCTCCGGAAGCGCCAAATGCACCGAGGATCACTACATCCGAAACAGCATCACCTACAAAGAGTGGTACACAAAATGCATTCAGTTCGAAGATCCGAAGAGTGCAGCAGGCCCCTGAACGGCTGTCCATGAACCACGTTTTACCTACCGGTCGATCCCTCTTCGAAAAGATCCGCGAGGAATTCCTCGGCCTCAATACACAGTACTCGGTGGTCACTGGAGAGAAATCGCCGCGAATCTATCTCGACTCCACCGCCACCACGCTCATGATGAAAGTGGCCCACGACGTGATGGAGGACTTCTACAACCACTATGCCAACACCCATTCCCTCCTTCATTTCGGAGCAAGGATCTCGACCAAAGAGTACGACTGGGCCCATCGGCGAATTCTCTCTTTCATGAACGCTGATCCTGATACGTACACCTGCTTCTTCACCGGCAGCGGCACCACCGCCGGCATGAACCGGCTGGCGAGAGTCCTTAGGGACATCCGCCCTGATCGGAGTGTGGCTATCGTCTCCATCATGGAGCACCACTCCAACGACCTTCCCCACCGGAAACATATGAAAGAAGTTGACCACATTCCGCTGAAGTCCAACGACGGAAAGCTCGGCTGCGTCTGTCTCGAGAGCCTTGAGGATATCCTGAAAAAGCACGAAGGTAGCGTCAACTATGTAGCCATGACAGGCGTCAGCAATGTGACCGGAATTGTCAACCCCATCAATGAGGCGGCGGAGCTGGCCCACCAGTATGACGCCCTTTTTATTGTGGACGGCGCCCAGCTGGCTGCCCATGTTCCGGTCAGAATGAGCATCCCCGACAACCCTGCCCAGAACATTGACGCCCTCGTCTTTTCCGGCCACAAGACTTATGTTCCCAGTTCGCCCGGCGTCGTCATCGCCCGAAAAGACCTTCTGGAGCAGATCGAGCCGGAAGAGGTGGGCGGCGGCATGGTGGAAGATGTTTTCGTCGATCGGTATGTGGTGAAGGATTCATTCCCGGACAGGGAAGAGGCCGGAACGCCGAATATCCCCGGCGCCGTCGGACTTGCTGCTGCCGTGGACGTCCTCGATCGAATCGGAATGGAGTTCCTCTGGGACGAGGAGAAGGCGCTCATCGATTCGGCTCTAGGACGGCTGATGGAGATTGACGATGTGGTTATCTACGGGGAGACTGACCACGATCTTTGCGATCGAGTCGCTTCAATATCGTTCAACATCACGGGGATGGATCACGGCCTTGTGGCTGCTGTACTGAACGACTACTTCAACATCGCCGTCAGGAATGAATGTTTTTGTGCTCACCCCTATGTGAAGGAGATGATCATGGACGATCTTCTCGATTATGTCGAAACGGTCGATATCGACGACATCGAACAGGTGTATCAGTTGAAGCGGGGAATGGTCCGGGCCAGTTTTGCTCTCTATTCCAGGAAGTCAGACGTGGATGCTCTTATCGAGGCCGTGAAGGATATCGCATCGCGGAAGGACTACTACAAATCTCAATACGACGTCGACAGCAGTGATGAGTATGTTCACAGCAGTTTCCATCTCGATCACGCAGAGATATTCTCTGTTCAAGAAAAAGTCTCGACGCTCGTTTCATAACCCCACCCTCCCGGATGATGCGACGGTTCATCTCCCTTTTTTTCGTCACAGCTTTTGCCTTCGGCCAAGAGGCTGATTCGCTTCTTCAACAAACGTTCCCTCTCTCGCCGAAGATTCATCATCGGCCGCCATGGCCGTTCTTTGAGGGGCGACCTTACCACCTTGAGCTTTTCTCCGATCTTCTGAAAAAAGACGTCGAGTCTCTTAGCATATTCTTCAAGACCAATCAGACCCTCGAATACAGAGAGGCGGCGCTGGAACGATACCGTGGCCGTTACAGATTCAAGTACGATCCCGCCACCCACCCCGGAGAGGAGATCACCTATTTTTTCGTCGCTATCCTGAAAAATGCAGGCAGTCACGCCACCCCCATTGACGAGAACGGAAAACTCGCCCCCATGATCCTCCGGCCCATCGATCCCGTCAAGTATTACGAAAGTATTATGCCGCGATGAGAAAGGGCGCGTCGGAAAGTTCTTCTGTTAAGATTCTCAGTCCCGATGACAAGATCGTGACCGTGACTGTACCGGACGATCCTGTCGAACATGCCTGCGGAATACTAAAGTCCGAGCTCACAGCAAAGGAGATCCTCCAAGAGGGCAGGGTCAGGGATCAACCAAAGGAATCTGACGATGACTGAAGAAGCTGTCGCGCACGATTCCGTCGCGCGGCGAGAGAGCGGGAATTTGAGTGTGGGAGAATTCTTGTGACAAATCCACAGAAACAGATAGGTCAATTGCGCCGCCAGATTGATCATCACAACTACCGCTACTACGTCTTGGACGATCCCGAAGTGTCGGATGCGGAGTATGACACACTCCTGCGTGATCTCCAGAAATTGGAGGAAAAGCATCCCGATCTTGTGACGCCCGACTCTCCCACCCAGCGCATAGGGGCGCCGCCCCTTGAGGCGTTCGGCACCGTAGAACATCGCTCCCCTATGCTGAGCCTCGAGAACGCCATGGACGATGACGAACTGCTCGCCTTCGATGAGAGAGTGAAAAAAAGGCTCGACACCGATGAGTATGTCACCTACATCGCTGAACTGAAACTAGACGGCCTCGCCGTTGAACTGATCTATGAAGACGGTATTCTCGTCAGCGGCGCCACTCGAGGCGACGGCTTCACTGGCGAAGATATTACACAAAACCTCAGGACAGTGAGAGCCATTCCACTGAGGCTGATGAACGGCGAGCGGACGCCGGCATCGGTTGAGGTTCGCGGCGAAGTGTTCATGGACAAACAGGGGTTTGTCCTTCTGAATGAACAGCGGCTAGAAAGGGAAGAGCCCCCGTTCGCAAACCCCCGAAACGCCGCCGCCGGTAGTCTCCGTCAACTCGATTCATCTGTAACGGCCACACGGCCGCTTCGTTTTTTTGCCTATGAGGTGGCGGGGGCCGCTGAGCCTCTTCACTCCGAAACGCTGGAGAAGTTGAAAGAATGGGGCTTCCCTGTGAATCCCCACACCGAACAGTGCCGCGGCATAGAAGCAACTGTCCGCTTCTCTCATCAATGGGAGGAGAAACGGGGGACGCTCCCTTACGAGATTGACGGCGTGGTGATCAAAGTGAACAGTTTGTCACAGAGAATTGCTCTCGGCGTCCGGAGCCGTTCGCCCCGCTGGGCCATCGCCGGAAAGTTCAAGGCGCAGCAGGAGACAACTGTTGTGGTGGACATTCTCCCCTCGCTGGGGAGAACCGGCGCCGTCACGCCGGTTGCGAAGCTGGAACCGGTTTCTGTGGGCGGCGTCATGGTATCCAACGCGACGCTCCACAATCAGGACGAGATCGATCGGAAGGATGTCCGCATCGGAGACACGGTGCTGATACAGCGGGCGGGAGATGTGATTCCGGAAGTGGTGAAGGTGATCATGGAGAAGCGGCCAAAAAAGACCGCGCCGTACAAGCTCCCAGATCGGTGTCCAGAGTGCGGCAGCGATGTTGTAACACCTGAAGGAGAAGCCGTGGCGCGGTGTCAGAACGTGGCCTGTCCGGCGCAGGTGAAGGGGCGTATCGAACATTTTGTCTCCAAGCGCGCCATGGACGTGGACGGCTTCGGCACAAAACTGATCGACCAGATGGTGGAGACTGGACTGCTCCGGGACTTTTCAGGCATTTTCACACTCAAAACCGAAGAGGTGACCGACCTCGAACGGATGGCGGAAAAATCAGCTGAAAACCTGATGGCCGCCATCGAGACCGCTAAGACTACGGTGCTCTGGCGATTTATCTACGGCCTCGGCATTCGTAATGTGGGAGAGCACCTTGCTCAAGTCCTGGCCTCTCATTTCGGCGATCTCGATTCCCTTATGACCGCTTCGGTGGAAGAACTCGAGGCGATCGACGAAGTGGGCCCCATCGTGGCTGCATCCATCGTCGCCTTTTTCGCCGGCGAATCTAACAGGGAGATAATTCAAAGGTGCCTCGAGGGCGGCGTTAAGCTGGAGAGTCCGTCTAGTCGTCCCTCGTTGTCGCCGCTGGGTGGGAAGAGTTTTGTCTTTACCGGCTCACTGGAGAAGTTCACTCGGAGCGAAGCGAAGGCGATGGTGGAGAGGCTCGGTGGCAGGGCCGCAACTTCGGTGAGCGGAAAGACGAACTACGTGGTGGCAGGCGCCGGCACCGGCTCGAAAAGAGAGAAGGCCGAACAGCTCGGCATCCCCATCCTCACGGAATCTGAGTTTCTCGAGATGGTGGATCGGTGATCCGCCCGCTGGCACTCTTTCTCCTTCTCTCTCCCGCCACACCCAACTCCCTCATCGATCTGGATCGAAGAATCTCCTCATCACTTGAAGGGGGCAATCGACATCCTCTTCTGGATATTTCGGTGGAAGCGATTGCTCTTGCGACTCCGGCGGTGGAGTGGGGATGGATATTACGTGAGTGGCAGTCAAACAGCGCTACAGAACGGTACGACCCTTATCAGATCGCAGCGTTCAGTCTGCTGACCACGTATGCAGTGACGGGCATGGCAAAGTATACCGTCCGGCGGGAACGCCCCGATCGGCGCTACAAGCCGCGCCTCTGGAACACTCGAATCACCCCCTCCTTTCCGTCCGGGCATGTGGCCGCCTCGGCGGCGTGGGCGACGGCGGCATCTCGATCTTTTGAAGAACGCGCTCCCCTCTACTGGAGCTATGTCGCTCTCTCAGCGTGGAGCCAGATCTATGTGGGGAACCACTATTTCGGCGACGTGGTGGCAGGCGCTCTGTTAGGCGCGGTCATCGGCTCGGTGATGCATGAAAGAATGTGGCGCGAGCCCGACGGCGCGACGCCCGGAATCATGCTCACATTCAGATTTTGAAACAATTGCAACTGTCCACCGTTCAAGGTCAATACCAAACGGAGGTAAAAAGTGAGACGCTTCATCATAATCATTAATCTTCTGTTGATCCCCCTCTCGGCCCAGACACTCAACCTGTTCACCGACTGCCGAAGATGTGACCAAGATTACATCCGCCGGGAGGTGTCCTACGTGAATCATGTCCGCAACCGGGAGGACGCCGATTTTCATCTGCTGGTGACCGATCAGACCACGGGCGGGGGCGTGGATTTCACTCTCCTCCTCCACGTTCAACAATATCGACTCCAAGCTGGCCATCACACCCAAGATTGAATACAACTACTTCCCCTATGCTGAATCGAACCACCGCCAGCTTCGGTTCGAGTACGGCGTCGGTTACGACAATCGCGACTACACCCACGAGACCATCTACTTCAAGATGAAAGAGGCTCTCTTCCAGCAGGCGGCCCGCGTCTCCGTCGATCTTACACAGCCATGGGGCTCAGTTGATGCCACGCTTTCCGGCTCTTCCTACCTCCACGATCTTTCCAAGAATAACGTCTCCTTCAACACGGGACTGAATCTCCGCCTCTTGAGGGGGTTTCAGGTACGCATCCATGGAAATGTATCAGCCATTCACGATCAGCTCAGCATCCCGAACAAGGACGCCCCCATTGAAGATGTGCTTCTCCGGCGTCAGGAATTAGAAACGCAATTCTCGTACTTCGGATTCCTCAGTCTCTCATACACCTTCGGCTGTCTCTTATACA
>LULR01000365.1_pt1 | contig 12257 bp, 8 predicted proteins | sample 729471 | NCBI WGS metagenome assembly LULR01 (sample SAMN03860284, study PRJNA289734) | marine metagenome | biome: seawater column; feature: ocean; material: water; isolation source: Red Sea water column Station 108 - depth 500m | place: Saudi Arabia: Red Sea | collected 2011-10-15 | depth 500 m
GCCTCGCCCACCGCCGCGTACTCGGGATCATCCGTCGACACCAGGACCCGGTCGAGCCGATCGACCTGTCGCGCATGTCCCACGGCGATCTCCAGCAGGGTCCGGCCGCCGACCTCGCGAAGGCACTTCCGCGGGACGCCCTTGGACCCCCCGCGGGCGAAGACGGCACCGACGATTCGTCGCCCGTCAACCATCCGTCCCTCCACTTCGCAGCTCCGCCACCTGGTCGACGACGCGCCGCTGGGCCCGTTCGTCGAGACCCGCCTCACGGAGTTGCTGGGCGGCGGTCACGGTCGTGAGCCGTTCGTCGTGCGTCTCGACGGGCACGTCGAGGAGTGCCGCCAGGTCGCTGGACTCCGCCAGCATCTCCTCGGCGGCCGGGCCGGTGCCGCCGTCCAGCGAGTAGGGCACGCCGACGACGACGACCTCGACCTCCCACTCCCGCACCAGGCCGACGATCGCCCGGTGGTCCCGGGCACGGTCGCCGGTGCGGTAGAGCACGTCTGCAGGGGTTGCCAGGCGACCGTCGGGGTCGCTGACCGCGACGCCGATGCGCTTGGCTCCCAGGTCCAGGCCGAGGGCTCGCACGCCGTCCGGCTCAGCCGGCGGCGGCGCGCGCCTGCTCGAGCGCCTCGTCGAGGTGCTCGGGCGCCCGCCCGCCGATCATGGTCAGGTCGCTGTTGGGGCGGCCCCCGCCGCCGATGGTCGAGGCGGCCTCGGCGACCAGCTCCCCGGCGTCCAGCCCGCTCCCGGGGTCGACGACCGACACCAGCGCCGCGCCCCCGCCCTCCGGGGCGGTGCCGAGGACGACGGCACGCACACCGTCATGGTCGCGGATGGCCAGGGCGAGTTCACGAAGGCCGTCCCGGTCGATGCCGTCGATGCGGCGCACCACCAGTCCGTCCTCGGCCTCCGCCACGAGCTCGTCGACCCGACCCAGGGCGGCCTGACGGCGCAGGGCGGCGATCTCGCGCCGCAACTCCTTGCCCTCGGAGACCCGCTTGCGGATGCCGTCCAGGACGTCGTCGACCGGGACCCCGACCAGGTCGGCGGCCTCGGCGAGCGTTCCCTCGGCGGAGCGCAGCCGACCGATGGCGGCGTCACCGGTGACCGCCTCCAGGCGGCGGATGTTGGAGCCGATCGACCCCTCGGTGACGATCTTCAGGAGGCCGATGTCGCCCAGAGCCGAGACGTGGGTGCCGCCACAGAGTTCGATCGAGTTCGGGCCCGCCCGGAGCACCCGGACGGTGTCGCCGTACCTGTCGCCGAAGAAGGCGATGGCGCCGAGGGCCTCGGCCTCCTCCTTGGTCGTCTCGAAGTGGTCGCAGGCGGCGTTTGCGAGGACCTCGGCGTTGACGAGGTCCTCGATCTCGACGACCTGCCCGTCGGTGAGTCCCTCGTAGTGGCTGAAGTCGAACCGCAGCCGGTCGGGGCCGACCCAGGAGCCCTGCTGCTTGACATGGTCGCCCAGCACCCGCCGCAGCGCCCAGTGCAGGATGTGCGTCCCGGTGTGGTTGCGGCGGATGGCGGCTCGCCGCCCGGCATCGATCGAGGCCCTGACCGTCTGGCCCACCTCGACGGTGCCGTCCACGACCTCGATGCGGTGGGCGTGCAGCCCGTCGAGGGCGAGCGTCGTGTCGAGGACGCGCAGCGTCCCGGTCGACGACTCGACCATCCCGGTGTCGCCGACCTGGCCACCGGCCTCGGCATAGAAGGGCGTGCGGTCGAGAACCAGTACCTCGTCGTCGAGGTGGAGTACCTCGGCGTCGCTCTCGTCGACGGCACGGCCGACGAACTCGGTGGGGCCGTGGGCCTCGAGGACGTGGCGCAGGTCGCCGGTACCGCCTGCCCCAGCCGCCTCCTTCCGTGCAGCCTTGGCCCGTGCACGCTGTTCGGCCATGGCAGCCCGGAAGCCGTCCAGGTCGACACCGACGCCCCGCTCGACGGTGATCTCCTCGGTGAGCTCGAGGGGGAAGCCGTAGGTGTCGTGGAGCTTGAACGCCACCTCGCCGTCGAGGATGCCGCCCTCCGAGAGGCCGTCGAGGGCGGTGTCGAGGATGGCGGAACCGGCACGGAGGGTCTCGCGGAACCGCTGCTCCTCGCGGTCGAGCACCCCGCGCACGAAGTCGTGGTTGCGGACGAGCTCGGGGTAGTCGTCGCCCATGATCTCGACGAGGGCGTCGACCAGCCTCGGCATGATCGGGTCCTCGACGCCGAGCAGCCAGGCGTGGCGGACGGCCCGGCGGATGATGCGCCGCAGGACGTAGCCCCGGTCCTCGTTGCTGGGGAACACGCCGTCGCCGATGAGGAAGGCCGACGACCGGATGTGGTCGGCAAGGATGCGCTGCGACACGTCGGTGCGCTCGTCCGAGCCGGGCTCCACGCCGCTGATCTCGGCGATGGTCGACAGCAGCCGGTCGAACTCGTCGGTCTCCCACACCGAGTCGCCCCCTTGGAGCACCGAGAGGATCCGTTCGAGCCCGGCGCCGGTGTCGATGGAGGGCTTGGGGAGGGGCGTCATCGAGCCGTCGTCGTGCTGCTCGAACTGCATGAACACGAGGTTCCAGATCTCGATGAACCGCTCGTCGTCGCCGTGGGCGGGACCGCCGTCGTCGCCGAACCCAGGTCCCTTGTCCCAGAAGATCTCGGAGCAGGGACCGCACGGGCCGGTGTCGGCCATCCGCCAGTAGTTGTCCTCGTCGAGGCGCTGGATGCGCTCGGCGGGAACGCCCACCTCGTCGCGCCAGATGGCCTCGGCCTCGTCGTCGCTGACGTGCACCGTGATCCAGAGCCGGTCGGGATCGAGGCCGAGGCGTTGGGTGACGAAGTCCCAGGCGAAGGCGCAGGCCTCGGACTTGAAGTAGTCGCCGAAGCTGAAGTTGCCCATCATCTCGAAGAACGTGAGGTGCCGGCTGGTGCGGCCCACCTCGTCGAGGTCGTTGTGCTTGCCCCCGGCCCGGACGCACTTCTGCACGGTCACCGCCCGGTCCCACGGCGCCTGTTGTTCGCCGACGAAGTAGGGCTTGAAGGGCACCATGCCGGCCACGGTGAAGAGCAGCGACGCGTCGTGCGGGATGAGGCTGGCCGAGGCCTCGTGGTGGTGGCCGTGGCCGGCGAAGAAGTCGACGAACGACCGGCGGACGCCGCGTGCGGTGGCGAGTTGTTCGGACATGGTCGGGTCGGAGGTCCTCGGCGGAAAAGGGACAGGAGCAGGGGTCGGGGGGACTGCTGCCGGTTCAGCCTACCGGTGGGCCCTTCCCGGCTCGGTTCGCATTCGCGTCAGCCGCCCCGGCCACGGGACCGCAGTCGGGCAACCATCCCCACGAAGCGCACCAGCGGCGACGACGACAGCGTCGCCGCCGTCTCGATCGTCGAACCGATCCGCCCGGCCGACTCGCGAAGGCCGTCGGCGGTGTCGAGCAGGTCCTCGACCCGGTCGAGGTCGTCGGTGGCCCGCTCGACCATCCGGTGCATGTCGGTGAGGAGCGGAACCGCCTCCCGGCGCAGCTCGTCGACGGCGGCGTGCAGTTCGCGCAGCATCCGGGTGAGGCGCAGCGCCAGCACCACGAATACCGCGAGTGCCGCCGCGCCGACGAGGACGGCAACCCAGCCTCGTAGTACACGTTGCCCTCCACCTCCTCGGGCCGGTGCGCCTGTGGCACCCAGCCCCTCGGGTCGTCGTGCGGATAGTCGTAGCCCTCGCCGTGGCCCAGCCCGGCCGCCCCCTGATAGTGGGCGTCGCGCAGGTGCGGTGGCACGAGGCCGGTCCCGGCGGCCCGGGCGTCGGTGCCGGCGGCGGCGAGCGCCCGGTACACGCGGTTCGACTTGGGTGCCGTGGCCAGGTGGACGACCGCCTGCGCCAGGTTCAGCCGTGCCTCCGGGAGGCCCACGAACTCGACGGCCCGTGCGGCGGCGTCGGCCACCACCAACGCCATCGGATCGGCCATCCCGACGTCCTCGCTGGCCAGGACCACCAGGCGACGGGCGATGAACCGGGCGTCCTCCCCCGCCTCGAGCATCCGGGCCAGCCAGTAGAGGCCGGCGTCGGGGTCGGAACCTCGGATGCTCTTGATGAAGGCGCTGATCACGTCGTAGTGCTCGTCGCGGCCGTAGCGCACCGCCTTGGTCCCCAGCGCCGCCTCGACGTCGTCGACGGTGACGGTGGCGTCGTCCCGTCCGGCGGCCAGCGCCACGGCCACCTCGAGGCCAGTGAGGGCCAGGCGTCCGTCGCCGGCGGCACGCTCGGCCAGCAGTCTGAGCGCCTCAGCGTCGGCGCCGACCCGCTCGGCGTCGAGTCCCCGGCCCAGGAGTTCGAGCGTGGCGTCGACGTCGAGGGGCTCCAGCCTGAAGAGGGTCGAGCGGGAGAGCAGCGGCGGGTTGACCTCGAAGTACGGGTTCTCGGTGGTCGCACCGATGAGGACCAGCAGGCCCGACTCGACCGACGGCAGGAGGGCGTCCTGCTGGGCCTTGTTGAAGCGATGCACCTCGTCGAGGAAGAGGATCGTGCCGACGTCGCGCTCGCCGAGGTTGGCCTCGGCGCCGGCCACCACCGCCCGGACGTCCTTGACGCTGGCGCTCACCGCCGAGAGTTCGACGAACTCGGACGCCGTCACCCGGGCGATCAGCCGGGCCAGGGTGGTCTTGCCCGTGCCCGGTGGACCCCAGAGCCCAGGCGCTGCCCGGCGGCGGCGGCGAACAGGTCGTCGGTCACCGCGACGAACCTAGTGGTCAGGACACCGGTGCTCAGGGCGCCGGCCAGGACGCACAGCAGGCCGCCACGACGCCGGCGGCGAAGGCCTCCGGGCCCAAGGACAAGCCGTCCCGGCTGAAGACCTCGGGGCTGAGCAGCGGCGTCGCCCCGCTTCCGAGGAGCGCTGCGGCCAGGCCCTCGAAGTCGACGACGCCGTCCCCCGGCACGAGCCGCTCGGCCATGGCCTCGGCCATGGCATCGTCACCGGGCTCCGGCCGGGCGTCGCAGAGTTGGAGCAGATGGACGGCGGACGGTGGCAGCGTGGCAAGCAGGTCGGGACAAGGCCCGCCGGGCTGGCGCTGCCAGTGCCAGGCGTCGAGCAGGATCCCGCCGTTGGACCGGCCGGCGGCCTCGACCAGTGCCCAGGCGTCGGCGAGTCCCGGCACGCCGGTCCATGGGAGGAACTCGAGCGCCACGCGGATGCCGCGTGCGGCGGCCCGGTCGCACAGGTCGGCAAAGCCCCGAACGGCAGCAGCGGCATCGGCCAGCACCGGATCGAGGCAGACCGCCACCACCTGCTGCGCACCGACTCCCTCGGCCACCTCGAGGGTGAGGTCGGCATCCGGGCCGGCGTCTCCCGCACCCGAGGACCAGCCGACGGCCGCCTCGACGACGTCCACCGACAGTCCCCGGGAGGCGGCCGCCTCGCGGAAGGCGGCTGGATCGGGGTCGAACGCCAGGACGTGGAGCGTCCAGGCGGACACGCCGCCGCAGCCGGCCGCGGCAGCCGCGTCGAGGGCGGACACCACCTCGTCGGCGCCCGCCGACATCGGATCGGCCAACAGGGTGGACAGGCAGAGCGCCAGTTCGCCGGGCGAGGTCACCTGTCCGGAACGGCCCGACCCGGCCCGGCCGACCGCCAGCCTCCGAATCCCCGGGCTGGCGTCACTGCTTCGGCGGCAGCACCCGTAGGCCGAGCTCCTCGAGGTGCCGGCCGTCGACCTCCGTCGGTGCCCCGGTCAGCGGGTCGGCGCCCGACTGGGTCTTGGGGAAGGCGATGACCTCGCGGATGTTCTCCTCGCCGGCCAGGACGGCGATGAGCCGGTCCATGCCGAAGGCGAAGCCGGCGTGGGGCGGCGCCCCGTACCGGAAGGCGTCGAGCAGGAATCCGAACTTGGCCTGTGCCTCCTCCGGGCCGATGCCGAGGAGCGTGAAGATGGTCTGCTGCACCTCCGCACGGTGGATTCGCACGCTGCCCGAGCCGAGTTCCCAGCCGTTCAGGACCAGGTCGTAGGCCTGCGAGCGAACCGCCAGCAGGTCGCCCGACTCGAGCAGCTCCAGGTCCTCCTCGTGGGGCATCGTGAACGGGTGGTGGGCCGGAATCGGGTTGCCGGCCTCGTCCAGCCCCTCGAAGAGGGGGAAGTCGACGACCCACAGGAAGTTGAGCCCGCCCTCGGTGACCGGTGGCCGCCCCAGCTCGAGGCGCAGGAGGCCCAGCACGTGGCGCACCTGGCGGCGCTCGTCCGCCACGAGGAACAGCAGGTCACCGGCCTCGGCTGCCAGGGCGGCCCGCAGGGCGGCCTGTTCGTCGTCCGACAGGAACTTGGCCACCGGCGAGTTCAGGCCGTCCGCCTCGACCTTCATCCAGACGAGGCCCTTCGCTCCCCAGCGCTTGCACTGCTCGGTCAGGTCGTCGAGGCGGTTGCGGGAGGTGTCGGAACCGCCCGGCACCCGGATGCCCTTCACACACGGTGCCTGGAAGGCCCGGAATTCCGTCCCGGCGAAAACCTCGGTGAGCTCGACCAACTCGAGGCCGAAGCGGGTGTCGGGCTTGTCGGACCCGTAGCGCTCCTGGGCCTCCAGCCAGGTCATGCGGGGGATGTCGGCGGGACGCTCCCCGGTCACCGCCTCGGCGGCGGCGCTCACGGCGTGGGAGATGAACGCCAGGACGTCCTCCTGGCCGACGAAGCTGGCTTCGGCGTCGAGCTGCATGAACTCGTACTGCCGGTCGGCCCGGAGGTCCTCGTCGCGCAGGCAGCGGGCGATCTGGTAGTAGCGGTCGACGCCTCCCACCATGCAGAGCTGCTTGAAGAGCTGCGGACTCTGGGGCAGGGCGTAGAACGAGCCGGGCACCTTTCGGGACGGGACCACGAAGTCCCGGGCGCCTTCGGGGGTGCTGGCCACGAGCATCGGGGTCTCGACCTCGATGAAGCCCTGCTCCTCCATGGCACCCCGGATGGCCGAGTTGACCGTGGCCCGGACCTCGAGGTTGCGCTGCATGCGGGAGCGGCGCAGGTCCACGTAGCGGTGCCGGAGGCGCAGAACCTCGTCGACGTCGGTGCGCTCGTCCATCGGGAACGGCGACGGCTCCGAACGGGAGAGGATCGCCACCTCGGAGGCCTCGACCTCCACCATGCCGGTCGCCAGCGACTCGTTGGCGGTGTCCTCGGGGCGGGCCCGAACCTCACCGGTCACCTGGAGGACGAACTCGGACCGCAGCTCGTGGCCGCCGTCGACGACCACCTGGACCATGCCACTGCGGTCCCGCAGGTCCACGAACGCCAGGTGCTCGCCGTGCTCGCGCACCCGGTCGACCCAACCGCAGAGGGTGACCGTGGCGCCGATGTCGTCGGCTCGCAGGTCGCCGCAGCGCGACGTCCGCATGGAGGTGGAGTAGTCGGGGGTCGGACGGTCGGTCACGGAATCCTCGTTCGCGTAGCTGTTCAGGTGGCAGTTGGCGGCGAGAGCCTCGAGCGGAGGACCTCGACCACGTCGCCGCGTGCCACGGCCTGCTGGCCGGCATCGCCGCGCAGGTCGCGGACGGTGACGGTACCGGCCGCCCGCTCCTCCTCGCCGACGATGAGGGCCACGGCGGCATTGCTGCGGTCGGCGGCCTTCATCTGGGCCTTCATGGAGCGGCCGTCCCAGGCCCGGTCGGCCCGCAGGCCGGCCCGCCGGACCTCGTCGGTCAGGAGCACGGCCTCGTCGCCGCCGCAGGTGTCGACCACGAAGACGTCGACGGCGGCCGCTGGGGCGTCGAACACGCCTTCGGCGTCGCAGGCCAGCAGCGTCCGGTCGACGCCCAGGGCGAAGCCGACGCCGGGTGTGGGCGGGGCGCCCATCTCCTCGGCCAGTCGGTCGTATCGCCCGCCACCGCCGACGGCGTCCTGGGCGGCGTCGAGGGCCTCGGCGACGAACTCGAAGGTGGTCCGCAGGTAGTAGTCGAGGCCGCGGACCAGCCCCGGCGCCACCGTGTACGGGATGTCCACGGCGTCGAGGGCCCCACAGACCCGGGCGAAGTGCTCGGCGGCATCATCGGAGAGGTGGTCGTCCATGCGGGGGGCGGCGGCCACGAGGTCGGCGTCTTCGGGCCGCTTCGAGTCGAGGACCCGCAGCGGGTTGCGCTCGAGCGTCGACCGGGAGGCCTCGGAGAGTGCGTCGCGATTGTCGGCGAAGTGGGCGGTCAGGGCCTCGACGTAGCGGGCGCGGTCCTCCGGGTTGCCCAGCGAGTTGACGAGCAGGGTCACCCGTCGCAGGCCGAGGCGTTCGTAGAAGCGCCACGCCAGGGCGATCACCTCGGCGTCCAGATGCGGGTCGTCGGGGCCGAGTGCCTCGACGCCGACCTGGTCGAACTGCCGGAACCGGCCCTTCTGGGCACGCTCGTAGCGGAAGTTGGGCCCGGCGTACCAGACCTTCCAGGGCACCACCGGCCGGTGCTCGGCGAAGGCCCGCACGACCGAGGCGGTCTGCTCGGGCCGCAGGGCAATGTTCCGGCCCCCCTTGTCGAGGAACTCGTACATCTCCTTGGACACCACGTCGGTGGCGTCGCCGAGGCGGTGGAACACCTCGACGTGCTCGAACATGGGCGGGACCACCTGGGTGTAGCCGGCCGCGCCGACCACGTCGGCGAAGGCGTCGACCAGCGCCCGCCAGCGGGCGGAGTCCGGCCACAGGATGTCGCGCGTGCCCTTCGGGGCCCGGAAGGTGGAGTCGGCCACGGGACCAGAGGCTACCGGTGGCCCCTACCCCGCGATCCGGATGCACCGGGGCATCGCCGGAACCGGACCGGAGCGACGCTCAGGAACCCTTGCCGGGCACCACCCGGTACACGTCGTAGACCGAGTCCACCTCGCGGATCTGGTGGAGCACCCGGTCGAGGTGACCCGGGTCGCCCATCTCGAATTCGAATCGCATACGGGCCACCCGGTCCGATCCGGAGGTCGCCGTGGAGGTGCTGAGCACGTTCACCCGGTGCTCGGCGAGGACGTCGACCACGTCGCGGAGCAGCAGCGGTCGGTCGAGCGCCTTCACCTCGAAGGTGGCCACGAAGTGGGAGGCCGTCTGCTCGTCCCACTCGACGTCGATGAGGCGATCGGGCTGGCCGCTCGACAGCGACACGGCGTTGGCGCAGTCGGCCCGGTGCACCGAGACCCCGCGCCCCCGGGTGACGAACCCCATGATCTCGTCGGGTGGCACCGGCGTACAGCAACGGGAGAGCCGCACCATGACGTCGTCGAGTCCTTCGACGTGGACGCCGACCGCCCCCCGGTCGCGGCGCACGGGCCGCCGGGTGAGGGCCGTCACCGACACCTGCTCGCTGGCCTCCGGGGCGTGCTCGCGCATCTTGCGCTCGACCCGGCCCACGACGGCGCGCGCGGACACGTGGTGCTCGCCGATCGCCGCAAACAGGGCATCGAGTTCGGCGTAGTTCATCGACTCGCCGATCCCGGCAAGGACCTCGCCGTCGAGGACCTCCTTGACCGGCAGGCCCGCCCGCCGCAGTTCGGCGACCAGGTCGTCGTGGCCGACGTCGATGGCCTCGGTCCGGCGTTCCTTGGTGTGCCAGTGGCGGATCTTGTTGGCGGCCCGGTGGCTGGCGACGAACTTGAGCCAGTCCTTGCTGGGGCCGGCACCCGGCTGCCTCGAGGTGATGACCTCGACCGTCTCGCCCGATTCGAGCCGGGAGTCGAGCGGCACCAGCCGGCCCTCCACCTTGGCGCCGACACAGGCGTCCCCGACCTCGGTGTGGATGGCGTAGGCGAAGTCGACCGGCGTGGCACCGATCGGCAGGCTGACCACCCGGCCCTGCGGTGTGAAGACGTAGACCTCGTCCTGCTCGAGGTCGGTCTTGAGGTGGTCCATGAAGGCGCCGTGGTCGGGGGTTTCCTCCTGGAGTTCGACGATGCGCCCCAGCCACGCCATCTCGTCGGATGGGAGCGTGCCCTTGTAGTCCCAGTGGGAGGCCACGCCGGTCTCGGCACGGCGATGCATCTCGTGGGTCCGGATCTGGAACTCGACCTGCTTCCCCTGGGGGCCGATCACCGTGGTGTGGAGCGACTGGTAGAGGTTGAACTTGGGCATCGCCACGTAGTCCTTGAAGCGTCCCTGGACCGGCGTCCACACGGCGTGGACCACGCCGAGGGCCGCGTAGCAGTCCCGGACGGTGTCGACCACGACCCGGATGCCGACCAGGTCGTGGATCTCGTCGAAGCCCCGACCCTTGACGATCATCTTCTCGTAGATGCTCCAGAGGTGCTTCGGGCGCCCGTCGATCTCAGCGGTGATGTTGAAGTCGGCCAGCCGCTCGTGGACCTCGGCGATGAGCTGCTCGAGGTAGAGGTCCCGTTCGGGCGCCCGGTCCTGGACCATCTGGTCGATCTGGCTGTAGCGCTTCGGGTGGAGCGTGGCCAACGAGAGGTCCTCCAACTGGACCTTGACGTCCTGCATCCCGAGGCGGTTGGCCAGCGGGGCGTAGATGTCGAGGGTCTCGCGGGCGACGCGCTGCTGCTTTGCCTCGGGGAGCGCCGCGAGGGTGCGCATGTTGTGGAGCCGGTCGGCCAACTTGATGATGAGCACCCGCAGGTCCTTGGCCAGGGCCACGAGCATCTTGCGCATGCTGGCGGCCTGCTGCTCCTCCTTGCTCTCGAAGCTGAGTCGATCCAGCTTGGTGACCCCGTCGACGATGCGTGCCACCTCGCCGCCGAAGTCCCGTTCGAGGTCGCCCAACTCGACGGTGGTGTCCTCCACGGCGTCGTGCAGGAGGGCGGCGGCGATCGTGACGTCGTCGAGTCCCTGCCGGGCGACGATCGTGGCCACCGACAGGGGGTGGTTGATGTAGGGCTCGCCGGACTTGCGCGTCTGGCCGACATGGGCAGCGTGGGCAACCCTGTAGGCCCGCTCGATCAGGTCCGTGTCACCCCCGGGGTGGCGATCCGCGTAGGCGGCCAGCAGCGACGAGGTCTCCTCGACGGTTTGCGCCGGCCGGCGACGCCAAGGCAGGACGCGGCTGACGGCGACCACCTCAGTACCCGTCCCCGGCCCGGCCCGGGCCGCTCGGTGCCCTCATCCCTCCACGGTAGCGCCGACGTCCTGCGGCGACGGGTTCCGTGCGGAGGGCGGGAAGCGAGTCAGCGCCGCTTCTTGCGCGGACGCGGCGGCGCGCCGCCGGCGGGGCGTGCCGCCGGCGTGGGACGACGCCGTGCCGGCCCCTTCGAGCGGTCCGCCGACTCGATCGAGCGGGACTCGGGTACGGAGGCCTCGTCGCGCCCGATGGGCCGGGTCGGACCCTCCAGCAGTCCCCGACCGTCCAGCTTCGAGCGAACCTGCGCCCACCGCTGCTCCCGCTCCTTGAGGCGGGCGACCAGTGCGGCCGCCACGAACAGCGACGAGTAGGAGCCGACCACGATGCCGACGAGGAGCGCCAGGGCGAACTCGCGCAGCGCCGTGGCCCCGAGCGCCACCGAGCCGACCACCAGCAGGGAGAGCACCGGCAGGGCCGACGTGATGCTGGTGTTGACCGACCGCATCGCCACCCGGTTGAGGGCCAGGTTCATCAACTCCGTGTAGGTGTGTCGCTCCGTGGCGCCAAGGCGCCCCGTCATCTCCCGCACCTTGTCGTAGACGACGATCGTGTCGTAGAGCGAGTAACCCATGATGGTCAGGAAGGCGATGACGGTGGCCGGGGTGATCTCGAACCGAAACACCGAGTAGACGCCGACGCTGAGCACGATGTCGTGGGCCACGGCGACCAGGGCCCCGGCGGCCATCTTCCACTCGAGGCGGACGCTGATGTAGAGCGCCACCACCACGAAGAACACGATGAGGGCACGCACCGCCTTGTCGGTGACCTCGTCGCCCCAGGTAGGTCCGACCTGCTCGAACGTCTCGACCACGCCGAGTTCGGCGGTGAGGGTCTCGCGGATCGCCGCGGCCCGTGCCGGGTCGTCGATGTCGGAGCGGATACGGACGACCTCGCCGTCGAGCAGCTGGATGCGCGCCCCGCCGGCGTCGTAACCGGCCAGCAGGTCGCGGACCTCGCCGACCGAGGCGTCGGGGGCAACCACCTCGTACGAGGTGCCGCCGGCGAAGTCGATGCCGAGCTCGAGGCCACGGAGGCCGAACGACCCGATGCTGAGCAGCAGGCCCAGCCCGGAGGCGACGGCCGCCACCCGCCACCAACGGGGGAAGTCGACCGGGTTCTCGCCGCGGTAGAGGCGACGCAGCGCGCCGATCACGTCACCAGCTCCTGTCGCCGGGCGGTGGCGGCCCTGTCTCTTATACACATCTG
>LULR01000687.1_pt1 | contig 12219 bp, 9 predicted proteins | sample 729471 | NCBI WGS metagenome assembly LULR01 (sample SAMN03860284, study PRJNA289734) | marine metagenome | biome: seawater column; feature: ocean; material: water; isolation source: Red Sea water column Station 108 - depth 500m | place: Saudi Arabia: Red Sea | collected 2011-10-15 | depth 500 m
CCCCAGACCTGCCCCGGACCAGGGGCTTTCTCCAAGCATGTTCAGTGCCTGTTCCCAGACCTCCAGACGGATTTCCATTCCTGAATCCAGGTGGCCGTCATGGAGCAAGCCATTGAGCGAATTCGACATGCGGTCGCTGGTAATAATCGCGCCGGCGACGAGAACTGGCACAACGACCAGCCCGGCAGCGCGAAGTCTTTTGCTGAGTAGCGGTACTAGCGCAACCAGAAGAAATGGTAAGGCAACCAGGTTGCTGCGGGTCTCCGACAGCATCGAAATCAGGACGGCAGCCGTTCCACCGATAAAAAACAGTATCGCCAGGCCCAGCCGTTTTTCGCGGACAAAAAACATGGCGCCAACGATGGTTAACATCCCCCCCAGGAGAGCAAGATTTCCAAAGCTGATGGGGTTAATTCCGCCACCAAAACGGGAGTTCATCACTTGGCCAAGGGCACCCTGGCGGGCAGCGATGGTCACGAGAAATATCCCGATGATAGACACGGAAACCAGTCCAATGGCCGCAAACGTCGTGCGTGCGCCGACCCGCGCATAGCTGATGGCAATGATCAGAGGCCAGAACAGGATAAACCGGGCGTGCGTTCCAAACGTTTTTCCACCTTCGTAGTCAAAGCCTTCCAGGGCCCAGGACAGAAAGCTCACCAGTACGAAGAACCAGAAGGAAAAGTGCAGCAACCTGAGCTCTTTGGGCTTGTCCCAACCGGTTTTGTAAAGAGATTTCCTGGCACTGAGCACCATTCCGGCAATGGCGAGCAACAGAGTGGCGCCGGCCAGGATGCTCGACGACAGGAGCGCGCCGCCAAGCCCGATGATCAGCAGTGCATGGAGGGCCAGTGTCGGGTTCAACATACGCGATCCGGGTTATAGGGATTGATTTCGCCGGGTGGTCGATGGCGCATGCGTTTGTATTCCCACTGATATTGCTCCGGGATTTCCCGCACGCATTGCTCGATGGCGTAGGTGATCAGCACGTTGGCGCCGGTACGCTGGATCAGCTTGGACACCAGCGTCATGGTTTTCACTTCCATGCCGAAGAAAGGCGCGAAGGCATTGCCTTTGCCCCGGGGTGACTGATCCGGCAGGATCCCTGCGACACCGCCTTCCCGCAGAATTGAGGCGAGCCGGGCCAGACCCCGACGGTCGCCCCTGACCAGTTCCGAGCCAAGGCGTCCGCGGACCTTGATCATGTAATCTTCGAACTCGGGCATATTCGGCGGGCTATAAAGGGCTGCCATTTTGTAACGGGATGAGAAAAACAAACCCGCCAGTTCCCAGTTGCCGAGGTGCGGCGCAAGGAGAATCAGGCCCTTGTCTCCAGCCATGGCGTCGTCGATCAGTTCCAGCCCCTCGGTTTCACGGATCAGGCCAAGGCATTTCTCCACTGGCCACTCCCACATCAAAGGGACCTCGAGCATGGTCATGCCGGTCTGGGCCAGCGAATTTTTCGACATAGCCGCCCGCTCGGTGTCTGAAAGCTCTGGGAGGCAGATGGACAGGTTAATATCGGTGACCTGACGCGACTTGGTGGGCAGTCGCCATACCAGATAACCCACGAACCGACCCACCCGCTGGGCGCCGGCAAGAGATAACCAGCCGGCAATCCTGAGCAGCCCGGCAATGACGAAATATTTGAGCTTGCTCATTTGCGGCCGTACCGATCCTCGTAGCGGACGATGTCATCCTCACCAAGGTAGGAACCCGACTGGACTTCGATCAGTTCCAGATCGATGACCCCCGGATTCTCCAGCGAATGCACCTGGCCAACCGGAATGTAGGTGGACTGGTTTTCGGTGACCAGATAGGTTTTCTCACCGTTGGTGACCCGGGCGGTGCCACTGACCACGATCCAGTGCTCGGCACGATGATGATGCATCTGCACGGAGAGCTTGGCGCCGGGTTTTACCGTGATGCGTTTGACCTGATAGCGGGCGCCGTTGTCGATGGAATCGTAAACACCCCAGGGCCGGTAGACTTCCCGATGGTTCATGTGTTCGTGGCGGCCATCGGTTTTAATCCGTTCCACCACGGTTTTGACGTCCTGGACACTGTCTTTGTGGGCAACCAGCAGGGCATCCTTGGTTTCGATAACTACCAGGTTGTCCACGCCAACGGTGGCCACCAGCCGGCTATCGGCACGGACCAGGGTGTTGGCTGTGTTGTGGGTAATCACGTCGCCGGTGAGGCTGTTGCCGTCGGCGTCCTTGTCACTGACTTCCCAGAGCGCGGACCAGGAGCCGATATCGCTCCAGCCGGCATCCAGGGAAACCACCGCGGCCTTGTTCGTCTTCTCCATGACGGCGTAGTCCACCGAGTCCGACGGGCATTCCGCGAAGCGCTCGGCATTGATCCGGGTGAAGTGAAGGTCATCGGCGGTATCTGCGATGGCGGCACGGCATGCGGCGAGGATATCCGGGCGATGGGTTTCCAGTTCCTCAAGGTACTGGCGGGCACCAAACAGGAACATCCCGCTGTTCCAGAGGTACTCGCCGGAATCCAGGTAGCCATTGGCGGTCGCCTGGTCCGGCTTTTCGACGAACTTGTCCACCAGGTAGCTGTCGGGGCCCAGTTCGGTGCCCCGGTGGATATAGCCGTAGCCGGTTTCCGGATGGTTCGGGACAATGCCGAAGGTGACCAGTTTTCCTTCCCGCGCCAGCGGAATGGCTTTCTTCACCCCTTCCTGAAAGGCGGTCACGTCCTTGATCAGGTGGTCGGCTGCCAGGACCAGCATGAGTGGATCTTCGGCGTTGTTCTCCGCGGCCTCGGTCAGCTGCAGTGCTGCCAATGCAATGGCCGGCGCCGTGTTCCGGCCACAGGGCTCCAGAATGATCCGCGTCTCTTCGTGGCCGGATTGCCGCATTTGTTCAGCAGCCAGGAACCGGTGTTCCTCGTTGCAAATCAGAAGAGGGTTTGCTGCATCCATGCCCTCAAGCCGCGCAACGGTGGCCTGCAGCATCGACAGGGGGCCGTTGGTCAGTTTCAGGAACTGTTTCGGATTCAGCTGGCGCGACATTGGCCAAAGGCGCGAGCCGGTACCGCCAGCCATAATGACGGGGTGAATCATCTGCACACTCCGGGCTTGAGTTAAAGAATGCCAAGAAAAACATCAAAATCAGGCGCGTCATCTTATCATAAGGCAACCATGATATTGTTCTGACCAGTCCGTAAACCGATTGCCTCGACACCAGGAACTTTGATGAAGCTACCGTTATCCGTTTATTACATCACCCAGGATGAAGAGCTCCGATTGCCGGAATCCCTCGCAAAGGTTTCCGGCTGGGTTGATGAGATTATCGTAGTCGATTCCGGGAGCACTGACCGAACCCGCGAAATCGCAGAAGCGGCCGGTGCAAGGTTCGTGCATAACGACTGGCAGGGATTTGCTTGCCAGAAGGCGTTTGCTGCCAGTCTTTGCCGGAATGACTGGGTGTTGGATCTGGATGCAGATGAGGTGTTGTCAGACGAACTTGTCGCCAACATCCAGGCCCTTTTTTCAAAGCCGGTTGACCCGGACATTGCGGGATTCCGTATGCGCTGGGTTCTGTCGCAGCCGGACCCACGGCATCCATTCCGCCATGATAAATCGAAGAAGATCCTCAGGCTCTACAATCGCAACAAGGCGGATATCGAGCCGGAAAAAGACAGCAACAATGACCGGCCGCAGGTGAAAGCTGGACGCGTTGTTGATCTCAAGGGCGATGTGTTACATCGCACGCTGATTTCCCTGGAGCAGATGGAGCGAAAGTACTGCCAGTTGTCGACGGAGCAGGCCCGTTTTCTGGCCGCAAAGGGGCGACGGATTTCCAGTGCCCGCCTGTTCGCCGAGTTTCCCGTGAAGTTCCTGAAATATTATCTGCTTCATCGCCAGATCCTGAACGGCTGGTTCGGGCTGAGCGTTTCCATTACTGCAGCCAACAGGAACTTCATGCGCCTGGCCAAGGCTCGGGAGATGCAGATGCTGTCTGAATTCGAGAAGAAAAATACCGGCTAGGTCGCCACCGGGCATAGCCGCCATCAGTTCGCCCGGCGCTCGCCCATCGCCCTCAGGTAGAGCGCTTCCGTTTGCTCTGCCATGGCAGTGATCGTGAGTTTTTCGCGGGCAAATGCGATGGCCGGTTGCTGGCTCCGCTTCAGCGCCTCCAGATCAGCGAGCGCTTGTGCCATTAAATCGGCGAGGTCCCGATCCCGATAACCTGCGCTGAGAGCCGTTTCTGGAAGAATATCCCGTGGTCCAGATACCGGAGTTGAGACAACAGGGCAACCACCAAGAAGGGACTCCGCCAGCACATAGGGAAAACCTTCCCGCTCGGAACTGATTACCGTCAATTGGGCCTCTTCGTAGATGGGCGCCAGATTTTCCCGGAAACCTGCCAGAGTGATCGAGTTTTCCAGTTTCAGCTGGCGAATCAACTGTTCAAGCTGTGACTGCTGGCTGCCCTCGCCAAAAATGGTCAGATGACAGTGATTCGCGGTGCTGCCGAGCATGGCCCAGGCTCTGATCAGCGCATCAAAGCCTTTGACGGTTTCGAGTCGTCCCACGGCGATGACATTGGTGACTCCCGAGGGGAGCTCCGGGCCATCGACGGTTGTCATTTGTTGGTCCGTGGGCGCCACACCGTTGTAGATCAGGTGTTTTCTGGGGTGTCGCAGGGAAGCCAGAATCCGGGGGCTTACGGCAATGACTTCGTCGAGTCGATCAAATGCCTTGTGACTGGACTTGGTGCCGTGCACCGTACCGACCCGTGCGCTGGCAAGTTTTCCGGTTTTGGCTGCCAGTTGCGCAGCCTTGTTGCCCTGGGCGTGAACAATATCGGGTGACAGTTCGCGAAGGCGCCGTCGGAGGGCAAGCTGAAGCCAGAGATTCCGTCGCCCGAGTTGAACCGGTAGTGGATGAAACTGGACGCCGGCAGGGAATCTGTCACGATAGGTTTTATGGCCGATCACATGGACGCTATGCCCACGGTTGGCCAGCGCTTTCGCCAAATCAGCAGTGTGCTTTTCCATGCCGCCCCAGGTTGTGCCGGGCGTGGCAATCAGCAGGGCAATCGTTAATCGGCGCGGTAACGTCATGATCGATCGGCGGCGCTCTTCAGAACCATCTCATAAACTTTCAGGCTTGCTTCGGTCTGTGCTTGCAGACGGAACCGGTAGGGGATCTCAATGACCGGAGGCTCGGTATCCAGCATACGCAAAACGGCCTGAGCGAACTCTTCGACGTTGTCCGGCGTCACCAGTCCATCCCTGAAGCACGCCTGCAGGGTTTCGGCCGCGCCGCCACGGTTGTAGGCCACGACCGGTGTTCCTGAGGCCAGGGCTTCGGTCACTGTCCGGCCAAAGGGCTCGGGTTTGGTGCTCATATGGCAGACTACGTCGGAGAGCAGGTACAGGTTGGTCATGTCATTGCGCTGGCCCAGAAAGCTGACATTTTCGGTCAGGCCCAGACGCGACCGTTCCTTCTCCAGTTCATCCAGGAAATGCTCTTTGCCGGGTTCCGCACCACCCACAATAATGCCGTGGCAATCAGGCTGCGCCTTCACGAGCTTCGCCATCATGGCCAGGAAGTCCAGCTGGCCTTTCCAGCGGGAAATCCGCCCCGGCATCATGATGATTTTTTTGCCGGCAAGCTGCGGATACTGACGGAACCAGCGGTCGAGCCATTGTTGTGGAAGCTCCCGCTGATGAAAGGCATCCACATCCACACCCCTCTGGATGACCGTCAGTTTTTCCTCGGGGACCGGGTAATTGTTCATCACGTAATCCCGCACGCACTGGGAGACTGCGATTATGTGATCGGCGCGGGTCATGATGGCGCTATAGGGTGTTACCGAGTACATGCCGTGGAAGGTTGAGACAACCGCCGGTCGCTCGTGCCTCGGGATGCTTTTCAGGGCCAGGAAGATAATCCAGGCGGGCATGCGCGAACGCACATGAATGATGTCGGGCTTCAGTTCGAGGAGCAGTTTTCGCATCGGCAGGATTTGCCCGAAGGAGGCGGGACTCTTCCTGTGTATCGGCATGAAAATATGCTTCGAACCTTGCCCCCGCAGTTGCTCGGCCATGGGGCCACCCTTGGAGACAACAAAGGATTCGTGGCCACGTTTGACGAGATCGGCGGCAAACTCAACGGTGCCTCGCTCCACCCCGCCACTGTACAGTGCCGGAAGTGCCTGAAGAATTCTCAAGGTTGGTTCCCCTTGTGCAGGCGTTGACTGGTTTTCTGGTTCTTTGCGAGCAATCCGTTTTCGATGACCCAACGCGCCGCGCGGTTGGCTTCCCAGAGCGACCGGTCGTGGTCGGCCCGGCCTGCCATAACGCTGGCGTGGTCGGTCCACTGGGCAACATACCCGCTCCGTACCAACCGTTCCACCCCTTCCACAACGCGGCTCCCGGATCTGGCAGGCAACTCGAAAAGGCCCGTTGGCACCCCGGAGGTTGCCGCCTCACAAACCATGGACATGCTGTCCGGGGTGACCCAGACCGCTCGCGAGGCCGACAATTGATGGCTCAGCCAGTCCTCGTGGGTCTCGTCCGGATGAACAACGGTAATCCGCAGCCCGGCCATTTCGTCAAGGCGTTCCTGCATGGGCTCTGGTGTTCTCCGGGAGGTGCTGATGGTCCACCGCCAGTCGGGGTAATGACGAAGTTTTCGCAGCGCAAGCAATAGTCGATGCGTGCCGGATCCTGCCGCGACGACAAGATCGGGGCGCGGCAATGACTCCTGCATGCGCGGTGGCGATCCCAGGACGGCCCGCCAGAGCGGAATTTTCATGGCGGAGGCGTCGACCCAGTAGGTGCTTGCGCCGGTCAGGACGCGAAGCCGGTTGCCAAGCCCCTTCAGCTGGTTCCGGTGGCCAGGTTTGCTGTCTGTCAGAAGCCACACCACCGGTGTGGATGCATCCTGCGTTCTGGACTCTGATTTGGCCATGGTGTTCCGGCATGCACTGCCGGCCTCCGTATTGCCAGGGTTCTGTGTTACCGGCGTTTGTAGAAGCCAGGGTCGTTCTCGTCCGGACGGGTCTTGAATCGTCGATGCATCCAGAGATACTGATCAGGCGCTCGCCGCACCTCTCGCTCGATAGTCTGGTTGATCAGTGTTGCATCCTGAAGATCATCCCCACTGGGGAAGTTCTCAAGGGCCGGGTGGAAATATATGTCGTAACCCGGTCCATCGTCGCGCCGGAAATGACTGAACGGAACCACCTTGCATCCGCTGCGCTCCGCAATTCTGGATGTGGCGGTAATAGTGCCCGCCGGTATGCCGAAGAATGGAGCAAAAACAATATCCTTACGGCCATAATCCTGATCGGTGGCATACCAGACCGCACGGTTCTTCTTGAGGCTGCGGAACAACCCTCGGAGGTCTCTCGCGCCCAGCACAGTTCCGTATCGGCGTTCCCGGGCCCTCGTCATGACCGCGTTCATCAACGGATTGTTGTGATCCCGTTGCATAACGTCTGCTTCAATGAATTCGGTTACCAGGCTGCCGCCGAGATCCAGGGTGCTGTAATGCCCCCCCAGTAACAAAACGCCTTTGCCATGGGCCAGGGCTTCCTCGAAGTGTTCAAGGCCATGGACTCGGGTGATGCCCGTGAGTTTCGCCGGATCACGAAACCAGGCGATGCCAAGTTCCAGCAGGCCGATGCCATTGGCAATAAAGGCATTGCGAACCAGCGCTGATTGCTGGGCGGCTGTAAGTTCCGGGAAGCACAGACGGATGTTCACCTGGGCGATGTGCCGACGACTGCCGGCAAGGCGGAGCGCCAACAGCCCCGCCAGTTTGCCCAGCCACCACTGAACGCGGATCGGGAGCCGGGACACACACCACATGAGGGATACGGCTATCCACGTGGGCCACCATCGGGGATGACGGTAGGCTGAGTAATCTGTGTTTCGCGGTAATTTGCGGTATTTCTTTTTCACGTAAAGAGGGTCCTGCCAGGTCTCAGTCGATCAACGGTGACACAATGGCCCAAGCGATCAATCGGAAGCAAATCAATAGGTTTTGCGCTATGATAGCGCACTGTTTTGCCCGGAGTCCTGTGTGCTGCAATTTATCTATTCCCAGCTTATTCGGCTGATTCTGCCGTTCATCCTGCTACGCCTGTGGTGGAACGGACGTCGAGCTCCGGATCTCAGGCGCAACTGGTACCAGCGCCTTGGCATTGTGCCCAGGGCAAGCGGCACGGTGGTGTGGGTTCATGCCGTTTCGGTAGGTGAAACCATCGCGGCTGCGCCAATGGTCCGACGCTTGCTGGTCCGGAACCCGGGTATCACCATCCTGATGACAGCCATGACTGACACGGGCCTGGCCCAGGCGCGCAAGATGTTCGGTGATCAGGTGCAGTACGCCTACGCACCCTATGACACGCCCGGTGCCATCCGACGCTTCCTCGACCGTGCCAATCCCCGGATTCTGGTGATCATGGAGACCGAAATCTGGCCGAACATGATTCGTCAGTGCCGGGCCCGTCGGGTTCCGGTGTTTTTGATCAATGCCCGCCTTTCAGAGCGATCCGCGCGGGGATACGAGCGTATTCGCGGGCTTGCCGCTCCTATCATGCGCAGTATCAGTTGGGTGGCGGCCCAGGCGGAGAAAGACGCTGAGAGGTTCCGGCGAATCGGCGTTGCACCGGCCAAAGTCGCCGTCACCGGTAGCGTGAAATTTGACGTTGATATTCCGGAGGACGTGCGGGCAGCTGCCAGGACGCTCCGGCAGAAGCTGGCGGGTAGACCGGTCTGGATTGCCGGCAGCACCCATGGCAACGAAAATGATCAACTGATTGCCGCCCATGTGAAGGTGTTGGAAAAGCATCCTGACGCGCTGCTTATCCTGGTCCCCAGGCATCCCGACCGTTTTGAGCCCGTGGCGGAAAAGACCTTGAAGGAGGGGCTGGTGCTGGCCCGACGGTCGATGGGAGAAGACCCGGCCGGGGCTCAGGTCTACCTCGGTGATACCATGGGGGAGTTGATGATGCTCTACGGCGCCAGCGACCTGGCGTTTGTTGGCGGCTCGCTGATTGAGCGCGGTGGCCATAATCCACTGGAACCCGCCGGTTGGGGAATTCCCGTGTTTTCAGGCCCTCACTTCTTCAATTTCGAGACAATCTACCAGCGTCTGCTGGATGACCGGGGCGTAAAACTGGTTTCCGATGCAGACGATCTGGCCGCTCATGTGTCGTCGCTGTTTAGTGATCACCGGGAGCGCGAGGCGATTGGTCTTCGGGCATTGGAGGTTGTTAACAAAAACCGTGGGGCGCTCGACAAAGTGGTGGATGGTATTATCGAGCGGGTCTGACCAGTATGTCTGGAAGGGAACGAGCCCGCAGGCTCGCCCTGAGGGTCACTGGGTTGGGTCGTTCAGGGTTTCTTCCTCATTTGCCAGGGCTTCGATCCCGGGTGCGGCCGCGCTCAGCCAGTTGTTCAGCTCGATCAGATCACGAGGGGTCAGGATTCCGGCGACCTGTTTGAGCTGAAGCGAGTTGATCACATAGTCGTAGCGCGCGTTGGCATAGTCCTGAAGCGCAACGTAATAGGCCCGTTCCGCATCCAGCACTTCCACGATATTGCGCGTTCCAACCTCATAGCCTGCGCGGGTAGCATCGAGTGCGCTACGGCGGGAGATGATAGTCTGTTCCAGCGCGGAAGCGGTTTCTATATTGTTGTTAATCGTTAGGAACAGACTCCGGGTGTTCACCCGGACGTCCCGGCGCACCGTGTTCAGGTCCTGTTCAGAGGTGGTGAGCAGCGAACGCTGTTCCCGGACGCCAGCCTGGGTGCCGCCACCCGTGTATAGCGGGACAGTCAATGACAAAGAGGCAATGGCTTGGCTGCCTTCTTGCTGAGTAAAGAGGGCATTCTCCAGGCTGGTCTCTTGGTATGAGGCGCTTAACTCAAGGGTTGGTAAATGTCGAGACTTTGCCGCTTTGAGGGCCGCTTCGCTGGCATTGAACTGGCTCAGGGCTGCCTGAATAGACCAGTTTTGCTTCACGGCGGTTGTTTCCCAGGATGTCGGATCCATGGGCTCTGGGTGTCCGAGCGGGAAATTTTGCCTGAGGTTTTCCATGAGAACCGGGTATTCTCCGGTTAACCGGGCCAGTCGTTCTCTCGCGACATTTAAATCGTTGTCAGCGGTGATGCGCTTGCTCCTGGCATCGTCGTAACTGGCCCTTGCTTCATAGACCTCGGTGATGGCAATCAGCCCCACGTCAAACCGTTCCCGGGCCTGCTCATACTGGCGTTGAATGGCCGTTTCAGTCGCTTTTGCAGTTGTGACGGTATCTTTAGCGCGCAAGACATCGAAATAGGCGGTTGCCACATTCAGAATCAACTGTTGCTGGGCCAGGTTGTATTGGGCCTCGGCCGCATCGGTCTGAAACTGGCTGGCCTCGTAGCTGAACCAGTCCTGCGCCCGGAACAGTGGCTGAGTCAGTTCGACGCCGTAGCGGTATGTTCGATAACTATCTCCTGAGAAGAGTTGCCGTGTCAGATCATCAGCGTTTGCCCCCCCGGGTACATTCCCGGGCTCGAAATCTGTATGGCTTGCTGTCCCAAACGCGGCGATTTGGGGCAATAGAGAGCTCTTGCTGACATTGCTAGTTGCCTGCTGCGCCTGGAACTGTGCCAGGGATGAAGCAATACCGGAATCGTAGGAAAGCGCCTTCTCATACGCATCTATCAGATTCATGGACAGCACCGGCTGTGCCGCCAGAAGGCCAACGAGTCCGGAAAGCAGTCGTTTTTTCATTGTTTCTCCTCAGTACCTGTTCGCGTTCGTCTCTAGCTTCGGCGCGCTGTCTTGGCAGCCGGACCACATGACCTGGGTGGAGTATGCAGTCGACGGGGCGTTGAAATGCCATTATGGACAATAAATGCCCGCAGCTCTACACTTGCAAATGGCACCCATTCTGGGTGTCATGCTTTACAGATTCGCGTCTTGACGGGGTGCTGGTCTGCTTTCCGAAGAATTGAAAGCAACCGGCTGAGATTGCATCGCAGAACCCGCGACCTGATCCGGATAATACCGGCGTAGGGATTTAAGACCACAGTGCTGAAAGACCAGTGTGTCCCCAAAGGGGAACCGTCTAGATAGCTCCGTCATACGCGACCCGAAATCCAAAAATTGTTCCGGGAGCGAATGATGACCAACTTGCCCGATTACCTCAGCGATTCTGCCCAGGTGGATTCCGCAGCGATCAAACCCCTGCCCAGTTCCCGTAAAATCTACGTACAGGGTAGCCGACCCGATCTACGGGTGCCCATGCGGGAAATTACCGTGCAGGACACGCCCACTGAAATGGGCGGTGAAAAGAATCCGCCGGTGGTGGTGTACGACACCTCAGGCCCCTACACCGATCCGGAAGCCACCATTGACCTGCGCAAGGGCCTCAAGCCTCTGAGGGCCGAGTGGATTGCCGAACGGAGTGATGTGGAGCAACTGCCCGGCTATTCTTCAGAATTCACCCGCCGCCGCATGAAAGATCCGCAGCTCGATCCGCTGCGGTTCATGGATGAGCGCAAACCGCTGCGTGCCAAACCCGGGCAGAACGTTTCCCAGATGCATTATGCCCGTCAAGGTATTATTACCCCGGAGATGGAGTACATCGCCATCCGGGAGAACATGAAACTGCAGGAGGCCCGGGAACAGGGGTTGCTGAAAGACCAGCATCCCGGTCAGTCCTTCGGCGCCAATCTGCCGCCGGAAATTACCCCAGAGTTTGTCCGCGACGAAGTGGCCAGAGGGCGCGCGATTATCCCCGCCAATATCAACCACCCGGAAATCGAACCGATGATCATCGGCCGCAATTTCCTGGTGAAGATCAACGGTAATATCGGCAACTCCGCCGTCAGTTCTTCCATCGAAGAGGAAGTGGAGAAGCTGACCTGGGGCATCCGCTGGGGCGCCGACACCATCATGGATCTGTCCACCGGCAAGAATATCCACGAAACCCGGGAATGGATCATCCGCAACTCCCCGGTGCCCATCGGCACCGTGCCGATTTACCAGGCTCTGGAAAAAGTTGGCGGCGTGGCCGAAGACCTGACCTGGGAAATCTTCCGGGATACGCTGATTGAACAAGCGGAGCAGGGGGTGGATTACTTCACCATCCACGCGGGCGTCCGCCTTCACCATGTGCCCATGACTGCAAAACGCACGACCGGCATCGTCTCCCGGGGCGGCTCTATCATGGCCAAGTGGTGCCTGGC
>LULR01000783.1_pt1 | contig 12199 bp, 12 predicted proteins | sample 729471 | NCBI WGS metagenome assembly LULR01 (sample SAMN03860284, study PRJNA289734) | marine metagenome | biome: seawater column; feature: ocean; material: water; isolation source: Red Sea water column Station 108 - depth 500m | place: Saudi Arabia: Red Sea | collected 2011-10-15 | depth 500 m
GCATGACAGATCGTCTCACCGGCCTGCTCAATCGGGGAACGTGGGAAAACCTGGTGGATGCGGAATTCGAACGCTTCCGCCGCTATGGCCACACCACCAGCCTGGTGATGTTTGATATAGACCATTTCAAGCCAGTGAACGACACCCATGGGCACCTGGCCGGGGACGAAGTGATCAAACACACCGCCAGGGTCACCCGCAACGCCATCCGCCAGTCCGACAGCGCCGGCCGTTACGGCGGTGAGGAATTCGGCATCATACTGCCGGAAACCGATGCCGAAGGCGCAAGAATTATCTGCGAGCGGATACGGGAAAGCATTGAACAGAGCGTGGTGGAAACCAGCGCGGCATCCATCCGCTATACCATCAGTATTGGCATTGCCCAGTTAACGGACGAACCTGAGAACTATATGCAGTGGATGCAGAAGGCCGACGAGGCGTTATACGCGGCAAAGGAAGGTGGTCGAAACCGGGTAGTGGTGGGTTAAAAGCCCCTCTCCATGAAAGGAGAAGGGCCAACTGACATCAGTCCTGCTGCCAGCTCTGCACAGCTTCCTTACCATGCTTCTGACGCCATTCATTCAGCGTCTTGTGGTTGCCACCGCGGGTTTTGACCACTTCACCGGTGTGCGGGTTCTTGTAAGTCTTCATCGGGCGCTTAGGGCGGCTGCCAGAAGTTGAATCGGCCTTGGCGCCAGACACGGAAGGATCAATTGCAGAAAGAATCTGAAGTACATCCTTTGGTGACTTGTCATACTCCTTCATCAAAGCGCGAACCTTGTTTTCAAACTCCAGTTCACCTTTCAGAGCCTGGTCTTTTTCAAGCTGTTCCAGCTCTGCAGCAAGCTTTTCCATAAGCTGTTTTTTCTGGTAATAGTCGTTAATCTTTGCCATGGAATTAAAACCTTATTCAAATAGGGGTTTTAAAAAACTTAAATGGAGTTGACTAAAAGTCCAAGAAATAATAAATCAATCAATCGGGTACCGCAAAGTTTATTTATTTAAGAGTTATTAATTCCGGGAACTCTCTAATTGATTCAACTGCCAAGTGGAATCAAAACCTCGGAGGATAAAAGTCTATCCAGTTCTTTTTTAAATGCCTGTTTAGCGTCTTCGTCCCCATGAACAATACGAATTTCTTGCGGGGCTTGCGAAATACCCTGAATAAATCGAAGTAAATCCGATTGCCCCGCATGGGCGGAATAGCCACTTACCTGATGAATCCGGGCCCGAATATCATATCGGTTTCCATCAAACTGAACCCAGCCCCCTTTGGGGCCATAGTTCAAGATATCACGCCCGGGAGTGCCCGCGGCCTGATATCCCACAAACAATACATCGTTTCGCTTATCACCCAACATTGCTTTGAGATAATTGACGATGCGGCCGCCGGCACACATCCCGGAACCGGCCAAAACCACACAGGGGCGATGAGACCGCGCCAAATAATCCACAGCATTCAGATGTTCTTCATGGGAACTAATCACCGTCAGTTGTTCAAACGACAACGGGTGCCGCCCTTGCTTAACCAACTCAGTGGCCTCGGCATCCCAATAGGGTTTCAAATCCCGATATATCCGCGTGAACTCTGCGGCCAAGGGTGAATCCACGACTATTTCCAGATTATTCCAAAGCTCTCCGCCAAACTCATGAATCAGACTTTCAATCTCATAAAGCAGCTCCTGCGTCCGGCCAATACTGAACGCAGGCACCAAAACCGTCCCACCATCTTCAAGGGCATGCTCCAATACTCCCTTCAACCGGTAACGGCGCGTTTCCCGGCCCTCGTGATCTCTATCCCCATAAGTACTCTCAATCACCAGCCGATCCGCCCGTTCCGGCGATTGCGAGGCTGGTAACAATGGCGCGTGAGGCGCTCCAAGATCGCCGCTGAACACAACCCGCTCTTCAACCTCCCCTTCATGGGCATCGCACTCAACATAGGCCGAACCCAGAATATGCCCAGCTCTCTGAAGCCGAACCGACAGCGAGCAATTATCTTCAACAAACACCGAATACCACTGGCCATAAGGCACCGGCACCAGGCGGGAACGAATCAGCCCCAGAACCCGCTCAATCAATTGCCGGTCACGGGTAAACCCGATCTTCAGGGCATCTTCCAGAATCTCCGGTAGCATAATGGCCGAGGGCTCGGAACAAATGATGGGGCAGTCGAACCCCGCCGCCAGCAAATAGGGAATGCGGCCGACGTGGTCGATATGCACATGGGTAACCACCAAGGCCCTGATGTGTTCGATGGGAAAATCAATGGAGAGATCGGAGGCGGAAGCGCCGCGGCCTTCATCCTGGCCCTGAAACAGGCCGCAGTCGATGAGAATGCCACTCTTTTGGGAACCCCGAGACAGGGACAATTCATGGCACGAGCCGGTTACGCCGGAGGTGGCGCCGTGATGGGAAATATTGATCATTCTGACATCCTTGTCGGGTTTGGCTTCCAAGCCGGTAACGGATTTACCAGGTACCTCTGGTATCCACAATAATGCCCCGTTGCGGTCTCACCCGTTTGAACTCCGCGTGATCAACCAAGAGAACGTGTATATCCGCCTCTTTCAGGGCGTGATCGACGGTGACAAGCTTTTCCCTGGCCAGCCAATCAGGAAGCCTCCGTATATTTGGCTCCACCAATTGAACCGGGCCTCCATGCTCAGCGAGCAAAGCCCGGGCAATGTTCAAGGCCGGGCTTTCACGCAGATCATCAATATCGGCTTTAAAAGCCAGGCCGTAACAAGCCACGGTTACATCACGGATGTTCTTGTCCATTGACGTGACGGGCTGTCGTAATCAGGCGGCTCTCTTCAGGCGCGCTACTGACGATAAACCAGGGATCCACTGCGATGCAGTGCCCGCCAACACCCGGGCCGGGCTGCAGAATATTCACCCGGGGATGTCGATTGGCCAGCCGAATCAGCTCCCACACGTTGATGTCCAACGCACCACAAATAACGGATAGCTCATTTGCGAAAGCAATATTGACATCGCGGAAACTGTTTTCAGTGAGCTTACACAACTCAGCGGTACGCGCAGTAGTGAGCACGCATTCGCCTTTAAGAAACACTTTATAAAGATCGGCAGCTGCTGCGGCACACCGGGTTGTCATGCCACCAATAACCCGGTCATTCTGCACCAGCTCACGCAAAATCTGGCCAGGCAAGACGCGCTCAGGGCAATGGGCCACGCGAATGTCGGAACTCTCACCGACTTGTTGGGGGAACGTAAGGTCTGGCCTTTCCTCTGCAAGCCAGGCGGCAACCTGTTCAGTGGTTCCAACAGGAGAGGTCGACTCCAGAATGACCAAATCCCCTTTCTTAAGAGCTGGCGCAATCTTTCTGCTCGCGGCTTCGACATAGGTGAGATCTGGGTCGTGACGATCGCCCTTGAAGGGCGTCGGCACTGCAATCAGGAACGCATCCGCCGGCTCCGCCTCAGAAGTAGCTCGCAGGTATCCCTGCATTACTGCCGCATTGACGACCATGTCAAGGTCGGGCTCAACAATGTGAACCTCGCCCCGGTTTATTGAGTCCACCACCTCCTTGTTCACATCCAGACCAAAAACCTTGAACTTTCGGGACGCAAACACGGCCGCCGTGGGCAGGCCTATGTACCCAAGCCCTACAACGCAAATCGTACCAACAGCCATATCCTTAACCTCTCTACCATTCCCTGTGTGACAGGACTTCAACAATGCGATCACAGGCCTTGCCATCCCCGTACGGGTTATGGGCAAACGCCATTTCCTTGTACGCCGCCTCGTCGGTTAGCAGGCGCTCAACCTCACTTACGATCAAATCGACATCAGTTCCCACCAGGCGAACCGTGCCGGCATCTACCGCCTCAGGGCGCTCTGTGGTTTCACGCATCACCAGAACCGGCTTGCCAAGAGAGGGCGCCTCTTCCTGTATACCGCCTGAATCGGTCAGAATTATGTGAGACCTATTCATTAAATAAACAAACGGTAAATAGTCCAGGGGCTCTATAAGTCGAATGTTATCAATGCCCCCAAGCAACCGCCGCACAGGCTCCTGAACATTGGGATTCAAATGAACCGGATACAGGATCTGGCAGTCCGGGTACCGTTTCGCCACTTTCGCAAGTGCCTGGCAAATTCGCTCGAACCCTCCGCCGAAGCTTTCTCGTCGGTGGCCAGTAACCAGAATCAGCTTCTTATTGCTCTCCAGAAAATCGAAGCGCTCTTCAAACCCCGAACGCAACTGGTGATCAGCATCCACGCGCGCAACCACTGTCAGGAGCGCATCGATGACCGTGTTTCCGGTAACCTCTATATGGGATGGTGGAACACCTTCCCGTGCGAGGTTTTCAGCCGATTTAGGCGTGGGCGCGAAATGGAGGCGTGTGAGAACGCCTGTCAGCTTACGGTTCGCCTCCTCCGGCCATGGCGAATAGAGGTTGCCCGTGCGCAATCCCGCCTCCACATGTGCTACCGGAATCTGTTGATAATAGGCAGCAAGGGAAGCCGCGAAAGTAGTGGCCGTGTCACCGTGAACCAGCACAATGTCCGGACGCGCCCTGGAGAGAACGTCTCGCATACCTACCAGAATACCCGTCAGCACATCGGTAAGGTCCTGCCCGGGCTTCATGATATTCAAATCAAAATCCGGACGAATGCCAAAGAGTTCCAGCACTTGGTCCAGCATCTCCCGGTGTTGGCCAGTTACACAAACGCCCGCATCAAAGCGGGCGTCAGAAGCTAATCTAAGTACAAGCGGAGCCATTTTGATGGCTTCAGGGCGGGTGCCAAAAACACAAAGCGTTTTGATCTTGTCCATAATCAAGAAATACGTTCCACAAGCGAACATCTGCCAGCGACGACTGCCAGTCCCTGTTCAATTACCTAACGAACTCACTGATGAAGCTGTCTCACCTTTTCTACTTGAAAGGGTATGACATCTTTGGCGCCATTGCACCACACAAGATCCGCAACGCTTCCATTTGGCGAAAAACCAGTCGGCGCACTTTTCAGGATGTCGACAATGCCCTGGCAATCGAACTCATGACTGGCTCGAATCAATCCGTTGAGCGTCTGTTCCACTTCTTCCCACGGCATAGAAGCTTCTCGGGCCATCATGATTCGTGGATGGGCAGTACCTTGAGGATTATCGCCAATCAACAACTCCTCATACAACTTCTCGCCAGGCCGCAGTCCGGAGAACACAATCTCAATATCTCCATCCGGTCGGTCATCCGTCTTTTCCAGGAGCCCCATAAGATGAATCATTTTGCGAGCCAGATCAGCAATCTTCACGGGCTCGCCCATATCGAGTACAAACACCTCTCCACCCTGGCCCATACTGCCAGCCTGCAAAACCAACTGGCTCGCCTCAGGGATGGTCATGAAATAACGAATGATGTCCGGATGGGTTACTGTTACCGGTCCGCCGTCACGAATCTGATCTCGAAATAATGGAACCACAGAACCGGATGAGCCGAGGACATTCCCAAAACGAACCATAGAGAAAATGGTCCCGGACTGCCTTTGAGCCAACCCCTGTAGCACCAGCTCAGCCATCCGCTTGCTGGCGCCCATAACGTTGGTTGGGCGCACTGCTTTGTCCGTGGAGATCAAAACGAATCGCTGCACTCCAGCCGCGATTGCAGCCTCCGCCACGTGGAAAGTACCGAAAACATTATTCTGAACACCTTCGATCACATTATGCTCAACCAGTGGCACATGCTTGTAGGCAGCGGCGTGGTAAACCGTTTCAATGCCAAAACTCCGCATGACCGTTTCACAACGCCTGCGATGGGTAACACTTCCAAGCAAGGGGTTTATCTCCACCCCTAACCCCTCAATGGAATTCAGAGCCTGCAGCTCACGCTCGATGGCATAAAGTGAGAACTCCGATTGTTCAAAAAGCACTAAACGAGCCGGCCGGTGGCGAATAATCTGCCGACAAAGTTCGGAACCGATGGAACCACCTGCACCCGTAACCAATACAGACCGGTTATACAGGCTTGCAGCCACCTGGGCATTGTCTGGCTGAACGGGATCCCTGCCCAGTAGGTCTTCAATCTCAAGATCCCGGATATCGTTGATTCGTGCCTGCCCTGCCACCAACTCTGACATGGTGGGAACGGTCTGCACCGGAATGGCCAGAGGCTCAAGCCTCTTGAGCAACCGCTTGCGATCAATGCCTGAATCAGCATCCAGGGCCAACAGTAACCTTTTAATCCGGTGATCTTTTACAACGCGCTCAATATGGCTGATATCGTAAACCGGGATACCATTAACAAGTGCTCGGTGATTCGCCTTCAAAAGAGAGATAAACGCGCAGGGATGGTATTCCGTGCCCTGGTCAAGCGCGTTCGCCAGCTGGAGCCCGGTTTCTCCGGCACCCACAATGCCAACATACTGTTTATTATTGTGCTTCGGTCGGTTCACCAACATGCGCACTGTCATGCGAGTACCGCTCACGAAGATGAAGGCCAGAGCGCCGTAAATTATGGGAACGGAGCGGGGCACCAGCACCTCAAGCCAGTACCCAAGTAAAATCAGGGTAATCGCAGATACAAAGACACCAGTGATGACTGTGATAAAAGCCCGGTCGCTCAGATAACGGATCACCGCCCGATACAGACCCAGTTTCACGAATACCGCAATCGTAATAACGACGGTGAGACCCGAGACGATGAGCTGGCCCCGGTCGGGCACCCAGAACTGCTGCTCCAGGCGAAGCGAAAATGCTGCCCAAAGAGCAAAGAACAGCACGGCAACATCTGCGAAGACCGAAATAAGTCTCTTGTGAACCCGGGAAAGATTCAGAAATCTCTGGAACATGGTTTTCCTTTACCAGCTAAAAGTACAAGTGCTCTAACCATTATAAAACACCAGCGGAAGAAACCAGGCAATTTAGCCCTCTTTCTCACTGCTTTCCGGGCACTCTGTCTCCGGACCCCTTGCCGGAAATCGTCATAAGAATATATTTGAAGTAGGCAGGCACGGTTAGATTCTGCAGCATTTTCTCATCGGTTTCCGCCAACAGTTCAGGTGTAGACATGTCAATGTCGTTCACCTGAGCAAGCCCAGTAATGCCGGGCCTCGCAGCAAGGACACCGCGCTTCTCGCGTTCCAGAATCAAATCCTCCTGATTGAAGAGACAGGGCCTAGGGCCCACTAAACTCATCTCGCCCCTCAACACATTCCAGAGTTGTGGCAGTTCATCCAATTTGGTTCGGCGAAGAAATCTACCGAAGCTCGTCACCGATGAGGCGCTAGCCAAGTGACTGGCAACGGAAGCGGTGTCCTTTTTCATGGTCCGGAATTTTGTGAGTGTAAATGGCTTTTTATTTCTACCTACTCGTTTTTGACGAAAGATTGGAGAGCCCGTGTCTAAAAAACCAACCAGTGTCAATCCGGCCAATAAAGGAGACAACAAGACGAGCCCCAAAAGCGAAAAGGTTAAATCCAAGCAGCGAATCATTGAATAACTCCGGTAGAGAAACTTCGAGCCAGCGACTCCCTCATACTGAAAGGAGGTCGCCACGCTAAAACGGTTTTGGCTTGCGACATTTCAATTTCCAAGTTGCCGTATAGCTGTCCGTAAACTCGCCCCTTTCCGGTTAGCAAAGCTATCCAGTACACAAACCTGTTCGGGAGCCAGAAAAGCCGAGCGGGCTTCCCAATAGCCTCCCCCACCAGTTGCAAAAATTCAGATGTGGACACTGTTTCATCATCACAAATAACAAAGGCTTTACCTGTGGCACCAGAGTGATGGGTACACAAAAGTATAAAGTCGACGAGATTGAAAACACTCAAGAAAGACCGTCGATTATCTATTGACGCGAAAGGTAACGGAATCCCCTTGCCCACTATTCGGCGGAGGAGCCCAAAGTTTCCAGGCGCGCCGTCTCCGTATATAAGCGGGGGCCGAACGACTACGACCTCCAATCCCGAATCTTTCGCGACCTCAAACAGAGCCTTCTCCGCTTCAAGTTTCTGATTGCCATACTCGGAGTCCGCAAAAAGCTCTTGGTTTTCTCTAAGCACTCCGGTTGGAATACTTCCATATACGGCTATGCTGCTCAGAAAAACCAGCCTACGAACACCATTTTTCGCCGCCTGTTCAGCTAACACCCGGGTGGAGTCGAGCGAATCCACTTTGCAGGACTTTATATGAGAAGAGCCTGACCATTCTGGCCTTGGTGAGTTCCGGTAGGTCGCTAGGACTTCACTTCCGGAGGCCGCAATAGCCTGGACTATATGACGGCCCACAAATCCGGTACTACCCGTAACCATTATCATAGGAGTCCGATTTCACTGATATTTTTTTCTGACATTCCAGGCATACCTAACACAGTAAAAAAAAGATCTAACGGCTGAAAATCCTTCTTTGTTTCTATAAATATTCCAGAAAAATTTCAGAACTTTGAGCTTATTTCCCGAGACTGACCCGGCAGCTATCCGATAAACACCTAACTCCTCATCCAGACCGTAAATATCATGGCCACGTCGGGCAAACTCTAGCCAAAGGGCATAGTCTTCATGTCCGCACGATGCAAAGCTAAAGTCACCAACCATTTCCGTATCCAATACAACTGTCGAACAACCAACAGTGTTATGCCTCAATAAAGAATCGAAGCTGGTCTTATTTAGAGGCCGAAAAGAACCTGTTCGCTCCCCCTGCTGATTGAAAACGCCGTACCCAAGCGATATATCGCCCTTTAGCCGACTCCACTCCCTTGTTCCGTGGCGCCGCAGGGCTACCGCTGTTGGAAGGAAGACAGAGATATCTGACCCTTTTATCAAGTAGTGAAATACGCTCGACGACCTCTCGAGTGGAGTCTGTCGAACAGTCATCTACAACGATGCACTCAAGGCCAGAAATACTCTGCGCCAGAGCTGAATTTATTGCCTTTTCTAATGTATCTGAGGAATTGAAAGAAGGAATAACCACAGACACTAACACTGGGTTGTCGATTGCGCTCACTGCTCAGATTCCTTTCGGAAAAAGGTTTCTAACTTTATCTATCAAGTGAAGAGCCCCACTTCTCTTGACCTTGAGCATGTCCGGATTACCGGAGGGAGTCCAATCCCATGAGGCTGCTGCTTCAAGAAACCGTGAATCCCAATTAAGGAACTTATCTATAAACTCGTCTTCATCGCTTTGGGAATCTGAAAACGCCTCATCATCAACGACAAACCGCCCGTTCATTACCGAATCAATTACCTCAAAACCCGCCCCCTCATAAAATTCACAATCAGTCACGGAATTCGACCGGACATTGTTCAAATAGAGAGGTTCCCGCGCTGCCTTGGAGTATGCATAGCGCAAAGTCTTCCGAATGATTGAAGCCGACGAAACGTCGAGAATGGAGTTGAGATCCAACGACTGCAATTGCTCAAAACTGAGGACATCCTCCGCGCATCCTGAATACGTATAGGGAGAGGGTCCCAAGCATAAAGTTGGCTTTCCGAGAGCGCCGGCCTCAAGGATCGTGTTGCTGCCGTTGAGAACCACCAGGTCACTTAGTCTGATCAGGTCTCTTGTATTGACAGAGCTACCACTTTCGTAGAAGTAAATTCCATGCTTATTGCACCACTCCATGTAGTGTTCGATACATTTTTTCGCATCACTCCGTCCAAAGGATACCGCCCATGAAGGGTGAAACCGAACCACACAATCAGCGGGCGATATTTTCTCTTGGTCGAAGAGAAGGTCTAAGGCATCCGTATTGTCAGACCAAGGAGTTTTCCAATCAGGGTGCCCAAGCAGTTCGTTTTTGGAGCTTGGGCATATCAGTATCTTGCGATTTGATTTGATAGGCCATTGCGTAACGTCTGACGGAGACTCATTGTAACGCTTCCACTCCAACGAATTCTCTCCACGAAACCTTTGCGCCAGAAGCTTGCTCGCAATCAACAGTTGACTTGAGGTCAAGGGCTTGTCGGAAAACTCTTTGTTGATACGATGAATGTTTTTAAGTGAGGAACAATTTTCATTGAGGTTCAGTATCAAGCCATGTCCGAACAGTGGCCGCTCATGAGTTATACAAGGCACTGACAACTGCTTGCAGGCTTCAAACGCGGCGCGCGTAATATCCATTCTGCCGTTGAACAAGAATACCGCATCTATTTTGTTAGCATGAATCCATTTCTCACCATCGTTATACTTTCGAATGGATTCTGTCCGATCAAAATCGAAACTGGACAATGCACCCAGCGAGCATTTTATACACTCGGATCGACCGGCCCCCTTTACCTCCCGAAGATAACAATTGGGTATGGAAGACTTGCAATCCAGTGAATAAGTGTTGTGGCCTTCTGAATCGATAATCTGCCGCAAAAATTCCGCATGATGACCATGCGGTCGGTAGGGGTAAAAATTAATAAAACCAAAATTCATTTAGAATTCCCAAAGCCAATTTTCAAGGTGAAAATTAAGAAAAAGTAGGAGAACAGTATAAAAATGTAAAAATTGAAGAAGACAAAATTTATAGAGCTCAACAACGGCGACAGCAAGAGCGTTGAAATCACGAACAGTATTAAAATGAAAATATATCGCAGCTAAAAAAAACCCTCCTAAAAGCAAACCTAAAACACCAAAATCATAATATAGTCCGCCAGGTAAAGACAAAAATAGCTCATAATAATCATGCTTAAAACCTGACAAGTCTATGGGCAGAAATTTTGACAATAAAAATAGTACCGCATAAAAAGAAGCATTACCGGCGCCGGAGCCATTCAGAACAGCATCAGAGCTTACAAAGAAAGGGTGGACTAGATAACCGATAACCAGCAATAGAAAATTCCAATAATCACCGATTCCAGAGGGCTCACTGAATGCGGAAAAATCCTTACTAAACCCAAGATGCACAATTAATTTTGTTGCATATGAATAGGAATCAAGCCCCGAAAGCTCTGCGCGAAGGACAAAAACGTAAACCCCAAAAAATCCCAAAGACAAAATCCCAACCAGAGAATAAAAAGAGCTTTTTAGTGACATACTGTAGCGAGAAAAATAAATCCACGTAGCGAAACTAATCACTACAAAACAAAGAATCGGGGTTCGCCCACCAAGAAGATAGCTCGACAAGGTCGCAATTGAAAAAGAAAAAACGAAGACCCAAAAACGATATTCACTGCGTGATATCATATAATAAGCAGGAACGATACAAAAACATTGAAAAATATTGCCAGCCAAGCTAAATACTGAAGATACTCCTCCATCACCCTGCGACATTATGTTTCTTGCTTCTGCCGGAGAAACTAAAAATGGATTAATACCACGAAACATTACACGATCGACTACGATAAAAACAAGCCCGAGAAAACCTAAAAAAATCGGCACCCAGTAGACATATGAACTCGGATATCTTCTCAGATTAACATAACCAAGTTCACCAAACCTTGAAAAGAACGACAAACCAAATATTACAGAAAGGGCATAGGTTGTTATCAATATGAATAGAACAACGAATCCGTAAAAAACTCCTGCATCACTGTCGAAAGGGAAAAGAATAGCAGCTAACGAATAGATACTTATGCAGGCAATGATCACTAAATTTGCTCTAACATCATAACTCATGCTTGAGGCCACAAATAAGAAAACCGTCATCGACAACAAGATTTTTTTCGGTTACAGATCGATACTGATCAGACGGATAATTTACGGTACCAGTGATGCCGTCGGATTCGAAGATTTCTTTTGACAAATTCTTTGGCGTGTAACGATCTAAAATTGAATCCGGCTGATCGTCGAAAATCTCGCCAAGACTCACTGAATTCACCCAGAATCCAGGGCCTTTATTCTCTACAGTAACATACCGATCCAAGTAGAGGAGCGTGAGGTTAATTTTCTTATTTTCAACTTGAACCGTTATATTTTTAACTTTATTGTTAGCAACTGCTGACGCAACCGGCCCATAAGTAGACGACTTTTTTTCCAAAGAAAAGTCAAAATCTCGAATTTTGGAATACACAGGGCTCTCCTGTATAAAAATCTAACAACTACCGTGTTCAGACTCACGCAATCAAAAAAAGGATTTCAAAAACGAACAGCAAACCTCTTCGTTCTCATTATTTAGCCTTCGGATATATCATCTTTTAACTCGCCACCTACTCTATATCCAGACTCAATAGCGCAATTGAAAATTCTGTTTTGATAATTTATCAATAAATCTATCAGGCAAAGCGGCATCTCATCCTTTCCGAGCTGTTTTGCAT
>LULR01000792.1_pt1 | contig 12182 bp, 17 predicted proteins | sample 729471 | NCBI WGS metagenome assembly LULR01 (sample SAMN03860284, study PRJNA289734) | marine metagenome | biome: seawater column; feature: ocean; material: water; isolation source: Red Sea water column Station 108 - depth 500m | place: Saudi Arabia: Red Sea | collected 2011-10-15 | depth 500 m
GTATTGATCGCTGACCCTTATAGCGATCATAGTTTTTTGAAAAAAAATGATTCAGAGGACAAAGAAGAAATGTCTAAAATGTAAAAAGGCCATACATCCAATGGAGTTACATAAACTCATCATGTATGTTATTGAAGAAAAATTCACTGAGCATCATTATGAACATGTTGAGTGCCCTGAAAAATTTACTGTCTGAATAGATTTTATGTAATAGATTTTACGATGGAATATGAGATTAGGAAATAAAACTGATAATGAGTTTTTGACTAAACTCAATGAAAAAAACAGTCAAATTCAAAATATTTTTCATAAAAAGATTGAGGAGATTGCAAAAAAATATCCTATCGATGTTATGATGCAGGATGGAACAGTAAAAAAACAGGACACATTTGATGTAAAGAAAATTCAGCAGATTTATAATGAATTTACTAAAAAATTACAAAATTGGACATTAGAAGGAATTTCTAATACTGATGATGAGGGTATTAGAAGAAATTTTATCAAATTACATACTAATGCTGACGAATATAGAATCTCCTTACATTTTTCTATACAATACCACGTCATATTATTTTATCAACCAAACTATGAAGTCATGAAAAAACAGAAAGAATTGTCAGACTTCATGGATAAGACAAAAAAACAAGAAGGTGAACTTACTCAAAAAAGCGATCATCTAATATTTGAAAAATTAAAGGCTGAGGGTTACAAGTCTCTTAAAAGGATTAGATAATTTACTTCTTGAAACATATCAAATGGAACCTGTTTTAATTGATGAAGCAAGGCTTGTAACAGGCGAGGAAGGTTGTTTGTGTAATATAGATATTGAGAAAATTGAAAATGAACAAAGAACTGGTGTGTTTGATTCTAAACAACTTTCAACTAGTACAAAAGAAAAAATTAGTGCATTAATTGATCAAATTCTAGAATCAATCACATAGTGTCATTCTAATCAGTAAATCTTGTGAAAATAAAAGGTGTATCAATCGGTTGATCAAGTGTCCAGTATGTTGGTAATGTTATAGTTTTAATAACATCTAGATTATAACTATCGAACAATTTTCCCCAACCCCACATTGATTTGTCTCTTGATTCTTTTCTTATGACATGACTACCTGTGAATACAAGAATTGGTTCTTTCTGTAGGCTTTGTATTTCTTGAATTCTTTGTATTACACCATTTGCTAACATTTCACCAATTTCTGGAAGACCTGATATGAAGAATATTGGGCGTGATAATTCAAGTAATGTATAATCAAATTTTGTCGCATCTGCTACCATTGGATTAAAGTCTATTTTTGTACTTGCCAAAATTTTATTTTCTAGTTCTACAAGGTTTTCATCTATTTCGATTGCATATGATTCTAAACCAATAATCTTTGCACAATATGCAATTCGACCATCACCAGAACCAACATCAATTATTTGTTCAGCGCCAAGATTTTTTGATTCTAAGGCTAGCGCATATGCTGATAATATCCATATAGGATAAAATGGTGCATAGCTTGTATCATGTTTTATACTGTCAATCCAATAATTGTTTACGTCACCCTGATAGACTTTACATGTAGTATTTAGTACATTCATTTCGTAAGAGTTGGTGTAAATTGAATTATTTTCAGCAAACTTGTGAAGCATGTCTAGATCATGCTCAGTAATAGAAAATGGTTCAGATAAAGATGGAATAATTTCATGGATATGACTACTACTTTTGTTCTTTTTCATAAATTCAGTTTTTAGTGAAGTTATTGCATTTGAGAGTTTCTGGCTCATGACATAATTAAGAATTAGTCATTTTTGAACCTATCAAATCTAATAATTACAAATTTAATGCTATAGCTACAAATAACCCAATAATCAAAAAAATCAGAATTACATGAATGTTACATATGATGGAGTTGTAAATGCACAAAAGGAACGGGGCAATGTAATTAGAAAAACATCTCTCACCTTTTCAGACACATTTAGTAAAATTACAGGTTCAACAGTTTACTTAAAGAATGAATTTGAACAAAAAACTGGTTCATTCAAACTTCGTGGTGCATATTATAAAATTAAAACATTGACTCAAGATGAAAGAAAAAAAGGTGTTGTTGCCGCTTCTGCTGGTAATCATGCACAAGGTGTTGCATTTGCAGCAGCGTTAGAAAAAATTAGTTGTACTATAGTTATGCCAATAAATGCTTCACCAGCAAAAGTTGCTGCTACAAGGGGATATGGCGCAACAGTAATCTTGGAAGGGAAAAATTATGATGAATCATGGATAAAAGCACAAGAAATTGCTAAAACAAACGATGCCACAATAATTCATGCATTTGATGATAGTCAAATTATATCTGCACAAGGAGTAATTGGCCTAGAAATAATTGAGCAACTTCCTGATGTTGATGAAATCTATGTCCCAATAGGTGGCGGTGGATTAGCTGCAGGAATTTTAACAGCTGTGAAGAATAAAAATCCAAATGTAAGAATTATTGGTGTAGAATCAAAATCATTCCCTTCAATGAAGAATTCATTAGATTCTGGAAAAATAGAAACAATTGATGGTGGATTTACTGTCGCAGATGGTATATCAGTTAGAACACCTGGGAAGCAAACATTTGAAATTGTTAAGGATAAGATTGATGATATTGTACTTGTCGATGATGATGAAATAATTAAAACAATGTTTCTTTTGATGGAAAGATCAAAATCTGTGGTTGAACCAGCTGGTGCAGCTGGCCTTGCATATTTATTGAACAAAAAGCCATCACCAGGGAAAAAAGTTGTTGCAATACTGTGTGGTGGAAATGTTGACATGTATCTGTTAGGTCAAATTGTCTCAAAAGGTTTAGGAACAATGGGAAGAATGATGAAAGTTTTCATTTTATTAAAAGATAAACCAGGTGCATTAAAAGAAGTTGTAGACGAATTAGCATCATTCAACGCAAATATTGTTGAGGTTGTTCATGATAGATTAAGTTCCAATGTTCCTGCTGGAACAACTGGAGTAACATTAAGTTTAGAAACTGAAAACAAAGAACATGCAGAACAGCTAATAGAACATCTGAAAAATAAACAAATAGATTTCAAGGTTATATCATAATTTTTTATGACATGCGCAACTACATGATATTGTGATATCATGAAATTTTCCTGTTGTTTTATACTGTTTTTGCCTTTTTGTATGCCTACATTTGGTACATTTCATGATAATTAATTCAAAAATCTTAGAATAATAATTATAGAAAAAACACCAAAAGCAATGGAAATTAAGATTTTTCTTTTTGTTATTTTATTTGAATTTTTTTTTGACAAATTTTTTTAAACCTAATCTTTTCAAATCTTCTGATTCCTTGAGAACAGATTTATGTTGTTTTTCCTTATGCGACTTCAGCATTTTTCTAATACTACTTGATTCATTAGCTAGTATTTTTAGTGCATAAATTCCGGCGTTACCAGCTTTATTTACACCAACAGTTACTACAGGTGATCCAGATGGCATTTCAGATATTGATAGCAATGAATCAAGACCGCCAAATGCAGAAAATTTGTGTTTATCAGATTTTTTTTGTTGCTTATCATTGTAAACTAATATTGGAACTCCGATTACTGGTATAACAGTATGTGATGCAATCATTCCCGGTAAATGTGCAGCACCACCAGCCCCAGCTATTATTACTTTAAATCCATTTTTTTCTGCATATTTTGCATACTCATCCAATCTTGTTGGAGTTCTATGTGCTGAGATTATTTGGTCATCATGTGATACATCAAACTCATCAAGAATTTCAGCTGCAGCATGCATTATTCTGCTATCAGAGCTAGAACCCATTATGATTCCAACTAGAGCCTTTTTCATAATATTCATGAACGCTGTGACATTTTTAATGTAACTAACACTGGTTTTTATCTAGCATATCTAAAGAGGAATTATGAAAAAAAGGCTTGGAATTATAGGCGGTGGCCAACTTGGTATGATGATAACAGAAGCTGCTCAAAATCTAAGTGATGAAATATCAGAAATCATTGTACTTGATCCAACGGAAAACTGTCCAGCTGCTCAGGTTGGCGCTAAACAAATTGTTGGTGATTTTAAGGATGAAAATTCGATTATAGAACTTGCAGAACAATCTGACATAATTACATATGAAATAGAATCCGGTAATACGAATGTATTAAGTAAGTTAAAGACAGAGATTGAACCATCACCATCCACTTTGGATATAATCCAGGATAAACTTTCACAAAAAACATTTCTTTCAGAAAATGGACTTCCTGTTTCAGAATTTTATGAAATTACATCATTGGATGATTTACATACAAAAATTAATGATCTTGGGTTTCCTGTTTTGTTAAAATCAAGAAGAGACGCATACGATGGTAGGGGAAATTTTAAGATTACTTCATCAACTGAAATTGAAAAAGCGTATCAACATTTTGAGGGAAAAAGTTTGATGGTTGAAAAATTTGTCAACTTTAAGATGGAAGTATCTGTAATTGCGGCCAGAAACACAAAGGGAGATATCACTACATACCCATTGGTAGAAAATATTCATGAGAATAATATTTTGAATATAACAATCGCACCAGCACGTATGTCTGATAACGTGATAAAAGATGCTGAAGATATTGCAAAAAAAACTATGGAGGTTTTAAAGGGCGCTGGTGTTTTCGGAATTGAGATGTTTATTGACCAGGATGACAGAATTCTCATCAATGAAATAGCACCACGTGTGCATAATTCTGGCCATCATACGTTACAGTCATGCAAGACGTCACAGTTTGAACAGCATCTTCGTGCAATACTTGGTCTGGATCTTGGCAACACTGACATTATTCACAAAACCGTTATGTGTAATATTTTGGGTCCAGATGGATTTGAGGGAAAATACAAGCCAGTTGAGTTAAACAAGGATGGTGTTTATTTGAAGATGTATGGAAAGAGTGTATCAAAACCACAGCGTAAGCTTGGTCATTTTAACATTGTAGATTTGAGTGATTCAGAAAGTATAGATCGATTACTAAAAATTGCTGATGGAATAAAAAACTCGATTTTAATCACTCCGCTAGATTAGTTTATTAGTTCTAATAATTTTCAGCTTATCATGGCAAAAACACCAGCAATGATAATCACTGGTATTGCAATTGCATTGTTAGTGATTTATGGTGCTGATGTAGCTGCTAGCGTTAATCTTGATGGCGAAATAGGTGAAAAAGGGGATGGATTCTTGCCACTTGATGACATGCAAAGGGGCATGGGACTTGGCGGTCCTGCAATAATTTTACCAATAATTGCATTTTTCATATCATTAAAAGAATCATCAAAAGGATTAGGCGGAATGATAATAATTTCAGGTGTATTGATATTGGCTGGTGGAATAGCATTAGTTGGAACACCTGCACCAGAAGGTGTAGAAAGAAATCCTGCAATGTTGTTTATTCCAGGAATTATCCAGATTGCGTTAGGTGCAATAAAAATTAAAAAATCCTAGATATGCCAATTTGTGAAAAATGCAAAAACAAAGTTCCTAAAGTCTATAATTGTGAGCATACGAGTGAACAAGATTATTGTTCAGATTGCTATACAGAGTTACATTACTATCTAACTGAATAAAACAGTAATATCCTTTTAATGCAGTTTGCGGTTCACTTTTTTTATGAAAGCAATGATATTATCTGGTGGACGTGGTAAAAGATTACGGCCAGTCACAGATACTATCCCAAAACCCTTGATCAAAATCAATGGGAAACCGTTAATTGAGTGGAAAATTAATTATTTAAAAAAATTTGGCATTAAGGACATTATAATTTGTAGTGGCTATAAGAATTTTGGTTGCAATATAGAACACTCAGTTGAGGCATCACCACTTGGCACTGGAGGAGCTATTAAAAAAGCAAGTAAAAATATTGTTGATGACTCATTTATTGTGTTAAATGGTGATATAATTACAAATATTAATTTAAAAAAAATGTTGGTTAAATCGAATAGTATTGCTGCAATTGAATTAAGAACAAACTATGGAACAATGAAAATTAAAAACAACAAAATCCTTCAATTCAACGAGAAAACAGATGTTAAAGATACATGGATGAATGGTGGAATATACCATCTCAATACAGACATTGCTAAAATTTTACCTAAAAAGGGTAGTATAGAAGAGATAGTTTTTCCAAAACTTGCCAAAAAAAACTCGTTAAACACAGTAAAATTCAAGAATGTTTTATGGCGTTCGATTGATTCTCATAAGGATGTTGAAACATGCTCAAAGGAAATGATTCAAAAAAAATATATGAAATTTATTTCAAAAAGGTGAATCAAAATGCGTTTGTCATATAGTCTTGGTTCACTGTTAACAGTTGATGAAGTTTTAGCATGTTCAAGAAAATTAAATGAATTAAAGCCAGATATAGTATGGATCCCAGAAACCTGGGGAATGGAGAATTTTTCAATGTTAAGTATGGTAAGTAAAGAAAATATTACATCAAAAATTGGTTCATCTATAATTAACATTTATTCGCGAAGTCCTAGCTTAATTGCAATGGGTGCTGTAACTGTTGATACAATTTCAAATAGGCGCTTAGTTTTAGGACTTGGAACAAGCAGTCAACCGCTTGTTGAAGATTTTCATGGAGATAAATTTGAGAATCCACTGAAACGCATGAGGGAATATGTGGAAATCATACGATTAATTCTTAGCGGTAAAATGATAAATTATACTGGGGAAATTTTTTCATTGAAAAATTTTTCATTGCTTGTCAAATCTCCAAGAGATACAATTCCAATCTATCTTGCAGCAGTTAACCAAAAAATGGTCGAGTTAACATGGGAAATTGCAGACGGTGTAATCTTTTATCTTAGACCAAAAAATGAGATCAAATTAACGCTTACGAAAATGCAAAATAAGAAAAAGATTGATTCATCACTTCAAATTATTACATGTGTGAATGAAGATTCTGAAAAGGCAATGAATCGTGCGAAAAGGACACTAGCATTTTATGTATCTGTTGGAAAAATTTATCGGGAATTTCTAGAATCAAATGGTTTTAAAAATGAAACAAAAAACATTTTTGCAGAGTATGAAAGGAATGGGTTGAAAAATAACTATGAATTGGTGCCTGAGTCAATGGTAAATGAATTATGTATTGCTGGAACACCCAACGAATGTAAAGTACAGCTAAAACAATTCCGTGAAACTGGAATAGACTTACCAATAATACAATTTAATCCAACAGATAGTGTGGAAGAATCATTTAATTTACTTACTTCAACATTTTTGGAGGAATCTTATTGAAAAAAATAGCAGTAGTTGGATATGGAAATACAAAATTCACAAAAGATGAATTACCAATTGAATCATTATTACTAGAATCGACTAAACAGGTATTTGATACAACAAGAAATTTATCACAAGATCTAATCGACGGTGTTATTGTTTCAACTAATGACAATTCTAAGTATTTAGGCGCTATCTTATCTGAACTTACTGGTATTAAACCAAAAATTTCTCACACAGTAGAACATTTGTGTAGTTCTGGTTCTAGTGCAGTAATTTCTGGATTTTCATATATTGCATCTGGATTAGCTGATACTGTTTTAGTTACTGGTGCAGATAATATTGGCAACCCTGGACAAATTTTAGAATGGGATAAATCTAGAGGTGAATATGACCGTCCGATATATTGGGCATCAATGTTTACAAAAGCACACAAAAGACAGTTTAACACAACAGATGAAGAATTAGCAATAGTGTCTGCTAAAAACCACAAACATGCAATGGATAATCCACACGCATATACACACAAACCATACACAATTTCTGAAATCATGAATTCAAAAAATATCACTGATGATTTACGGATTTTAGATTGCTCGTACTCATGTTCTGGTGGCTCATCAATTCTTTTATCATCTGAGGAAACTGCAAAAAAATTTACTGATCAACCAATTTGGATATCTGGTATAGGACAAAAAACAAATTCTGCAAGTTTCACAAAAAATAAGTTAACTACATTATCTAGTAGCGTAATGGCAGCAAATGATGCATACAAAATGGCTAAGATAACTTCACAGGAAATTGATGTCGCTGAAATACATGATGCATTTTCAGTTTGTGAATTAATGGCTGTAGAGGATCTTAATTTTACAGAAAAAAACACTGGTGCACAATATGTTAGAAATCTTTTCAATACAGAAGATAGAAAAATAAATCCTCGAGGTGGGTTGATTGGTGCAGGTCATCCTTTGGGTGCTACAGGAATTGCACAAATAGTAGAGATCACTCAACAATTACAAAACAAAGCAGAAAAAAGACAAATTTCTAACGCTAATCATGGTTTAATACACAACATGTCTGCCGCCGCTACATCTAGTTCTGTTTTGGTTTTAAAATCTTGAATAAATTTGAAAGTGAATTAAAAACTGGAAATTTTGTTACCAGTGAGTGTAATCACTGTAATCGAGTAGTATGGCCACCAAGTGATTATTGTGATAACTGTTTTCAAAAGGTCAACTGGCGAAAAATATCAAAAAATGGTACAATAATTGAGTTATCAAAAAAAGAAAATGATATTTTTTGCATTTCAGAATTTGAAAATAAAATACGAATTATGGGAAAACTGGATGCTCAAATTGATATGGTAAAACCTGGTCAGAAAGTTAAATTAAGCAAGTGTTTGTTTAATGGTAAAAATCGTTTTTTCTTTAGTTTAGAAAATAATTAATATTTTTAAAATTATCTGTGTTTTCCTCGATTTTTTTCATGAAAATCTCTAATATGCAATGCTAGTTTATCAGGACTATCACGAAAAATTTTTCCGCAATATGTACAGTAAAATCCGTCATTCCATGACATCTTATTACATTACTCGTACAGAGATTAATCATTTTCTATCATAATTTCAATTAACATTTTAGTTGATAATGTAATAACCAAGCATTCTATATGAACAGGTTCAAGGTAAAATATGACAATTATTAGACTTAATCAAATTGGTAAAGATCGCACTAAAAGAACAAGTATAATCAATAAAAAAACTGCACGAACACGAAGACAACGTGGATATAATTGGGAGGACACACTTGTTAAACGATTTAATTCCCTACAACATTGGAAAGCATTTAGACTTGGCTCACCTAGTGTTGCATTACCGGATGTTTTGGCTGTTAATAATCCAGACAGTACAATTTTTACAATTGAAGCAAAATCCGGAACTGGAACGACATTACAGGTTCCTTTTGATCAGATAGAAAGATGCCTAAATTGGGTAAACAATTTTCAGGTTTATCAGAAACGTGAAGTGGTTTTGGCATTTAAGTTTCTTTCAAAGAAAAGAATTGGTGTAGGAACATACGAAAAACGGAAATTACATGAATTTTACAAAGTTTGGGATAAAACAAAGAAACCAATAGATTTTGTGTGTACTTATGATGGTAGAACATATGCATTAAAAAATGGCAAGCAGAAAAGATTAGAACTGAAAGATTTTCTTATGCCATTCAAATCAAAATATCAATTATTTTATAAATAAAGAAAATTTCAAATCATTTTTTAATACTAAATACATCAATTCTATATGGACTTTAAGCGGTATCTTGGGAAAATTAAGAATAAAACTGAAGAAGATAAGACTGATGTAATTGAAGAAGATAAGACTGATGTAATTGAAGAAGATAAGACACAATCTACGATGCTGTAGGATTATCAATATCTGATTATTTGACTATAAAGCGAGAATTATTTCCAGAATCACAAACTGTAGAAGATGAAGAACCAAGTAAAGAAGAAAATTCTAACATAGATTTCAAGCCAACAGTAGAACATGAGACTAAAACCAGCTTTGATGAATTCATCGACGAACGGATTTTGGTAAGTCGTAATGCATTTGGTGATAAAGAAATGAAGATCAAAATATTAGAAGTATCGGATGAGAGCGCACCATTAGCATCCAAATTTGGTGATCGTGTTAAATTAAATAAAATTATTGTGACAATAAAACATTTAGAAAGTCAGCAAATTGAAGAGGGAGAATTTGATATAGAGGCAATAGAACATGAATTAGCTGAAAAAAGACATTATACATCTACTAATAGATGGGTCCCTGTTAATGATATCAAAAATGGTTATGTAACAAATTTAAGACATACCACATTAATTAGTGATGCAGCAGCAATGGATTACATTGTATTTTAGTTTTGAATGATAAAAATTTGCATAGATTCTGTTCGGGAAAAGTATAAGAAGCTAAAAAAAAGAAAATTCTAGTGATGATAACCAAGGATATCGATGTGAATGGAGAAAAATTTCATCTAATGTTAACTGAACAAGTGATAAATCATGTTAATAACCTAAAATCATTGTATGATGCAGCATATGAAGATCCTGAAAGCTTTGAACAAGTTAGTGCAGAAATATCATCTACTATACAAGAGATTTCTAAATCTGTTGAACCAAAACCAGGCGATATGCACTTAGATAATTTGATACAACAAATAATTAAAACTGTTAACGATAGGAATGAAGAAACTAATAAACAATCACAAGATAAATCTGTTACACGAAAAACTAAAAAAAGAACAAAAAAAATAAAATCAAAAAAATAAATCTAATTTATTATTAATTAATAATCATATAACCTACAATTGTAGATACATTTTAGTATCATCTAATTGTATTTAACATCATATGAGTTCTCATTGCGAATGTGGTATATGTGGGCATTTTACGGAAAAAGATTGTATAGAAAAGGGTTGTGAATGTTGCAGTAATTTTCATCTACGCTCTGGCACTAAAACAAATGAGAAATAAACTACAAAAATTATATTTCATCTAATATATTTTGAATTTTTTCAATCATCCTTTTATCATTTAGTGAATTAATAATCAATATTCTTAAATTTTTTATTCTGTTAGGATCATTACCATAAATTTCTAATACATATTCAATTTCTCTTGAATAATCATATGTTGTGATGTAGTATTTTGAGAGTTTACGTAAAGTAACTAAATGATCAGATTGGTATTTTTTTTCATTTAATTTATTATTAATTACCTGTAATAGTCCATTTATTTTTGATGTTTCTTTTTTAATAATATTGAGGTCATTTGTGGTATCATCTAATTCAGCCAAAATTTTATAGGAATCTAAGATTTGACATAAAATCCCTTTTAAATATTCGTCAATATCCATTAAACAATTGGTAATTTTCATGGTTATTCAAAAGTTTAGGAATCTTAAATCAAATTAACAATAGAATTTTGCCATATTTCTTATCTTTAAATTACTGTCATGAACATATGTCACGTTGCAAAATAAATCATACCTAAAATGCATTAGTCATAAGTGTGGAAAAGAATATCCTATTCCTACAACTGAGTTTATGTGCATATGTGGAAATCCTCTAGATGTTAGATACAAAGACAGACCGTCAGATAATCTCAAGGAATTATTTTACAAACGTAGAAACCCAGCGGGCAGTATATTTAATGAAAGTGGTGTATGGCGATTTCGTGAACTTCTGAATTTTTCTGACATTGATACGGAGAACCTTGATGAATGCTCAAAGCATTTAGTTTCACTTGATGGAGTTGAAGGAAGACAATCTAAGCCATATCATATGTCAAAAGTTGCAAAATTTGTGGGAATAGAAAATGAAAAATTAATGTTGCAGCCAGAGGGGTATAACCCAAGTGGTTCGTTTAAGGATAATGGAATGGCTGCTGCTGTAACTCATGCAAAATTAGTAAATGCAAAAAAAATTATTTGTGCATCAACTGGGAATACCTCAGCTTCTGCTGGAATGTTTGCAGCAAATGAAAATATGGAATGTGATGTTTACATTCCAGAGGGTGAAATTGCACCTGGTAAACTTAGTCAGGCATATCAATTTGGAACACAGATGATACATGTTGATGGCAATTTTGATGATGCATTCACCAGATCATTAGAAGCAGCAAAAAAGCCTGGTAGTTATACAGTTAATTCAATCAATCCGTTTAGGATTGAGGGTCAAAAAACAATACCATATCGTGCATTGGAATTTTTAGAATGGGAAACACCTGATTGGATAGTTTATCCTGGAGGTGCACTTGGTAATACGTCAAGTTGTGGAAAATGTCTAATGGAATTACATGAATGGGGTTGGATTAAAAAAATTCCACGTATTGCTGTTATTAATGCAGAAGGTGCTAATACATTAGATG
>LULR01001102.1_pt1 | contig 12168 bp, 7 predicted proteins | sample 729471 | NCBI WGS metagenome assembly LULR01 (sample SAMN03860284, study PRJNA289734) | marine metagenome | biome: seawater column; feature: ocean; material: water; isolation source: Red Sea water column Station 108 - depth 500m | place: Saudi Arabia: Red Sea | collected 2011-10-15 | depth 500 m
ACTCCTATCTGGATGAAGATTTGATGAATTCTGTCGATCTCATTATTCAGGTCTACACCATGTCCTCCATTTCGTCAGAGCAGGAGAAGATGCTACTGACGGCGGTGAGGGAGAGAGGTGTTGCCGTGGTGGGTTGGCACGGCGGACTGGCCGACGCATTCAGGAACAATCCTGACTATCAGTTCATGATCGGAGGACAATGGGTGGCCCACCCCGGCGGCACAGTTGAGTATGAGGTCAACATCACCGATCACGAGGATCCCATCACTCGTGGGCTGAGCGACTTTACCGTCAATTCGGAGCAGTATTACATGCATGTCGATCCCGCCAACGAAGTGCTGGCTGAGACCACCTTCAGCGGCGAAGGGGCCTACTGGATCAAAGGCGCCACCATGCCGGTGGTGTGGAAGAAAAAGTACGGGAAAGGTCGTATTTTCTACACCTCACTCGGGCACAGCGTGAAAGTGTTCGAGATTCCCGAAGCGATGGCCATTGTGAAAAGGGGGATTCTTTGGGCCGTCGGGGAGCTGGAATGAAGGAGCATAATTTTTGTGTGAGATAGAACGGTGAACAGGCGAGAAGCACTGAAGGGCGTCGCCCAGTTGACAGGGGGTGCCCTCTCACCGTCGGTGGTGTCGGCCATACTGTCCGGGATCACAGCTGGCGGGAGTGGTAAGTGGTCGCCGAAGATTGTCACCGGACGACAGAATGAACTGATCACCACGGTCGCCGAACTGATTATTCCCGCCACCGATACGCCCGGTGCGAAGGCAGCCAAGGCGAATGAATTCATTGACCTCATGCTGGCGGACTGGCTGACGGCGGCGGAGAGAGATTCGTTCTTCAGGGGGTTGGAGGAGCTGGACGGTCGGGCCGAGAAATTGCACTCAGCAAAGTTTGTAAAATGTTCGGTCGAGGGGCAGACGGCCATCCTGAAAGAACTGGAAACAGAAGTCACTTCTCAGAGAGGGGAAGACGGGGGGCGAAAACCGTTCTTCAGCCAAATGAAGGAGTTGGTGCTTATCGGCTATTTCACTTCTGAGATCGGGGTGACGCAGGAGCTGAAACACTTTGTGGCGACAGACAGGTATGAGGGGTGTATTCCGTTCGAGGAGATTGGAAGGACGTGGTCCGGGTGAAAACCGTGCGTCGAGAAGAACTTGAGAAGCTTGCCCTATTCTCGCGGAGGAGAGCCGAACAAGATATCGTCCCCAACTTCCCCTCACCTTGTTCCTCTCCCCCTCTCGATCCGATCCACAGATGGCTTGCAGGCGCTGCGGGGAGAGGAGACCAGAGAGTCATGGCGGGAGCCCAATGCCCAAAGTTCCACACTTGGGACAGGACTTGAGAGCATATCCTTCTCCCTCGGTGATAGAAGGCAGGTTGAGGGGAACAAAGACAAAGTTTGTGTACCGCGAAAACTCAAGCGTAATTGATGGTTAAGAAGAACAACTTTGATGCAATCGAAGAGTTGACGCAGAAAGGGCTGAAGGTCCTTCTGCTGGAGCGGGGCCGAAACGTGAGGCACGGCGCCGACTATAAGACGGAGCACAAACCCCCGTGGGAGTTCGACTATCGAGGGCAAGGGGAGAGAGACCTCTACAGGGAAGTGTACTCGATCCAGAGCCAGTGCTACGCTTTCGGAGAGGCGACGAAAGACTTTTTCGTCAACGACAAGCAGAACCCCTACACTCATGACGACGACAAGCCGTACTCGTGGATTCGCGGTTACCAATTGGGCGGGAGATCGCTCATGTGGGGAAGGCAGTGCTACCGCCTCGGTGAACTCGATTTTGAGGCAAACGCCCGGGACGGCGTCGGCATCGACTGGCCTGTTCGATATGAGGAGATCGCCCCGTGGTACGACTATGTGGAGCAGTTCATCGGCGTGAGCGGGCAGACGGAAGGCCTCCCCCAGGTTCCCGATGGAAAATTCCAGCCCCCTATGGAGATGAACTGCGTCGAACTTTCGCTCAAAGAGCAGATTGAAAAAACCTTTTCCGGCAGGACGATGACCATCGGGCGAACGGCCGTATTGACACAACCGAAGGGCGATCGCGCGGCGTGCCACTACTGCGGCCCGTGCGAGCGGGGCTGTTCCACCGGTTCGTACTTCAGCAGCCTCAGCGCTACACTTCCGGCGGCGGTAGCGACCAAGAACCTGACCATCCGGCCGGACAGCGTCGTCCACAGCGTTATCTAAGTACTCAAATCCTCCTCAACTCTTCCACACCCCGTTTCTCAGAGGGCCTCGCCAACTCCTCCGGCGCGCTGGGGCGTTACCTGATGGATCACACCTACGCATCCGGCGCGAGAGGGACTTTTCCCGGTTTTGAGGACAAGTACTATTCCGGGCGGCGGCCCAACGGTATCTACATCCCCCGTTTCCAGAACATTTCCAAAAGGCATCCCGACTTCCTCCGGGGCTACGGCTTTCAGGGGTCGGCGGGCCGACAAGGGTGGAGCCGCGGGATAGAGATGCAGGGGTTCGGCGCAGACTTCAAACATTCATTGAGAAAACCGGGGCCGTGGCAGATGAATTTCTGGGGGTTCGGTGAATGCCTCCCGCGGTGGGAGAATCAGGTCGAACTGGATGACAGGAAGGTTGATGCGTGGGGCATCCCGCTCCTGAAGATCAACGCCACATGGAGCGAGAACGAGAGACTGATCAAGAAAGAGGCTTCTATCACCGCGGCTGAAATGCTCGAAGCCGGCGGCGCCGTGGATGTGGTGCCTGTCATGGAAGATACGCCGCCCGGCCTCTGCATCCACGAGATGGGGACTGCCCGAATGGGGAAAGACCCCAAGACGTCCGTCCTGAACAGGCATAACCAGTGCCACGATATCCCCAACCTGTTCGTCACCGACGGCTCATTCATGACCTCCTCGGCATGCCAGAATCCATCGCTGACGTACATGGCGTTCACCGCCCGCGCCTGCAACTACGCCGTGGAACAGATGCGGAAAGGGAACCTCTGAACTGTCGATGATGAAAAATGTTCTAACAATTCTACTTCTCCCCTTCGCGTTGATGGCGGCTGATTTTACAGGCCGCGGTCAGGAGAAGTGGACCCCCCTATTTAACGGCAAGGACCTGACGGGGTGGAAAATTAAGATAGCCGGCCACGAAATGGGCGACAACTACGGCAATACGTTCAGAGTTGAAGATGGAGTTCTCAAGGTAGCCTATGACCGGTATCAACAGTTCGACGGCAAGTTTGGCCACATTTTTTACGAGAGGCCGTTTGATCATTACATCCTCCGTTTCGAGTATCGGTTTGTGGGTGAACAGACTCCAGGCGGGCCGGGGTGGGCGTTCCGGAACAGCGGCGCCATGCTCCACAGTCAATTACCGGAAAGTATGGCTAAGGATCAAAGTTTCCCCGTCTCCATCGAGATGCAGATTCTCGGCGGGAACGGCGTGGACGACCGCCCCACCGGCAACGTCTGCACACCGGGGACACACATCGTCATGGACGGCGAACTGACCCGCCGCCACTGCATTAACTCCAGCTCGAAGACTTATCACGGCGACCAATGGGTGAATGTTGAGGTGGAAGTGCGAGGCAACGGTTTGATCAGCCACAAAGTGAATGGAGAGGTTGTGCTTGAATACACCGAACCTCAATTAGACGGAGACGATCCCGACGCTCAGAGACTGGAAAGAAAAGATATTCGTTTACGCAGCGGCTACATCGCCCTCCAGGCCGAGAGTCACCCCCTTGAATTCAGGAAGATAGAAATCCTAGCGTTGGATCCGGAATAGCTGGCAAGGAGCGTAGTCCCTCACTCATTTGTGGGGACATGAAGAACCAAACTCCAAACCCCAAGATCCAAAGTTCCAGGCTTCATCGGCAAACAAAAGAGTCTTGATCTTGGCTATTTGTTCTTGACTCTTATCGCACAGAGCCCTGTGGACAGTCAGCGGAATTCTGAATTCCGAATTCCACATTTCATCAGAACGGGTTGATGAGCACAAGCCGGAAGTAGACGTTCGGCTCAGTACCGTCGCTCCACCCATCCATCGTATTGGCCCGCCCGAGGGCTAACGCCGCAGGCCCGATGGCGATCCGACCCTCAACGCCCGCTGTAACGATCATCTCTTCCGCCGCCTTCTCATCACTCCAGGCGTTCCCGAAATCGGAGATGAGGGCGAGAGAGAGCCGTCTCGGCACTATGGGGAGGCGGTATTCCACACTCCCGAAAACGAGGCGGTTCCCCAACCGAACGCCGTCCCACCCTCTCGGGTTGTGGTTCTCCGGAAGGAACTCAGTGACTGAGGTGGAGAACTCGGACGGAGGGAGCGTGAAATAGAGCGGCGCATCGTTGATGAGGCCGACATAATCGTGGGCCGGAGGACTGCCGGAAAGGGCCATTATTTTCACTCTTCCGAAGAGCGCCGTCGGCCCGAGAGGGAGATTGATGAAGGCGTCGGCGGTCAGTTTAGTATAGTCAAATGTGCCGAAGACGGCGGAGGTGGCCTTGTCCACTCTGAGAAGCAGGCCCTTCCCCTGCCGCGGCAGGAGCCAGTTCCACCTGTGGGGCCGGCGGTCGACCCATCGGTACTCGGCGGAGAGGAGCGCCTCCTTGCCCGCTTCCGGCACGGGAAGTCTCTCGTATGTCGACTCCTCCCGGGGGAACCACTCTCCGAAAAGAGATGGCTCGAAGAAAGGCTCTCCCCGAAATTGTACGGGAAGAACGCCCTCATTTGAATTCCGTTCTTTGTCTCAAAAAGGCCGTACTCGCTACTGTCGTAGGGGCGGTAGACGGGAAGTGTGTTGAAATAGTATGAGATGGACCAGAGTGGCCCGTGCTGGGCGTTGAGATAGGAGAGCAAGAGGCCGGAGCCGTCGACGGTCTTGAAGTCCGTGATCGCCGCTCCGGTGAAGAGGTGCCTGCCGAGGCCGTCCATCCACTGAGTCATGGCGAGAGTCTGGCGATCGGGGATGATGAAGCTGGTGAGGTGTTTCAGATGTTTTGGGAACTGGTACTCCCGCGGTTCGCTGATTTCAACCTCGTTGCCGAGATCGGCTTGCACTAGAACGTGCTCCGGGCCGGCTCTCCGCCAGTCCGTGTAGCTGTCCATTATGGAGAGCGGCGCTGTGGTGATGGCTCTCTCAGGAGAAACCTTCACCACCCTGACGGTGTCCACATCCCCCAGCGAGGTGGCGAAAATGGCGGAGTCGTTGGGGACGCTCTGATGTGCCCAGACCGCCTCGCCCACGTCCGTATTATGAACGATGGTGAGGTCATCGAGGGTGACGGTATGAATGTTCGGCGTACCGCTCCGGTGAGATGTGAACGTGATGCTCGCCCCGTCGGCGGCCCAGAGAGGAGAAATGTCTACAGCGGGATCATCAGTGATCCGTTTCAGTTCACCGCTCTCCAGCTGCAATAGCCAGAGGTCGAGGTTCCACTCGGCGCCCGACATGGCGAAGGCGACCGCCTTGCCGTCGGGAGACCATGCGGGCGTGAGAACTTGCGTATTCTCCGTGAACGATGTGATCGCCTCCTCCTCGCCCCCATCGGGACCGGTCCTGTAGAGGTTGGCGACACCGTTCCGATGGGCCACATAGATGATGCTCTCGCCATCGGGCGACCAGATGGGGTAGCTGGCACGCCGCGTGTCTGTCAGCCACCGCCCTTCGCCCGTCTCCAAGTCGAACAGCCGGAGGTCCCACACCATCGCCTGATTCTTCCCGAAATGGTATTTCCCGTAAGTGACCTGTTTACCGTCCGGCGACCAAGAAAGACTTTGGTGAAACCGTCCGTAGTCGATCTCTTCCTTCTTCCAGATCACTTTCGGTTTTTTCTCTTTTTCGGTGGTGTCTTTCTCCGCTTCTTCAAGCGCTTTTCGCTCAGCCGCGGTGTCCCGCTCGGCGATAAAGAGAGAGATGTCCCGCTGATCCTTGTCGTCGAGGCCCATGAGGGCGATCTTCGATGAGTCGGGAGAAAACATGAATGAATACATTCTTTTGATGGGAAGAGACACCACCTCCCCTACCTCCTCAATCGGCTCCTTCTGAGCCCGGACGCCGTAGTAGTAGGTGTTCATCTGGCGCCGCCACGCCTCTTCAAAGTCGCCCACGGACATCCCCGTCGCTTCCTTGAAGGCGCCGGGAAAACGGAACAGTTTCAGTTTGTTCCGGTGTTTAAGCGTCTGAACGATGGTGGAGTCGCCGAAGCGGTCAGACCAGTAGAGCATTTTTGAGAAACCGTCGTGGTGAGGATCCATTTCATCCATGCGGTTCCTGAGCACATGCACCTTGTGCTGAAGATCGGCGCGGTAGGGCCGCCACTTTTCCGTCTCGTACTCGGCGGTCCCTTCAATCACCCAGCCGGGCATGCCGGAATAGAACAGGTCGAACGGCATGGGGAGCCATGTTTTGGTCCGGTGAAACAGGACGATATGCTGAAGCTCGTGGGGTATCACATGTTCCAGCCACTTCTTCCCCTCGTTCCTTATTGAGGCGTCGTTCTGACCGACCCAGATAAATGTACTGTAAAACGGGTTCGCAAAGCCGTTGGCCACTTCGTCGGCAGAGGTGAAGACCACATCGATGGTGGGGATGGAGTCGAGCGCCATCTGCTTCAGCAGCGTCGGCAGTGCGTTCTCGGAAATCCTAGCGCCCTGTCGGGCGATCTCCTCGAGGCCGTTGTGGTAGTGGACGTTGAAGTTTTCAGTTGTGATGGTTGACCACTCCAGCTCGGGATGGACTCTGCCTGTCCACGTCCATGTGAGGGGGGCGCGGAAGGGCTGAGCGCAAAGCGTCGAAAGAAGAGAAAATGTGAGGAGCAATCGGTTCATCTAAGATCAGTTGGGAACCGCGAAATTACGACCGCCGATAAGATTGACCATGTCTTTCGGGGGCCTCAGGAGTATCTGCGTGTAAAGCCAAGATCGGTTCAGAGAGCAGGAAGAAACGAAGTGAAGCCCCGTGTCAGCGGGGTGGAGTCGTTTGCAGAGTCACTAAGCGGAACAATAATGGCGTATTCGTGAAGGAACTTTGGAAGAAGCATGGGTACAGTTCATTAGCCCCGTCCTTCAGGGCGGGGATTAGAGAACACGATACCAAGAGAGGGGCGTTTACGCCCTTAAGGAACGAGCCGGTGGAATAACGCCGTGAACGGCGTCAAATCTTCCATTGAATCTTCTATCCCAGCCGTAAACGGCTGGGCCATGGAATCCCGCTATTTGGCGCGGCTTCGTTTCTTCCCCAAAAACCGATTGAAGGTTCAACAAATATTTCCCCAGCCGTGATTGTGCCTGCCCACCGACTGGCGGGTTCTTTTGGATCAAGCTAAGGGAATAAGAAGATTCCGTTAAACTCTCAAACCAAAGAAAAAGGGCCGCGATTTCTCACGGCCCTACGTAGCAAGAGGGGCATGTGGGGATGTGCTACGTGAAGTCTTTTTCTTCTCTACGCCCGTTCAGTGACTTTTGTTCCAGACCATTCGACGCAACTTCCATCCAGAAGGTTAAATCCGGTGGCGCTGTACTGAAAGAAAACCCCCGCCGCAGCGGGGGATTTCTTTATCATGTCATGTCGAGAGACCTAGGGTCTAGTGTCCGTCGTCCTCAGGACATTTGCAGAGCGGCTCTTCCCATGTCGCATAAGGATCAGAATCTGCTATGCAGTCGTCATCCGTGTCCAGAACATAGGTGTCCATACCGGCACAGATGGCGCCGCAGTTGGCATCGAACGCTTCATCAGGGGCACAGCCGTAGAATTCATCCTCAGTGACGACACCGTCGTCGTTGGTATCGTGTCTTTCGAACTCTTCGAGCCAGTTAGGATCTTCGCCAAAGGCAGCCTGGGCCTCTTCCTCAGAGATGTCGCCGTCGCCATCGGTATCGACGTCCCCAAAGGATGGGTCATCATGATGACCTTCCTCCCCCCCGGGGGGTGGACCGCAGTGATCAGGATTGCTGTTGCAGTGGTCTTGCCAATCGGCATCTCCGTCCAGCGCTTCATCGCACGCCGGACAGTGGCCGTGTTGGTCATTTTCGGTAAAGACGTGGCCACAGTGGCATTCGCCCGGCGGTGGGTGATCACCTTCCGCCTGCGCATGTGCGTCTTCATGATGCTGGTCCATTTCTTCCGAGCTGTCGAAAGCAGCATCGCAGATACCGCAATGGTGGTGGCTTTCAAGCTCCGCTTCCGTTTCGAACGATTGACCGCACTCGCCACCATCGGCGAACACATGCATGCAGACGTAGCCTTGCGCTTCTGCTTGAACATCAGTATAGGTACCGCCGTGGGCGTCGACATGATGGCTTTGTTCATCCCCTTGCGGGATGCACTCGCCACACTCACCACAGTACCAGAATCCTTCATCGCAATCCTGCGCCTGCACTGAGAAAACCAGTGCAAAAACGAACAAGAATGCGACGATTGGTCTTATCATCTTCATCTTTTCTCCCTTTCTCTTAGTTGGTTGCAATTACAACATTCCTCGAGCTACAGCCCCAAAATACCCTCTCCAGCGATCAAAATCAATGATTTGTGTCACATTTTTCATTTTTATCGTTTTTCCAGCAGACGGCCGACGGCGGCGGTCTTTCGGTTGAATTCCTTCTCGAACATGCCGTAGTAGTTGTTCACTTCGTAAAAATAGCGGGCTACATCCCGATCCACCACATGGACGTTTTTCTCGAGGATCTCCGGTGCAGGAAAGAGTATCTCGATCCCCGGCTGAAAATACCTCAGATTCTGTTTCAGATCGGGATTGATGTCAAGAATCTTCTTCAGAATCAGTACTTCGTAAAGGCGGCGCTCATGTTTTTGCTCTTTCACGATGATGGTAAATACGTCTTCCTCCGGTGTGGCGCCGTGGATGTTCGATTTCTCCAACTCGCCCTTATAATTGAAATCGCGCCCGAAGGGGATGTAATCCAAGTCTGCGGTGGGTCGGACGAAAGGCTTTTCCGCCGTCGCCTTCTCGTGGATCGAATAGCTCATCTTGAGAGCATTGTTCTTAGAGATATTCTTGATGTATCCCTCGAGGCCGTTTACTTCAAATCCGGCGGGATCGTCCGGCGCCAGCTTGAAGAAGATCACCCTGCTCGGCTCGATATACTTGTAGCGGCTGTGTCACCTTTAGTGTCTTATCTATTTCCGCCGCGGCTGCCACATCAGTGAGCATCTCTTCAAAAACGGGACTCTCATGAATGAAGCTGAGATCGTACACATCGGCATTCTGTACGCGGTAGCTGTTCTGAAAAAGCTGATTTCCGAAGGCGTTGAAAATTTCTGAATCGAGGGGGATGACGCGGCTGAAGTTGCTCCCCTCTTCTGTGATGATGTGGGGGGTGATGACGACGATCACCTCTTTACGCTGCGTCTCCACGGTGGAGCTCGAAAAGAGTCGACCGAGGATCGGAATTGACGAAAGGATGGGAACTCCCCCTTTGACATCACTTACCTTTTTGGATATCAATCCGCCGACGATAAACGGTGTATTGTTCGCGACGCGGACGAAAGATTGCACTTTCCGGTTGTTGATTAGGGGCGCTTCCTGAACGCCGGAGGTAGCGGCGAGGGCGCCGGTCCGCTCTTCCGTCTCGGTGATGATGGTCTCAATCTGGATAGTGATCCTCGTCTCGTCCTCACTCACTCGGGGCCGTAGGTTCAGCACAATACCGACAGGAATGTAGTCCACCGACTTGGAGACGGCGGTTTGGGTACTGGTCGTCTTTACAATGGGAATCTGCTGCCCCACCTGAATCCTTGCTTGCCTGCCGTCGAGGACAAGAACAGACGGCCGCGAGAGAATCTCAGCGGCGCTTGAACTGATGAGCGCTTGAAGCTTGGCGGTAAAGTCCGTGGCGGTGCCGAGGACGGTTCGGTCGAAGACAAGGGTAAACGGGTTCAGCGCCCCGGTCCTGGAATCGGGCGCCGGAAACTGTCCTGTAATGCCGCCCTGTCCCGCACCGAAATCGATACCCAAAGAGTTCAGTCGGTCAGAATCGATCTCAATGACAAGCGCCTCGATCTGAATCTGTGCCGCCGGAATGTCTATCCGATTAGTGAGGAGATCTAGGAGACGGGCCACTGGTTCGAAATCGTTGGGATTGTAGCCGATGAGAAGCTGCTGCTGCGGCGCCCCCGCCGTCGTACCGAGCATGGGAATTCCGGCGAGATCGAGCCCCAACTCCGCCTTCTTACCCTTGGCGGACTTACCCTTCTCCTGCGTTAGTAAGCTGACCGTTTCCGTATCCGGCACCTTGATAATGATGGGCAAGGTACTTTTTGCAGGCAATTCTTTAATGTTGAGTGTGCCGGCGACGGTCGGTGAAAAACTGTATTCCCCGGACAGCTCTCCCTTCCCTCCCTTGAACTCTATCACCGTATAACCGACAGTCTTTAAGATTGCCAGAGCCCGATCCACCTCAACATAGCTGAGCTTCACGACTTGATATTCAAGATCGCGCATGGACTGTCCTGACAACAAGAGCGGCAGCAGGAATAGGGAAAGCGATCTAAGAAACTTTTTCACTCTCTTCACCGATCAACAATGGTTACGGGAATTTTGACAAACAGGTCCTGAAATTTTGCCGAGATGAGTGCATTCTTTTTACTACTGCTTGGGACGAACAGTCCCTCAACTTGGAACTTGGCCTTGGCGGAGTCCGCCATGACAACAGTAATATTGCTGGCGGAGGAGACATGGTGAATATCCAGCGAGCCGCCGGTGGCGTCCATGGCGAGCTTCATGGATGAGGAGCTTCCACTGACATTGGATTTCTTCTTGAAGATCAGGCTCCCTTCCTCGTTCGTGATCCAATACATGAAGCCGTTGATGGGGACCACCGGACCGGGCGTCTCGAAGGTGACGGCGCCGGAGAGCTGCTCGCCGCCGATGGTTGCGGTGAGAGTCCCCTGAGCGGCGTCCCAGCTCCAGCCGCCGGCTGAGGTGATCACTGAGTCGGGCGTGGCGTCGGCGCCGGAGACATCGGACGTCTTCACAAATGTGATGGCCCCCCGACTGCCGCTGGCCCAGTACATGTAAGCGCCGACGGGAACCGTAGAAGCTTTGGTATCGAATGAAACTTCCCCCGATTCCGTCTCGCCGTAGACGGTGACAGAGAGAGCGTTGGACTCTTTGTTGTATTCCCACCCTCCGGACTTGGTAATGACAGAATCGTCCGGCGCCGAGAAACCGGTGACGTGCGCTGTTTTCTTGAAAGTCACCGCCCTCTTATTGGTTGTCCAATACATAAAGGAGTTTAGAGGCGTCTTCAGGCTGTCGCTGTCAAAGGTGACTGTTCCCGACTCCTCCGTCCCGCCGGTGGTGTCATAATAGGCGATCTTCAGATCGGCAGTTGCGTGGGTGTAACTCCAGCCCCCCGTCCTCGTTGTGGTGACGGATGAACCGAGGCTCTCAGTCTGAAGTGTGAATACGGCGGCGACAATCGTGCCGCTGTTTCGATAATGATTTACGTTTCCATCGTACTCACCGATGAAGAGATCAAAATCGGCGTCGCCGTCTATGTCTTCAAAAGTCGGCGCCGAATTCTCACCCGCATCCACCGCGCTCATCGGATTGTTCTCCCCCGTCTGGATTGAGAAGGAGTGAGACGTGCTTGTTCCTGTGTTGGTGAAATACTGGATTGTCCCGTCACCGGCGCCGACGAAAACGTCCAAATCGCCGTCCTTGTCCGCATCTACAAATGCAGGCGCCGCATTGGTGCCGAAATCGTGCTTAAAGAGCGTATCGGCGTCAGCCTGGATCGAGAATGTGGCTGAGGTACTGCTTCCCGAATTGAAGTAATAGTCAATCCCGCCGTCATACTTACCGATAAAGGCGTCCAAGTCTCCATCGCCGTCGATATCGGCAAAAGTTGGAATCGCGTTGTAACCGACGTCTACGCCGTTCAGCGGATTGCTGCTCCCGGTTTTTTCGTCGAAAACCGCGCTCATGCTCGACCCGGTGTTCTCGAAATATTGGATGGTGCCGTCCAAGCCCCCCACGAACAGGTCCTGATCAGCGTCTTTGTCTATATCGACAAATGCGGGGGCGGACGCGTAGCCGACATCGATGCCACCGGTCGTCTCTTCCGTCCGTTGATAGGTGACACTGCTGTCATTCTCAAATGTGTATTTGAGCATCTTCCCGCTGAGGTCCACCGCCGAGCCGCTGACTTTGGATTCCGTCACCTGCCAC
>LULR01001446.1_pt2 | contig 12150 bp, 10 predicted proteins | sample 729471 | NCBI WGS metagenome assembly LULR01 (sample SAMN03860284, study PRJNA289734) | marine metagenome | biome: seawater column; feature: ocean; material: water; isolation source: Red Sea water column Station 108 - depth 500m | place: Saudi Arabia: Red Sea | collected 2011-10-15 | depth 500 m
GCCATTCCGCCAATGCCCGATTACAACGGTCGGATCCTCGCCTATACCTCAACCGCCGCCATTATCGTAACCGGTGTTCTGCAAGGTGTGTTTGCCCATTGGCTGCTTTGGCTGGTGGCCGGCGCGCTGACCTGGCCCCACATGGCCCACGCCCTGACCCGTCGGACGTTCCTCAGGAATTCCCCACGCATTCGACAGAAGATGCTGATTTTCGATTGCGTTGTTGGCGGCGCGTTTATCGGCTGCATCGGGCTGATCGTCATTCCCTCCCTGGCGGTCGCGCTGATGTTGATGTTCAGCTGTCTGATTGTCGGCGGCATCCGCCAGTGGCTTATGGGCACCGTCTTCATGGCCGCAGCCATTGCTGGTTCTGTCGCTATCCTTGGGCCAGCGGATGGTCCGCACTCGCCTCTGCTCACCAGCATTGTGTCTATTCTCTCAACCGGGCTTTATATCTGTGTCACAGCCTACTACTCGCACCAGCAGGCACGCGCGCTCATGCTGGCAAAGACGCAGATCCAGAATCAGCGCGAGCAGTCCATCGCGCTCTCACACAAGCTTTCCAAATACCTTTCGCCTCAGGTTTGGCAGTCCATCTTTACGGGCGAGCGGGATGTGCGACTGGAAACCCAGCGGAAAAAGCTGGCGGTGTTCTTCTCTGACATCAAGGGCTTCACCGAACTGTCCGAGGAAATGGAGCCTGAAGCCCTGACCGAGCTACTGAATCACTACTTTAACGAAATGTCGGAAGTGGCCCTGAAGTACGGCGGCACCATCGACAAGTTCGTTGGCGACTCCATCATGGTGTTCTTTGGCGACCCAACCAGCCGGGGTCAGCGGGAGGACGCTTTTGCCTGCGTCTCCATGGCCATCGAGATGCGCAAGCACATGAAGATCATGCGTCAGAAGTGGCGCAGCCAGGGCATCAAGACCCCGCTGGAAATTCGAATGGGGATCAGCACCGGCTACACAACCGTGGGCAACTTCGGTGCGGAAAACAGGATGGACTACACCATCATCGGCAAGGAGGTGAATCTTGCCAGCCGGCTTGAATCGCTGGCAGAACCGGGTGAAATACTGGTTTCCTACGAGACCTTCTCGCTGATCAAGGACAAGATCATGTGCCGGGACAAGGGCGAAATTACTGTGAAAGGTTTCGGCAGACCGGTGCCAATCTATGAGGTGGTGGATTTCCGGCGCGATATGGGCCCCAACCGCAGCTTCCTTGAGCACGAGCACAGTGGCTTTGCCATGTATCTGGATTCAGACAAGATTACCGAGAAGGAACGCCAGGCCATCCTGACTGCCCTGGAAGACGCCGCCGATCGTCTGCGACGGGAAGAGCGCTCAACTCAATTCTTCTTACTGACGTATCAACCGAGGCCCGGCGCCCTTGCCGGTTTCTGTACTCCGCCAGGGGTTGATATCCAACCCGCCCCGCCGCGTATATCGGGCAACGACAGTCAACGACTCCGGGTTGCATCGGCTCATCAGATCGGTAAACACCGTTTCCACACAATGCTCGTGGAAATCCTGTTTCTGCCGGAAGCTCACGACGTATCGCAGCAAGCCAGCCCGGTCGATCCTCGGGCCAGTGTAGCTTACCAGCAAAGTGGCCCAGTCCGGCTGCCCCGTCACCGGGCAGTTGCTCTTGAGCAGATGGGAACACAGCTGCTCGGTCACCACCTCATTGCCGGCATTGAGAGAATCGGGTGAATACTCATAAACCACGTCGCTGACCGGTTCGTCATCAATCAACTCGAACCCTTCAGGGCGGCCAATCGCTTCTCCGGATTCGTCCACACTCAACAGATTAACCTGTACCGCACCGCCGCAAGCGCTGGACAGATCCTGGGTGATCACCTCTGCCACCTGCTCTCGGGAGGAGTACACCACCTGATTCAGCGAATTGAGGTACAGCTTCAGCGATTTGGATTCGATGATTGAAGGCGAAGCCGCTGGGAAGACTATCTCTGCCCAGGCCACTTCCGGCACACCATTTGGCCGCAGCCAGGAGATTTCCCAGGCCTGCCACAGGTCCTCGCCGAACCATGGCCAGCGGCCGTCTTCCAGCCCAAGACGGCGGCGATTTTCCTCCCTCGCGACGGGAAACAAAAGGCCCGGATCGTAGCTGTCCGGGTAATCGCTTGTCTTGCCAAGCGGCGCATCATTGAGTGCCATAGGGGTTCCTGAAATCAGTGGCGAATGCCTTTACCACGCTCGAGCATTCTGAGGGCGATGAATGCCAACACGGAGATGAAAGCCAGAATCATACCAAGAGAAACGAACGGATTAACGTCTGACACGCCGAGAATTCCGTACCGGAAGCCGTTCACCATGTACAGGATGGGATTGGCCATGGATACGCCCTGCCAGAACCCCGGAAGCAGATCGATACTGTAGAACACGCCGCCCAGATAAGTCAGGGGCGTGAGAATGAACGTGGGCACGATGGAGATGTCATCAAACTTGGTTGCCAGCATGGCATTGATGAAACCGCCCAGTGCGAACAGTGCGGACGTCAGGAACACCGTAATAACCATCATGGGCAGGTTGTGGATCGACAAGCGGGTGAACACCAGTGACAGCAACGTGACAATCAGGCCGATACCAAGCCCCCGCGCCATGCCTCCGGTCACATACCCGGCAAGGATAACCCAGTTGGGAACCGGAGACACCAGAAGCTCCTCAATGCTGCGCTGGAACTTCATGGAGAAAAACGACGACACCACGTTGGCATAGGAGCTTGTGATGACTGCCATCATGATCAGCCCGGGCACGATAAACGACATATAATCGAAGCCGCCCATTTCGCCGATCCGGGAGCCAATGAGGTTACCGAAGATAGTGAAATACAGGGTCATGGTGACCGCAGGCGGCAACAGGGTCTGCGCCCAGATACGGGTAAACCGGCGCACCTCCCGGACAACAATGGTGCTGAAGGCTGTGAATATCGCATGCGGGGTCATGCTGCACCCTCCACCGCCCTGGCGGATTCGGCGGCGTTCTCCTCAACCATGCGAATGAACAGCTCCTCCAGCCGGTTGGCTTTGGTTCTCATGCTGACAACCTTGATGCCCAGCCGCTCAAGCTCCACAAATACCTGGTTAAGCCCCTGACCTTTTTCCACTTCCACCTCCAGTGCGCCCTCGGCGTCGAGGCGTGTCGGAAAACCGTTCAGCGCTGGCGCGGAATCCAGGGACTTTTCTGTGTCCAGCACGAAAGTCTCGACGCTCAACTGCTGAAGCAAGGCTTTCTTGCTCGTGTGTTTGAGGATCTTGCCATGGTCAATAATGGCGATGTTGCGGCAAAGGGCTTCCGCTTCCTCCAGGTAATGGGTTGTCAGGATGATCGTCGTGCCCTGGCGGTTAATCTCTTCCAGAAAGGTCCACATGGAACGGCGGAGTTCAATATCCACACCGGCGGTCGGCTCGTCCAGAATCAGCAGCTTTGGCTCGTGGACGAGGGCCCGGGCAATCATCAGGCGGCGCTTCATGCCGCCGGACAGCATCCGGGCCGGGGTATTCCGCTTGTCCCAGAGACCGAGCTTTTTCAGGTACTTCTCGGCGGACGCAGAGGCCTGCTTGAACGGAATCCCATAATAGCCTGCCTGAGTAGTTACGCTCGAACTGGTTGAAGTTGAACTCCTGGGGTACCACGCCGAGGTTCAGCTTGGCGTCAGAGAGGTGGGTATCCGTGTCATATCCGAACACCCGCACTTTGCCGGCTGTCTTGTTCACCAGGGAGCAAACAATGCCAAGGGTAGTGGATTTGCCAGCCCCGTTGGGGCCCAGCAAAGCAAAGAAATCACCCTCAGCGACATGCAGATCAATCCCCTTGAGCGCCTGAAACCCGTCACCGTAGGTCTTGGTGAGGCTCTCGATTTCCAGTGCATTGGTCATAAATCATCCCGATTCGGTGAAAAACGGCAATGGGCGACCCAGGCCGCCAGCCAGAATTTAGAATGCTATTTATTGTGACAAAGCTGCTGATTTCAAGGCCCTTATCGGCTAGCAGGTGTCTCCAGGCCAATAACGGAAACTGCGACAGGAATCCCGATATGAGGCAAACCCCGCCCCTATAATGCGGTTACAACAACTTACAAAAGGGGCTGCCGCACCCTGAGTGCGGGCGCGCTGAATCGAAGGGAATGTACGACCAACCATGAGATCCGTTCACCGCATCCGACTAACGTTTACCCTGCTGGGCGCCCTCGCCCTCTCTGGCTGCCTCGATGATGACGGCGGTTCTGGCGACGACACCAGCAAAGGCCAGCTCAACTTCAACGGCTTTAATGGCCTTTCCTACCAGACGGCAAGTCAATCGGGCACCACGAACGCAGCAGGTGAGTTCCGTTACTACCCCGGCGAAACGCTCACCTTCCGCGTTGGCGACCTGCCGTTAGTCAGTGGTGTGCCGGCCCGGCAATACGTAACGCTGCTCGAGTTCTTTGAAACCACCCGCACAGAGCTACAAACACCAATGGTGGATGAGCCAGAATGTCGCCGAAGGGGATGGCATCGATATCCGCGACCGGGTTATTACGCAGCTGAATGCTGCACTCCCGGAGTTGACCGCAGCTATCGACTTCAGTGTCAGCGAATCCGAATTCACCGCCACCGATCCCCTGTCACCAGCGAACCAACTGCTCGCCGCCATCTGTTTCTACCCGGAAGACGATGAACTCTGCGAGGAGCCGCCAACCCAGGAGGAAATCGACAACGCCCCTCCGCGGCCGGAGAATGACGAAGATCGCGATCCGGACGTTGAATACAGTGAAGACCTGCAGGCCAAGAAGGACCGGATCGAAAATGCCGTGCGCACCATGGAAGACATCGACACGGAAGACGCCCAGACCTATCTCACCCGCGAACTCAAGGCGATCAGCACAACCGTCGCGAACCGTTATTTCCTGGATGAAGACGTTGCCAGTCATCCGGCCACTGATACAGCCCTGAAGCAGGTTGCAGTTCGAAAGATCGGGGGCGGACTCGCCCTGGCAGAGCTCGAAGCAATCAGCACTCGTCCCCAGGATGTCCAGATCAATTCGGCCGACTGGCAAAGCGGAGTAGTGGAGTATTTTGTTGCCGGCCCCTCCGGCGGGGAATCAGAGCTTCTGCTCAGCTTCCGCCCGGAGGATACCTATCGGTGGGTTCGCAAACAGTTGCGAGTCATTATCCGCTGATCAAGCGGGACAGACTCCAGCGTGACTCTGCGCCGGTTACATCGAAATAGGACGGATCCAGGCCTTCCGTACCATGAGGCAGGCAATCACGAATTCGCACCGTTTCTGCTGCTTCCTTACCTTCGTTGTAACGGGCCAGATCGATGATCTTTGCAGTTTTCAGCGGCCTTGCAGCCGCATCGGTCATAACCATGACACGGGGCCAGAGCCGTCGTTCCGGCGAGTGTGAAACCACGATGCCCCGCTGGCCATCGCTGAGTTCCACGAGGCTACCGGTGGGATAGATACCGATTGCCTGGATGAAATTCTCCACCAGGTCTTCCTGGAATTCGATATTGCGCATCTCATAGAGCAGCGTGACCGCTTTGGCTGGCGTCATCGGCTCGGTGTGAGCGCGGGGAGCAATCAACGATTCGAAAAACTCCGCGATGCCGGCCACTTTGGCCAACAGTGGAATGCGATCCCCCCGGACACCTTCCGGGAAACCAGATCCGTTATGACGCTCACGATGCCCCTGGACCACACTGAGCACTGCCCGCGAGAGCCCGCTGTTCTCCAGCATGGCAACACCGCGATTGACGTAGCCACGGTAGGAAAGATACTCCTCGGCGCTCAGTTGGCCTTCCCGGGCAAGCAACTCCGGTGGCAGCGCGGTTTTGCCAACCTGTGACAACAGGCATCCAAGGCCAAGGTGATTAAGAAGCCCCTCGTTCAACCCCAGGTGCCGACCACATACCAGGGCCCAGACGGAAGTGTTCAGGGCATGCCGGTAAAGGTAACTGTCATGGGCACGGGTGCGACTGAGCCACAATAAGGCATCAGGCTGGCGAACAACGCTGCTCACCATTTTGCTGGTGATCGCGGCGATCGGCCTCAGGTCCGGCACTCCATCGGCACGAAGTGTCTCGAAAAGCTGATCCAGCGCCACTTCCACGTCATCCAGCAGGCGCTTGGATGTTTTCATTTCCTTTTTGAGACTGGTAACTGTTTCGTAGGTTACCGGCTCACGAATACTCAGCGGCGGCAACTGAAGCTGCTCTCGCCCGCCACCACGCTTGTTAAAAGCCTTACCGAAAACCGGCTTGCTGCCGCCTTTCACCTCTTTTGCTTCCCGCGCTTCCGCCACATCGACCATCACCCACTTGCAGTGGGAAACCAGTGCGCGAATGTCGTCCTGGGAGCGAATGTGGAAACCCTGAATCGGGAATGGAGTCTGATGCCATGGCCTGTCCAGATCAGACACGAACATGCCCACTTCCAGATCATGTACTGCGACTTTTTTCTGTTGGACACCCACGGGCCACCTCACAAAACAAACTTTTCGATGGCTACCATTCTGACCGATCCACCTGAAGACACAATTACAATATCGTATCGCCAGGTAACCCAAACGCGACAAAGCGTAACGCTAATCTTCAACAGGAAACAAAATGTAGCAACGTGATGAGAATCACATAACAGCGTCAAAAATTGTCACTCTGCGTCACATACGGATTCGTCGAATTCGGGCAGCCGCGCGCGCATTGAACCCCGCGGAGCCTTGCGGACATAGACGGTGTAGGGGACAGAAGACGCCCGCAAGTAATCCAGATTCCGGGTATCGTCGCCCTGCCCCTCTGTGACAACCGCCGGAGTACAGGAAACGAGCAACTCAAGTTGCCCGCCCAAGCTGGCGACGCGAGCATCCTGATCCGCCGGATTGATAGACATGCACCGGTTCGAGCCGGTTGCCGGCTGGCCCGTGTCGGCAAGACGGTCCTTGCCCGGTTCGCCGCAAGCGCGAATGCCCGTGCCACAATCACCGGCATCAGCGCCATCGCGGAGGCGCCAGACACGGTCGCTGCACTGGGTTTCGACTTTTACAGACGTCGCCTTGTCGCCCGCAATCCACCAACCAGGATATTCAGCGCTCTGCCAGGACAGCCGCACATGCCTGGGCTCCCCTGACGAATTCTCCGCCGGAAACATCGCGAAATGGGAGTAGTAGCTGGCACAGCCCGACGTTAACAACAGCATCAGGCTTGCAATAACTGGCTTGTAAGCTCTGGAAAAGGCTGAAAAGATCATCTGACTGACACATCCCTGACGGCGATTGAATTGGCCCTGCCATTATCCATGGCAGACGCCCTGAATCCGCCTATCAGTCACCATTTTGATCAAACTGAAGGCCATAACCGTCATTGGTTTTACGCACGACCACCATCTCAAGCACCGGCGCCGGAACGGGCAAGCCCTGTACCTGTACGGTGACCTTGTCGCCAAGGGATGGCGTGAAAGGCTCAGTATCAACGACGATAAAGACGCCGCCATCGGAAATATCGCGGGTCGAGAATATGAATTCTCCCTGCTCCGCATGCACCACCTTTACCTTCGCGCTCATGGCAGTGCGTATGTGCTCTCTTCGATCGTTCCCAACCATCTGAGGATTCCACAACTTTTTGCATAGTTTTTATAGTCTTCCGAAGCATAACACCATTTTCAGAAAAATATGCCAACGGAGATATTGACTATACAGGTAATAGAAATGAGAGTAGTTGTCGTTTTTAAACGCTTGTAAACCCTACTGCAGGCATACCAATACCGTGACTACCCGAAAGAAGGATGGGACTATGCGAATGAAACTGGCTGCAACCGCAGCAATCGCCCTGACTGCCATGCCCATGGCAGCCTCCGCAGACGGAGAGGTCAACATTTACTCCTACCGCCAGGCGTACCTGCTTGAGCCACTGCTGAATGCTTTTGAGCAGGAAACCGGCATCAAGAGCAACGTTGTATTTGCCAAACAGGGCCTTGCAGAACGCCTGGAGCGTGAGGGCCGCAACAGCCCGGCCGATGTGGTGATGACCGTTGATATTTCCCGCCTGAACGAGCTGGTTGAGCGCGATCTGGTTCAGGGTGTGGACAATGACACCCTGGAAGAGAATATTCCCGAGAATCTTCGCCACCCGGACGGTAAATGGTTTGCCCTGACCACAACATTGCCCTGTTCTCCTCCATGATCGCCCACCATGGTGAAGCCGAAACCGAGAAGTGGCTGAAAGGCCTGAAAGACAACCTGGCCCGCAAGCCCCAGGGTGGCGACCGCGACCAGATCAAGGCCATCGCCGAAGGCGTCTGTGACATCTCCATCGGCAACAGCTACTACTACGGCAACATGCTGCAGGATGAGAACCAGCGCCCGATTGCCGAGCAGGTTCGCCTCGTGTTCCCGAACGCCGAAGGCCGGGGAACCCACGTGAACATCAGTGGCATCTCACTGACCAAGAGCGCGCCGAACCGCGAGAATGCCATCAAACTGATGGAATTCCTGTCCTCGCCGGAAGCCCAGCGCATCTATGCCGAAGCGAACACCGAATACCCGGCCAACCCGGAAGTACAGCCTTCCGGACTGGTTGCCGAGTGGGGTGAAATCAACCCGGACGACCTTTCTCTGCAGGAAATTGCCAAGAACCGCAATGCCGCAGTCAAGCTGGTTGACCGGGTCGACTACGACGGCGAGTAATCGTGTGTGGTGAGGGTGGGTTGCCACCCTCACCCGCGGTTCGGCACACCACTACCCATCGCCAGTGTGAAGGCAGCAATTGCAGGCATCAGGCCAGGTGACTACAATCTGCAGCCTTCAAACGGACAGACCACACCCAGATAAAGGAACATTATGAGCGAGGCCGCTACCAGCGTTGATGCCGGGCTATCCCAGCCCTTGCTGGCAAAGCGCAGCTCGCCAAAATGGATGATCAGCGCATTGCTGACCACTGCCATTGTCGCCCTTCCGGTTCTTTCCGTAATTTTCCTGGCGTTTTTTCCCGAAGAGAATATCTGGCCACACCTGATCGAGACCACGCTTCCCCGTTATCTGACGACGACACTCAAGCTGATGATCGGCGTGGGCGCCCTGACTCTCGTGATTGGCCTGGCCTCGGCCTGGGCGGTCACCATGTGCGAGTTTCCCGGCCGCAAATTCTTTGAATGGGCCATGCTGCTGCCTTTCGCAGTGCCGGCGTACGTTATTGCCTATGTATACACCAGCCTTCTGGACTATGCAGGGCCGGTTCAGGGCACACTACGCGACCTGTTCGGCTGGACCAGTGCCGCCGACTACTGGTTCCCGGAAATCCGGAGCCTTGAAGGCGCGACCCTGATGATCGGGTTGGTTTTGTATCCCTACGTTTACCTGCTTGCCCGGGCTGCCTTTCTGGAGCAGTCTCCATCTCTGTTCGCCGTCAGCCGCAGTCTCGGCCACTCAGCGCTGAGCACGTTCTTCAGGGTGGTTCTGCCAATAGCCCGCCCTGCAGTGGCCGTAGGTCTCTCGCTGGTGCTGATGGAAACCCTGAACGATTTCGGCACCGTGGACTTTTTCGCCGTTCAGACGCTCACCGCCGGCCTGTTTGATACCTGGTTGAACCTGGGCAACCTTGGCGGCGCGGCCCAGATAGCCACCACCATGCTGATCTTCGTGGTCATCCTCGTGACGCTCGAGCGCTACTCGCGAAGACGTCAGCAACAGTTCGCAGCGCGGGACAACCGCGATCCGATCCAGCGCTTCACCATGTCGTTCCCGCGCCAGATGATTTGCCTGGCCGTGTGCGCACTCCCAGTACTGTTCGGTTTTGTGATTCCCGGCGCCACGCTCGGGCTGTACGCCTGGGAATATTTCGGTGAAAGCTGGAACCCGGATTTTGTCCGCAACACCTTCAACAGCCTCTTCCTATCCGGTACCGCCGCTCTCACCACGCTGCTGATCGGCGTTACGCTTGCCTATAGCCGCCGCCTGCACAACACTCGCAAAATGCAGGTACTGATGCGGCTATCCAGCCTTGGTTATGCCATGCCGGGGGCAGTGCTGGCGGTGGGCGTGATTGTGCCACTGGCGGGCTTTGACAACTGGCTGGACAGCCTGATGCGGGATGTTTTCGGTATCAGCACCGGCCTGTTACTCAGCGGTTCGGCCTTCGCCCTGGTGTTTGCCTACACCGTGAGGTTCCTGGCGGTTTCCGCCGGTAGCGTGGAAAGTGCATTGCAGAAAATTACGCCCAGCATGGACATGGCATCACGGTCTCTTGGGCACAGCCCGGGCAACACCCTGGTACGTGTTCACCTGCCAATGCTAAGAGGCACGTTGGTTACGGCAGCCCTGGTGGTGTTCGTGGATTGCATGAAAGAATTGCCGGCCACACTGATTCTCAGACCGTTCAACTTCGAGACCCTGGCCACCTACGTTTACCAGTTTGCCTCTGACGAGCGCCTTTACCACAGCGCCCTGCCCGCCCTGATTATCGTTCTGGCCGGCATCATTCCGATCATTCTGATGAGTCGCTCGATCTCCAACAGCCGCTCTATCGCCTGATCGGACCCGGATCAGAAAGTGATCCGGGATTTCACATCCTGAACGCAGGCGGCAAATCACGTAAAAGTCGGATGTCACAGGTTCCAGATAGTCAATATTCCCGCTTTGCACCACCACGTTTCCCCGAAGACCGAGGTCCCAGAGCGCCAGTTCCGTGAGGCCCCAGGCCGCCGTTACCGCCGCCGAGTAGACACTGCCCCCGAAACCGGTACCCTGGTGATTGCTGTTGGGCTCCAGAGGTGCGCTGAGTAACAGCGAATGGCCATCCCAGGAATGCAATTGAATCCCCAGGGCGCGAGAAAGAGGAATCTCGTCATGGATACGTTTCTGGAAAAGGGACAACTGGCTCATAACATCCTCCTGATATCCCTTCAGTTTAGGCCCGCATCCTCCTTTTCCCTATGCGACTTACGTCGGTTTGTCCGCTATAAAAAAAGCCCGGCAGAGCCGGGCCAGAACATCTTCACCTGTAATCGAAAGCGTTACTGCCAGATAACCGGCTGACGCTGCGCATACCACTTGTCGACTTTCTCCTGGTAGGCGTCTTCAACCACATTGCGCTTGAGCTTCATCGTGGGCGTGAGGAAGCTGTTCTCGATCGACCATTCGTCGCTGACCACCGTGATGAACGCCAACTGCTCGTGGGGATCCACAGTCTTGTTTACATCGGCAATCAGCTTCTTGAAGCTCTCTTCAATCTCATTTCGGAAGGCCTCGTCCGCCATTTTCGGTCGGGCCTCTTCGCCCAACATGACCAAGGCATGAGGCTGGGTTTGGTTGGCGCCAGAGACGCAGACCATTTCGATGGCATCGTGGGACATCAGGCGATTCTCGATGGGCGCAGGCGCAATATACTTGCCCTTGCTGGTCTTGAAGATTTCCTTGATGCGACCGGTAATCTTGAGCCGGCCCATCTCATCAATCTCACCCTTGTCGCCGGTCTTCAGGAAACCGTCTTCAGTGAACGCTTCCCGGGTTTTCTCCTCGTCCTTGTAATAACCCATCATCGTGGCCGGGCTTTTGATCTGGATCTCACCCTCCGGACTGATACGGGTTTCAACCCCGGGTGCAGACTCACCAACGTAACCCGTCCTTGACCGCCCTGGCTTGCTCATATGTGAATAGGCAAAGTTTTCAGACATGCCATAGCCTTCCAGCAGCTCGAGGCCAAGGTTGCGGTACCAGTCCAGAACGTCGCTTGCCAGCGGTGCCGAACCACTGCCTGCCAGCTTGACCTTGTCCAGGCCAAGGCCCTTGAGGATCTTCTTCTTGATCAATTTGTTGACCACTGGAATTTTCATCAGCCGGTCCAGCTTCTTCTTGGGCAACTTCTGCAGCACACCGTGCTGGAACTTCACCCACAGGCGCGGTACTGAGAGGAACAAGGTTGGCTGGGCTCGTTGCAGATCCTGAACGAAGGTATCCAGAGATTCCGCAAAATAAAGGTGGAAACCCGCATACAAAGATGCCAACTCAACAAAGGTACGCTCGAATACGTGAGCCAGCGGCAGGTAAGAGAGCATGCGCTCCTCGGAGCCCACGCCAAGCACTTCCATACCACCCTCTGCCGCATAGGCCATGTTGTAAAAGCTGAGCATGACGCCTTTGGGTTTGCCCGTGC
>LULR01000886.1_pt2 | contig 12027 bp, 10 predicted proteins | sample 729471 | NCBI WGS metagenome assembly LULR01 (sample SAMN03860284, study PRJNA289734) | marine metagenome | biome: seawater column; feature: ocean; material: water; isolation source: Red Sea water column Station 108 - depth 500m | place: Saudi Arabia: Red Sea | collected 2011-10-15 | depth 500 m
GACCACCGCAGATGCCGATACCCACCAGATCCACGAGCACTCTCAGGTAGACTGGATCGGTCAACAGGGTCACCCAGGTGGAAGCCACAGGATCGCCCGGCACCGCAAAATACAGGTCAATGCCAAAAAGACTCAGGCCCAGAGCCCCCCAGGGCACAGGCCCCAGAGTGATCCGGTGTTTGGTAAGCCGCTCACACATCATGGCGCCGATGGAGATACCGATGGTGAACATGGCCAGCAACAGGGTGACAACGGTTTCATCACCCAGCAGATTGGTGCGGGCAAAGTTGGGAAACTGGGTCAGGTAGGCTGCGCCAAGAAACCAGAACCAGGAGATGGTCAACACCGCCAGCAACACTTGCCGACGCTCGGCGGCCAGGGCCATCAGCCGCCAGGTCTCCACCACCGGCCGAAAACGCACCGTAACGCCGGAACCATCAGGCTCGGTTGCGGGCACCTGGCGCGCCGCCAGGTAGCCAAGCACCGCCATCACCACGACCCCAATCGCCGTCAGACGCGCAGCCGTCTCGAAGCCCATCAACAGGCCTGCGGCAATGGTGCCCAGCAGGATTGCAACAAAGGTGCCCATACCTACGAGGCCATTACCACCGACGAGCTCATCGTCCGACAGCACCTGCGGCAGGATGGCGTACTTCACCGGACCAAAGAAGGTGGACTGGGTGCCCATCAGGAACAGTAGCACCAGCAACAACTCGTACCAGCCGAACCAGAGCCCAACTGCGGCGACAGACATGATCACAATCTCCGCCAGCTTCACATTGCGGATGATCCGGGACTTTTCATAGCGGTCCGCCATTTCGCCGGCAATGCCCGAGAACAGAAAAAACGGCAGAATGAACAGGAAGGCTGCCAGGTTGACCACCACATTCACCGAAAGCCCCATCAGACCGCCGGCGCTGTAGGTGATCAGCAGCAGCAGCGCGTTTTTGAACAGGTTGTCGTTGAAGGCGCCGGAAAACTGGGTCAGGTAGAACGGCAGAAAGCGGCGTTGACCCAGCAGACGGAACTGACTTTGTGATGGCATCAAGAAATCCTGTTTTGGTGCATTGCCAACCTAGCCGCTCGGAATCTGCCCGGCTCTGGTGCAATGCTTTGGAAACCGATAGCGCAGTTCATTTATTTGACGGAACTAATCTAACTTAAACGCTTGATTTTTGGCTATCTGGTACGAAATTCGCTTTACCTGCATGTTCAGACACTCATAAACATCAGGCCAGGATGGCCAGAACATCGGCAGTTTAAAGGTTCCTGACCATGAGCAGCGTAGTCCGACTTCCCCGACGCATCTATCGTGGAGCCGAAATAACCCGGGCTCCGGACATGATCAACAACTATGATTTCAGTTCGGTTTACCAGCCTATACTGAGTCCGACCCATCGAAAACTGGTGGGTTACGAAGCACTGGTAAGGGTCCGGAAAGATAACGAGAACATCTCTCCGTTCGAGCTTTTTGAGCAGGCGGAAGCCAAAAACCTGACAGCCGAACTGGACAGACATCTGTTGCAGATTCATCTGGATAACTTTGCCGCAAGCTCGCAGCCCGTGTGGCTGTTCCTCAATATAAATCCCGGCACCTGCATTCATCCAGAAGCCTCCCTGGAAAAGCTGGCGCTGCAGTGCCAGAGCAGCGGAATCGATCCTGAAAAAGTGGTTCTGGAACTGGTGGAGACAGCATCCGACAATCCGGCAGCATTGCTGGAATTCATCCTGAAAGCCAAGGCCCACGGTTTCCAGATTGCCATTGACGATTTCGGTATGGGCGATTCCAATTTCGAGCGTCTTTGGCGCATCAACCCACTGATCGTCAAACTTGACCGCAGCCTGTTGGTAAACGCGGAGAACCACAGCCGGGCCCGAATGCTGTTGGAGAGCCTGGTGAAAATGATTCGCGAGAGCGGAAGCCTCGTACTTCTGGAAGGCATCGAGAACAGCACACAGGCTCATATCGCCCTGCAAACGGAAGCGGACCTGCTGCAGGGGTTTCTGTTTGCCCGGCCAACCAGGCTGCAAGAGCACGAGCCGGAACTGATAGAACTCGCCTTGAAGGGCGTTATAGCTGACTCCAGTGAGTCTTCGGCCCAGGATATCCGGGACCAGGAGAGCTATTTTCGGCTTCTCCGCTTCGAAATTCTGGAAGCCTGCCACTCCCTGAGCCGGGAGCTACCTTTCAATTCAGCCTGTGAAAAGCTGTTGGGCGTCGACGGTGTGAAACGCTGTTTCCTGCTCAACCCTCAGGGTATCCAGCAGGGTAATCTTGCCCGGGCCAACCCGGACATCCATCGCGGAAAGTTCAATCCTCTGTATCACTCGGCCGGCGCGCGATGGACGCACCGGGAATACTTCCGTAATGCCCTGGAACGGCCGCAGCACATCAGCAGTTGTCGGCCCTACGTCGGCCTGCCGGACGCAAAACGCACGGTAACTCTCTCAACCATGCTGCCGGGACAGCGGGTGTTCTGCGTTGATATCCATCCGGATGAGATTTTCGGTGGCCAGCTCGAGTTCCCGGCTACCCTGTGATCCTGAACTGATCAGAAATCATCCGCGCGTTTCTGGGGCGCCGCCGCCAGGCCCGTACCACCGGCCTGGCCCGACGCCTGGCGTTCCAGTTCCTTCTCGACGGCGTTGGACGATTTGGCAAACCGCGCCAACAGGTTATAGAGCACCGGAATGATGAACAGGGTCAGCGTGGTGGCGAAAATCAGGCCACCGAGGATCACCATGCCGATGGCTGCCCGACTCTCGGCGCCGGCACCGGTTGCAATCACCAGTGGCACAGCTCCGAAGATGGTTGAGATGGTGGTCATCAAAACAGGCCGGAACCGGAGGCTCGCCCCCTCGATAATGGCCTCTCGCACCTCATAGCCTTTGTCCCTGAGCTGGTTGGCGAACTCCACGATCAAGATCCCGTTCTTGGCCATCAATCCCAACAACATGATGATGCCTATCTGGCTGTAAATGTTGAGACTGATCCCGGTCCACCAGAGCGCCAACAGGGCCCCGGTCACCGCCAATGGCACCGACAGCATGATGATCAACGGATGAATCCAGCTTTCGAACTGGGCCGCCAACACCAGGAACACAATGACGAAGGCCAGCGCAAAAGTAATGTCGATGGCCGCCGAGGATTCCTGGAACTCCCGGCTCAGGCCCTTGTAACTGACCCGGGCTTCCGGCGGCAGGTTATCCACAGCCAGGTTGTTCAGGTAGGTCAGGGCAGAGCCCAGGTCATAGCCATCGGCGAGAGAGGCACTGATGACCACGGCGGGCAGGCGGTCAATGCGGCGCAGGTCCGGGTTGGCGCCGATTTCCTGCACCGAGACCAATGCCTGCAGGGGGATGAGATTGCCGCCCTCCCGAGGCCGCAGGAAAATCTGGCCCAGATCCTCCGGCGTTGCCCGGTTGGATTCCTCGGCCTGGACGATCACATCATACTCCCGCCCCCGATCTATGTAAGTGGTTACCTGCCGTGAGGCAAGCATGGTCTGTAAGGTAAGGCCGACGTCTTCTACCGTAATATCCAGATCCGCCGCCCGCTCCCGGTCGATATTGACCCGCAGTTCAGGCCGGGTCAGCTCGAAGTCGGTGTCCAGATTCTGCAGATTCGGGTTTTCCTTGGCCCGTTCCACGATTTCCTCGCTCCAGGCCTGCACCGATTCATAGTCCGGACCCGCTACCACAAACTCAACTGCCTGACTGAAACCCCGTTGGCCCAGACCCGGCGGATTCACGGCCACGGTCCGGATGCCAGACACATCGGCCAGTTTCTTGCGGATTTCGCTGGTCACTTCCTGCTGCTTGATGTCCCGCTCTTCCCAGGGCACCAGGCCCATGATCAGGAACGCATTGTCCTCCTCGTTGCGGAACCCGACGATGGAGAGCAGGCGATTGGCGATGCCCTCATCCAGATACGGCAACAAAGACTCTTCCACCTGGCGCACATAGTGATCGGTGTATTCCACCGTTGAGCCCCGGGGCGCGCTGGTGGGCATGATAATCACCGCACGGTCTTCGGTCGGCGCCAGTTCCTGGGGCAATTTGGGGTAGACCACGGCCGCAATGACCAGCCCCACCAGACCGAGGCCCAGCAACAGGCCCGGCTGCCTGAGGGAGAACTGCAACAATCTGCGGTAACCGTTGGTCAGGCCGTTCAGGACCTTCTCGCTGGCCGCCCACAGACGATGCCCCTCTGCCGATTCCGGGCTGTGCCTGAGCCACTTGGAGCAAAGCATCGGTGCCAGTGTCAGGGCAACAAGACTGGAAAACACCACCGCCGCAGCCAGGGTGAACCCGAATTCGGCAAACAGCCGACCGATATTGCCGCCCATGAACGAAATGGGCACAAACACCGCCACCAGGGTCAGGGTGGTGGCAATCACCGCAAAGGCGACCTGTTTTGCGCCCCGATAGGCGGCCAGCAAGGGCGGTTCACCTTCATCAATGCGGCGCTGGATGTTTTCCAGCATCACGATGGCGTCGTCCACCACCAGGCCGATGGCGAGGATCACCGCCAATAGGGTCAACACGTTAATGGAAAAACCGAGAAAGCCGAGGCCGATAAACGCACCAATCACCGCCACCGGAATGGTAACGGCAGGAATCAGGGTGGCGCGCCAGGAACGCAGGAACAGGAAAATCACCAGGATAACCAGGGACACCGCGATGGCCAGGGTGGTGACCACTTCCTTGATCGAGGCACGAATGAAGATGGATTCGTCGTAGCTTTCCGCGATGGTGACTTCCGGCGGCAGGGTTTCGCGGATTTTCTCCAGCTCGGCACGGACCGCATCCGAAACAGCCACGGTGTTGGCCTTGGACTGGCGAATAATCCCCATGCCGATGGCGGTCTGGCCGTTGGCGCGCAGGCGGCTGACATCCGACTCCACGCCCATCTGGACATTGGCCACTTCCCCCAGCCGCAACAGATCATTGCCATCCCGTCGAATCACCAGCTCGCGGAACTCTTCCACATTCGACAGCCGGCCTTCGGCACGAACCGTGAAGTTGCGGGTGGAGGAATCCACAGACGATCCGCCAGAACCCGGTCAGCAAAGTCGCTGAGCTCGGCACTGTCCCAGACATCACTGCGCAGGGTCACCCACATCATCGGGCGGGCATCGGAATCCGCCTTACGGACAACAGGCGGATCGGCCTCATCCGGCAGCTGGTTGGCGACACGGGACACCGCATCACGGACATCATTGGCGGCAATATCCACATCCCGGGCCGTGGTGAATTCGATGCTGGTTCGGGATTCGCCCTGCTCGGTGGAGGATTCGATGGAGCGAATACCCTCGATGCCACTGATGGCGCCCTCGATCACCTGGGTAATCTGGGTATCCACCACTTCGGCCGCCGCGCCGGTGTAATCGGTGGATATGGAAACGACCGGTGGGTCGATATCCGGGTATTCCCGCACTGGCAGGCCCAACAGGGCTGCCAGCCCGAACACCACGATCAGGAGGCTGAGAACCGTTGCGAATACCGGCCGCTTGATGGAAACGTCAGAAAGGACCACCGGTTACGACTCCCGGGCCGAAATAAAACGGTTCTCGGGGATGGCCTTGTCATTTTCAAGCACCCGGACCCGGTCGCCGCTGCTCAGACGATCCTGACCGGTCACGATAACAGGATCGTCCTGGCTCAAACCCTTCGAAACCTCGACAAAACCGGGCATGCGCGACCCCAGGTTGACCGAAACACGCCTGGCGACACCGTCTTCAGCGACAAACACATACTGTTCGTCACCGCGGATCATCACCGCCTGTTCGGGGATCACCAGTGCTTGCCGTTCCCGAAGCGTCAGCGTCGCAGACATGAACTGCCCCGGACGGAGCAACCCGTCCGGATTATCGATCAGTGCCCGCACCGGCAACGACCGGCTCAACTCGCTAATCCTCGACCCCAGCTCAACCAGCTGACCGGAAAACGTCTGATCCGGATAGGCCGGCGATGCGCCGCGAACCTGTTGTCCAAGACTCACCTGTCCCAGAAAACGTTCCGGAATCGAAAAACCCAGCTCCATACGGTCTGTGGCATCGAGAGTGGTTACCGAGGTTCCAGCGGTGATGTAGGCCCCCACACTGATATCACTCAACCCGACCACACCGGCAAAAGGCGCTTCTATCCGGTGATTCTCCAGGCGCACTCGTGCCGACTGGCGCTGGGCCTCCGCCACATCGACGGCCGTTCTCAGTTCATCCACCTGGGGCTGGGAAATACTGTTGTTGGAGCGCAACCGCTGCGCCCTCTCGAACTGCCGGCGGGCATCCGCCAGTTGGGCCTCGATCACCTGCAGATCCGCCCTGGCCTGGCGATCGTCTAGTCGCAGCAGCACCGCGCCCTGCTCGACCCGGCGGCCGGTTTCCAGGTTCAGTTCTACCACCCGGCCACTGACTTCCGTGGTCAATTCCACCGCGTTCAGGGCTTTCAGACTGCCAACGGCGTTGACCACATCACGCACCCTATCCATCTGCGGAAGCATGGTGTTAACCGCGCTTGCGGGACGCTCACCACCGCCCTGGGCGGCATCACCATCGTCCAGGTTCTGGTAGACAAAGGCACCACCGACGGCCACAGCCACCAGCACCAACGCAATCAACCACTGCTTCCACATAGGACTTCCAGCTATTCCGGGTTTTAGTTAGTCGTCTGTTCTTTTTTCTGGATCACCAGTACTACTTCACCCACGTCGATGCCCCACTTGCTCATAGTGGTCTGGTTGATCAGCGTGTCGGGCGTAATCAGGTACATCCAGTCGTCCATCCGCACATCCAGGGTACCGTCACCGTAGGCCACGCGGAGAAGGTAATTCATATGAATGGCATTGCCGCTCCAGCGCATGGTTCCTGGTTCAACCACATCGCCAGCATCGGCATGATACCCCTCGTCGATCGGCGTCAGGGTCCAGACCCGCGTCTGCACCTCGCCGTCATCGAAGCGGAACACCTCATCCAGGGTGCCCACACCCTCGTCGTCCCACGACTTCGCCGGTGAAAAACTCTTCAGGAACCAGCTCGGGCGTGCGGTCTGCGTAGTCCTCAAGGGAGGGGCTGGCACAGCCACTGAGCAACAGTGCCGAAGCCAGTACCCAGAGTATAGGTGTCGACAGACGTTTCGATATCTCAGTTAACAGGCTTTGCATGACTTTTACACTCTCCGAACAGGTTTATTGCGGATCTACAAACAATTAAATACGTCTCAATCGACTCTAGCGATCAGCAACAGGAATGGCCGGAGTCTGGCTACGTCATTTCGGCCAATTGTCCATTCTGACAGTCCGCTGAGCGCTTTTCGTCAATGGCAGTGCGCGGCTATTGGCGTAAAACAGCGGGTAATGGGCAGAGATTGCCCACCTGAGATACCGAGAAAGATACAGAGGATTCCGCTATGCCGGTTTACAAGGCGCCCCTGCGCGACATGAAATTTCTGCTGAACGAAGTGTTCGACTACCCGGGCCATTACGCTACCCTTGCCAGCGGTGAAAACGCCACACCGGATATCGTGGATGCAATTCTCAGCGAATGCGCAAAATTCTGTGAGGAAGTACTTAGCCCACTCTATCTCTCCGGCGACGAGGAAGGCTGCAAACTCGAGAACGGTGAGGTCACCACGCCCGCCGGTTACCGCGAAGCCTACCAGCAATACGCCATGGGTGGCTGGCAGGGACTGTCGGCACCGGAGGAATATGGCGGCCAGGGCCTGCCGGCGTCCATGGGATTGCTGAAGCAGGAAATGATGGGCACCGCCAACTGGCCCTTCTCCATGTACCCCGGCCTGTCCCTCGGCGCCATGAATACCATTTTTCTGCACGGTTCCGACGAACAGAAGCAGACCTACCTTGCACCTCTGACCGAAGGCCGCTGGGCCGGCACCATGTGCCTGACCGAACCCCAGTGCGGCACCGATCTGGGCCAGGTGAAAACCAAGGCCGAACCACAGGCCGACGGCAGCTATCGCCTGTCGGGCACCAAGATTTTCATTTCCTCCGGCGATCACGACCTGACCGAGAACATTGTCCACATTGTCCTCGCTCGTCTGCCGGACGCTCCCAAGGGCACCCGGGGTATCAGCCTGTTTATCGTGCCCAAGTTCCTGCCCGACGAACAGGGTGGCCTGGGTGCACGTAACGCGGTGGTCTGTGGCAGTCTGGAAAAGAAAATGGGCATCAAGGCCTCGGCCACCTGCGTGCTCAATTTCGACGGGGCCACCGGTTACTTGATCGGGCCCGAGAACGAAGGGCTGAACTGCATGTTCACCTTCATGAACACTGCCCGGATCGGCACTGCCATTCAGGGTGTCGGGCCAGCGGAACTGTCCTATCAGTGGGCGCTGGCCTATGCCAAGGATCGACGCTCCATGCGGGCACTCTCGGGCAAAAAAGAGCCGGATCAGGTGGCCGATAGCCTGATTCACCATGCCGATGTGCGCCGGATGCTCCTGACCCAGAAAGCCATCGCCGAGGGCGGTCGGGCCATGCTGTATTACGCGGCCCGGCTGGCCGATCACATGGTGGAGGGCTTCACTGAAGGCGACGATAAAAAGGCGGACAGATACGACGACAAGCTGGGGTTCCTGACGCCGATCCTGAAAGGGTTTCTGACCGAACTCGGTTGCGAAGCGGCCAATCTGGGGGTTCAGGTCTTTGGGGGCCACGGTTACATCCGTGAACATGGCATGGAACAGATTGTCCGGGATACCCGCATCGCCACACTTTACGAGGGCACCACGGGTATCCAGGCACTGGATCTTCTAGGTCGGAAGGTATTGCTGATGACCCAGGGCGGCGCGGTGCGCGAATTCACCCTGAAGATTGCCAATTTTGCCCGCAAGCACCTCACTGACAAACGTCTGCGACCCTGGGCGCTTGAGTTGCTCAAGCTGACCGGCCAGTGGAACCTGTTGACGGTCCGGATCATGCTCGCAGCCCGCAAGGACCGGGATGTGGTGAGCTCTGCAGCGTATGATTTCCTGATGTACAGCGGCTACGTCACCATGGCCTATATCTGGTTGCGCCAGGCTGCCGTGGCTGTGGATAAACTCGACAATGAGGGCGAAGAGTCAGCGGGCTTTTACCAGGCCAAACTCGGCACCACCGAATTCTATTTCGAGCGCTTGCTGCCCCGGGCCCAGAGCCACGCTGCCAGCATGCTCAGCCCCAGCAAAAACCTGATGCAACTGAATGCCGAGGATCTGGCCTTTACCGGATGACTCATCCGGTAGCTCTTACTCCCGGGCAAGGCCCGGGATTTTTTTGCCCTTGAAATACTGCCGCCCGACCCCAGTTCACAGGTGCATTTCCACTTCGGAGACATTAACTTACTGAATTAAATGAAAAACATTTGAATTATGAATAAAAGAAGGAGGTTCGAATATGGACACTCGTGCTGACGACTTTTATCCAACCCGCCTGGAACGTCCGACCAAAAGCTTTGAGCGCAAGGACCCCGTGGTACACAGCAGCGGTTCGCACCGAACCGATGGACCACTGAGTGAAACCGAGCTGGCACAGTATGAACGCGACGGCTTTCTTGTGTTCAACAGCTTCCTCGACCAGAACACCGTTCGTCAGTTCCGTGAGGATCTCCGCGCCTACGAAGACGATGAGAGCATCCTTCGCTCAGAGGGCACCATCACTGAGCCCGGCAAACAGGAAATCCGCTCGATATTCGGCATTCACGAACTGTCCGATCGCTTCGACCGTCTGACCCGGGATCCGAAAATTCTGGCAATGGTACGCCAGCTTCTGGGTAGCGACGCCTATATCCACCAATCCCGGATCAACTTCAAACCCGGCTTCCACGGCAAGGGCTTTGACTGGCACTCCGATTTTGAAACCTGGCACGCCGAAGACGGCATGCCACGGATGCGGGCAGTGAGTTTTTCCATCGCCCTCACCGACAACACGCCCTTCAACGGCCCATTGATGCTGATTCCCGGTTCCCACAAGACCTTTGTGCCTTGCGTCGGCCGCACCCCGGAAGACAACTACCAGTCATCCCTGCAAAAACAGGAACTGGGTGTTCCCAACAATCGGGATCTTGCCGCCATGGCAGACGAATACGGCATCAAGGCCCCCACCGGTCCCGCCGGCTCGCTGATCATCTTTGAGTGCAACACACTCCACGCCTCGAATGCCAATATGTCGCCCTGGCCGCGTAGCAATCTGTTCTTCGTCTATAACAGTGTGGAAAACCAGCTCCAGGCCCCGTTCTGCGGCAACAAACCACGGCCGGATTTCCTCGGTAATCGCAGTCACACCCAAGCACTCAAACCCGTAGGTCAGGAAGACTGGCGCAGAACCGGTTAACGTTGTTCTGAAAGAGAAACCCCCAAGGGAAGTCACGAAGCTTCCCTTGGGGGTTTCTCGCTGCCTATTCTTCTCTGTCCCGTGTGGCCTTTTGGCCAAACAACAGTTTTTTTCCTTCTTCAGTCACCGCCGGGCGGCTCGACCAGGGCTCTCCTTTTTCGTACGCAGCCCTGACTGCAGGTCTCGCCTGCATCGAATGGAACCACCGCTCAAGGTTGGGAAAGTCCGTCAGAAATTGTTTCTGTCTTTCATGGGGTACGATCCACGGGTAAATGGCCATATCGGCAATGGAATAATCGTCAGCAACCCAGTCCCGACCCTTCAAACGGGTATCGAGTACGCCGTACAGACGATTTGTTTCGTTGACGTATCGACTGATCGCATAGGGTATTTGCTCAGGGGCATACTGGACGAAATGATGATTCTGGCCGGCCATGGGTCCCAGACCTCCCATTTGCCACATCAGCCATTCCAGCACCGTTTTTCGGCCATGCAGACTGGCTGGCATGAAACGGCCGCCCTTTTCTGCGAGGTACAAAAGGATGGCACCTGACTCAAACACGCTCACTGGCTCACTGCCCTCTGGCGGATCATCATCAATGATGGCCGGCATACGGTTATTCGGGGAGAAGGCGAGGAACTCTGGTCTGAACTGGTCTCCGGCGCTGATATCCACAGGGTGGATCCGGTAGGCCAGCCCGGCCTCTTCCAGAAATATTGTGATCTTGTGGCCATTGGGTGTCGGCCAGTAATAGAGATCAATCATCACTGGGCACCGGATTGCGAGTCGAGAGTCTCCGCCAACAGCTCAATCCTGTCCTGCCCCCAGAATTGCTCGCCGCTCAGCAGGTAGGCCGGCGCACCCAGTACGCCCCGTTCCACGGCCTCGTCACTATTCCGATCATACCGGTCAGCGACATCGGTTGAGTTAGCTGACCTGATCACGGCTTCGGCGTCGTGTTGCAGGCTGGTCAGGATGTGAGCGATTACCACTTCGTCAGCGATATTTTTCTCCTCGGCCCAACACGCTGTCAAAGCGCGCTGTACAAATTCACCGGGATCTTCACCGGCTTCCTGAAGAGCAATCACGCAACGGTCGGCGAGCCCAGGGTCTGTTGGAAAATGCGCGGGCTTCAGATTCACGGGCAAATCCCGTTTCCTGGCCCACCGTTCAATCTCCAGCAGACGGTAATCCTGGCGGCATACCGGACGCTCCGGAACGGGCTTTGCGCCAGAATTGGCAAATACCCTTGCCAGCTTGACGGGTTTGAAATTAACCCTGGCACTCGCGGTGCGGGCCGTCTCCAGAAAGGCCCGGTGACCAAGATAGGTAAACGGGGAGATGCAGGTGAAGTAGTAATCGATCTCGGGATTCATTGTTAAAAGGTCCTGGACGTTTGCGTTGGTTTCTTAGCCTGTCCAGTACTCTAGTTATTTTTGAGCGTTTGCTCAATAAAATTTCCAACAATTCGACGGCGCCTTCCAGCTCTGAGACAAAACGTTCTGATTACTTCCCGATGCAAAAGCTGCTGAAAATTTTTCCCAGAAGCTCGTCCGGAGTGAGGTGCCCGGTGATCTCCCCCAGACTGTCCTGGGCTGCTCGTAGATCCTCAGCCAGCAACTCACCGGCACCGAACCCTTCCAACTGGCTCTGGCCCTGAATCAGCAGGGCCTGGGCCCGCTCCAAAGCATCCAGG
>LULR01001919.1_pt1 | contig 12007 bp, 11 predicted proteins | sample 729471 | NCBI WGS metagenome assembly LULR01 (sample SAMN03860284, study PRJNA289734) | marine metagenome | biome: seawater column; feature: ocean; material: water; isolation source: Red Sea water column Station 108 - depth 500m | place: Saudi Arabia: Red Sea | collected 2011-10-15 | depth 500 m
GGCGGTTGATCTCACCAATGCACCGGATTCGAAGGAGGGCGACACTGTCGAACTCTGGGGGCGCACAGTTGGGGTTGATGAGGTGGCGACCTGTGCCGGGCGCACTCATCAATATCCGCTTCGGCGTGGACACCCTGCAGCAGGGCTACCGGCTGTGCCAGGCCCGCTTCCCGGATGGCCGCCGCCTCTTCGATGCACGCCACCGCAAATTTCGGGGCCAGGCTGTCCAGGGCCGAGGCCACCGGCCCTATGCCGTGGCCATAGCCGTCGGCCTTGACCACGGCCATCACCTGCGCCCCGCCGGCCCGATTCAGGGCTGTCTGATAGTTCCTGCGAAGGGCGTCGAGATCAATCCGGGCAACAGTGCTGCGGGGCATCAATACTCCCCGCCATAGTCGCTGTAATCGCCGTGGGCCAGGTCCTCGAATTTTGTGTACTTGCCGATAAAAGCCAGGCGGATAGTGCCGATGGGGCCGTTCCGCTGCTTGCCAATGATGATCTCGGCAATGCCCTTGTCCGGCGTGTCTTCGTTATAGACCTCATCCCGGTACACAAACATGATGACGTCGGCGTCCTGCTCGATGGCGCCCGATTCCCGAAGATCCGAGTTAACCGGGCGCTTGTTGGGCCGCTGCTCAAGACTCCGGTTAAGCTGGGACAGCGCCACCACCGGGCAGCTAAGCTCTTTGGCAATACCCTTCAGGGACCGCGAGATTTCCGAAATCTCGGCCGTCCGGCCTTCGGTGTTGCCGGGGACCCGCATCAACTGCAGGTAGTCGACCATGATCAGGCCTATCTTGCCGTCATTCTCCCGGGCAATGCGTCGGGCCCGGGAGCGCATTTCCGTGGGACTCAGACCCGGCGTATCATCGATATAAAGACCGGCGTGCCGGTGCTGATCAGGGCATTTTCCACGATATTCATGGCAAACGTCGTCTTACCCATGGAGGGACGACCCGCCACAATGATCAGATCCGAGGGCTGCATGCCCGAGGTCTGTTCGTCCAGATCCTTGAAGCCCGTCGTCAGACCGGTGGTCTGCTCGCCAGACTCAAACAATTCCTCTATCCGGCTCAGGGTCTTGGCCAGAATCGGGTTTATGGCCTGTGGACCGGAACCTTCCTTGACCCTCGCTTCAGCAATCTGGAATACGCTCCGCTCGGCCTCGTCGAGAATTTCATTACTGTTCCTGCCGAGCGGGTTGAAGGCCGAATCGGAAATCTTGCCGGACACCTCTACCAGCTGTCGCAGAATGGACCGCTCACGGACAATATCCGCGTAGGCACGGATGTTTGCTGCGCCCGGAGTTTTCTCAGCCAATTCCGCCAGATAAGACAAGCCACCGGCATCCTCAATATCGCCGGCGCGCTCCAGGAATTCCGCCAGGGTAACAACATCCAGTGGCTCGCTCTCACTGGCAAGACGCTCCACGGCGCCAAAAATCAGGCGGTGGTCCTGCCGATAGAAATCGGCGGCCGAAATCACTTCCGAGATCTCGTCGAACCGGCGGTTATCCAGCATCAGGCCGCCCAATACCGCCTGCTCTGCTTCCACAGAGTGGGGAGGCACCTTGATACGACTGGTTTCGAGATCGGTACTCGCGGGCTTCAGATTGGGCTTGGCCATGAACACATCTTCAGTTGGACATCACAACCACGACAGTTTAAGCGACCTGCCGCAGCAATGGGAGAGGGTTACAGGGACTTAACAGCATACCAGAAAGCAACAGGCCCGAAAGCCGCGAGATGCGGTTCGGGCCTGTCAGGTTGGCCAGCGCTGGACCTCATAAAGAGGAAGCGAGGGCCACCAGCGTATTACCAGAGCCGGGGAAACCCCGACACCGTTTTCAGGGAAAACGGCTTACTCGGCAACGACCGCCAGCTTGACCGTAACTTCGGTACCACCGGCAGTGATCGCGTCAGCAATGTCGCGCACACCGATAGAGCCGAACAGTTTGCCTTCTTCACCGGCCTTGGAGCTGATGGTGAAAGCAGCACCCTCGAGGGCCTCGGCGCGGGCCTGGGCAGCAGACAGCTTCTCAGCAGCCGCTTTCTCAAGCTCGGCACGACGCTCTTCGAACGCCTTCAGATTTGCTTCGGTGGCAGGTACAGCCTTGCCATAAGGAAGCAGGAAATTACGACCATAACCGGCCTTGACCTTTACCTTGTCACCCAGGGAGCCAAGGTTTGCAACTTTCTCGAGCAGAATAACTTCCATCTCGTTAACCTCTTCGTGCTTTATTCAGCCGGCCCGGCAGGACTTATGCGCCTCCGGATATCCAGCCAGCTATCCACAAAAGCCAGAACCACTAACAGAATCATCAGACTTGGGCCCAGAAGGATCAGCGCTACGTAGAACATCGCCAACCAGTTCCCACTGAGCTGTTTCAAACCAACAACGCCGTGCACCAGCGCCAGGCTGGCCAGGAACAGCGGCGTTCCCGCGGCCCAGGCCAGCAGCATGGAATTCAGCCCGAGGAACGGACCGACTACCATGGTCACCGCGCACAACACCGCAATAGGCGGAGACAGCCTCAGGCCATGGAATTCCTTGCGGAATCCACCGGGGTTGTAAAGCCCCGCCTGCCAGGCCCGCGCCAGCATGGTCATGCCCACACCCGTCGCCAGGTAGGTACCTGCCATGCTCGCGTTCATCGTGTCCCGGATAACCTTATCGAGGTCATCGCCGAGACTCTTCGCAATTTCGGCATTGTACTGTTGGTAAAAACTCACCCCGGCCTGGACCAGATCATCCAGCAGCCCCGGGTACACCACAGGCAACATCAGGCCCGTGACGATTGCGAGGAAACTTCCCGCAAGCAGAGCTTTTTCCCAGGACAGCGTTGTCCTGATCAATGACGCCATAAGCATCACCTGAAGCACCAAGCCTGAGAATGACCAGGCCAACAACGGCTGCGCCAATCCAGAACAACAAGGGTACGGCAGTTGTTACTGCTGCTACCCCACCGGCCTGGAGGGGACCGCGCATTACATACTGTGCAAGTGCACGCATGGTCCCAAGTCCTGTGTTTCTGTTACTTAGTTATCGTGGCTGTCCGAGTACGGCAGCAGTGCCAGGTAGCGGGCACGCTTGATAGCGGTAGCCAGCTGACGCTGATAACGTGCTTTGGTGCCGGTGATGCGGCTGGGCACGATTTTGCCGGTTTCAGTGATGTAGCCTTTCAGGGTGTCCAGATCTTTGTAATCGATCTCCTTGACACCCTCTGCCGTGAAGCGGCAGAACTTACGACGTCTGAAAAAACGAGCCATAACTTAACTCCTCAACTCCGGTTAATTACTCTTCTTCGTCCTGGGTTTCAGCACGCTGACGTGGCTCGTCAGACTCGGCTGAACGACGCGGGCGATCATCGCCGCCACGACGGTCTTCACGGGACTCGGAAGCTTTCATCGGGGACAGTTCTGTATCCGCACCATCGCGGCGCAGGATCATGTCGCGGATGATTGCATCGTTGAAACGGAAGTTGTGAGTCAGCTCGTCCATTGCGGCCTGTGAACATTCAACGTTCATCAGTACGTAGTGAGCCTTGTGAATCTTGTTGATCGGGTATGCCAGGTGACGACGGCCCCAATCTTCCAGGCGATGCACCTTGCCGCCATCTTCAGTGATGACGCCGGTATAACGCTCGATCATCGCGGGCACCTGCTCGCTCTGATCCGGATGTACCATAAAAACGATTTCGTAGTGACGCATGAGTTCTCCCTACGGTTTAAACAGCTTTCTTTTTCCCGGCACGGATCTGAACCCGCGACCGACAAACATGAAAGCAAGGAGTTGACAGCATTCTGCTGCCGGTTTCTTTTTGCTTTATCAATAAGGCTTTACAAGAAAGGCTTGATCAAAAGCTTGGCTTCGGATTGCCGGTATTCAGACAATACAAAACCACCCCTTAAAAAAGGGGTCACGTATTCTAGGCGGGGAAGCCCTTGTGTGCAAGGGTTAACCAAGCCGTTGGCGCAGGGCTTCGTATAGGCAAACACCCGTAGCCACGGACACGTTAAGGCTGTCGACATGGCCGAGCATAGGGATATTGATCAGCTGGTCACAGTGCTCCCGGGTCAGTCGGCGCATCCCTTTGCCTTCGGCCCCCATCACCAGCGCCACCGGGCCCTTGAAATCGGCCTGGTATAGCGTTGCCTTTGCCTCACCGGCAGTACCGATCAGCCAAACACCCTGATCCTGCAAACTGCGCAGAAAACGTGCGAGATTGGTGACCCGCACAAAGGGCACCGTCTCGGCAGCGGTGCGCATGCAGGCGCCAAGATTATGGGGATCGGTCACACCATCAAGCACAAGCAGGAAAGGCGACTTGTCACTGCCGGCCAACTGCGCCAGCAGATCGTCTTCGGTCCATTCCCGGCTTTCACTTACGGCCGCGACAATACCCTGGTGAACACCGGACACCCGCTCGTCGAGCTCCCTGCGATGCACAACCTTCCAGCGCACACCCAGGCTATCCAGGGTATCGGCAATACTCTTGACCCGCTTATCCTGCCTGCCGGTCTGGATCCAGACCTGCTGCAGACGCTCAGGCTCGCGTTTGAGGACAGCCTCAACCGCATGCCAGCCAAACACAAATTCTCCGGACACTTATTCTGCTTCCTGTTACTTGCCTGATTTGCGCGGCTTGCCTTTCTTGTCGCCTTTGCCAGCGCCACTGCCCTTCTTGCCTTTTTTCAGGGCGAGTTTCGCGGCCTTCGCAACCAGCTCATCCCTGGCAGAAGGCGTTTCATTATCATCGAAGGCCTCAGGCCCCTTTTTCTTTGATGACGTCGACGCCGGGCGTTTCCTCGGGCGCTTCAGACCAGGTTCGCCGGGTGATGCACTCTTTCGTGCAGGCTTGGCTTTGCCCGGCGGCTTGCCGCCTTTGCCGGCGTTACGCCTGGCCTTTCCACGCTCGCCTTTATCAGGAACCGCAAGCGCGTCGCGATCAGCCTGTCGGTGGACCGGTTCGCTGATCAGCTCCAGGTCGATCTTGCGGTCCTCCATTCCAACCCGAACGACCTTCACACGGACCTCATCCCCGAGCCGGAAACTCATTGCTGTGCGCTCACCGATGAGGCGATGCTTGGCTGAATCGTGATGGAAGAAGTCACCGCTTAGCGTCGACACGTGCACCAGACCTTCTATGTAGACGCCAGAAAGCTCCACAAAGAAACCGAAGGGCACGACGGAGGCAATGACGCCATCGTACTCCTCACCGACATGATCACTGAGGTACTCACACTTCAGCCAGGCCATGACATCCCGGGTGGCATCATCGGCACGGCGTTCCGCCATTGAAGTATGCTCACCCAGCTGCTCCATCCGGGCCATATCATAGGGGTACTCGGCGAGCTCGGGATCCGGTTTGGGAGGCGGAACCACATCCTTGGAAGGCTTCCCTCCGTGAATAACCGACTTGATGGCCCGGTGATTGATCAGGTCCGGATAACGTCGGATCGGCGACGTGAAGTGAGCATAACCCGCATAACCAAGGCCAAAATGGCCGCCCTCTTCAGGGCTGTAAACGGCCTGGCTGAGTGAACGCAGCATCACCGTCTGGATAACATTGGCATCCGAGCGGTCCTTGATACTGTTCAGAAGCTCCTGGTAGTCCGCAGACGTGGGGTTATCACCGCCGCCCAGTTGCAGACCCAGCTCACCCAGGAACAGCCGAACCGCATTGAGCCGCTCTTCTGACGGGCCATCATGCACGCGATAAAGCGCCGGCAGTTTATGTTTTTTCAGGAATCGCGCTGTGGCAACGTTCGCACACAGCATGCACTCCTCGATGATCTTGTGGGCATCGTTGCGCTGTACCGGCACGATCTCTTCTATCTTCCGGTCGGCGTCAAACACGATCTTGGTTTCGGTGGTTTCGAAATCAATTGCACCACGCTCGGTACGCGCCTTGCGCAACAACTGGTAAAGACCATAAAGATTGTGCAACTGCGGGAGCACGTTGGCGTATTGCTCGCACAGCTTATAGCCCTGCTCGGTGTCCGGATGCTCCAGCATGGTACTTACCTTGTTGTAGGTAAGCCGCGCATGACTGAACATGACCGCCTGATAAAAGTTGTAGCTGCTGATGTTACCGGCGGCGCTAATGGTCATATCGGCCACCATGCAGAGGCGATCGACGCCCGGATTCAACGAGCAAAGGCCATTGGACAGCTTTTCTGGCAGCATTGGCACAACGTGGTCGGGGAAATAAACCGACGTACTGCGGTTCAACGCCTCTTCATCCAGCGGGGAACCGGGCCGGACGTAGTGGGACACATCGGCAATCGCAACGATCAGGCGATAGCCACCACGAGGCCTTGGCTCGCAATAGACAGCATCGTCGAAATCCCGGGCCGTTTCGTCATCGATGGTTACCAGCCTGAGATTGCGGATATCCTTCCGATTAGCCTTGTCTTTCTCAGTGACCTCTTCCGGAATCTGTGCCGTCTGCTCACCGACAGCGGGCGGCCAGCTGTGGGGAATGTCATAGGAACGGATGGCAACGTCAATTTCCATCCCTGGTGCCATGTGTTCGCCAAGCACCTCAACAACCTTGCCCAGTGGCTGAGTGCGCACGGTGGGCTGGCGAACTATGTCCACCACAACATACTGGCCGTGGCGGGCATTGCCGCAATTCTCCTGGGGAATCAGTACTTCGTGATTGATCCGCGCGTTTTCAGGAACAACGAAGTTGATACCACTTTCCTGGAAAAAGCGTCCCACCGTCTGGCTGGTCCGGTATTCCAGAACTTCAACGATCACACCTTCGCGCCGGCCTCGATCATCAACCCGATCAACCCGAGCGGCCACCCGATCCCTATGAAACACCTGACGCATCTGTCGGGCAGTTAGAAACAGATCGGAGCCCCCGTCATCCGGCACCAGAAAGCCGAAGCCATCTTTGTGCCCAATCACCCGCCCCGTCACCAGGTCGGCTTCCTCAATGGGAAGATAGGCGCCACGCCGGTTACAAATCAACTGCCCGTCCCGACACATGGCAATCAATCGCCGACGAAGGGCTTCAATGCCCTCCTCTGACGACTGACCAAGTTCTGAACACAGTGTTTCGTGGGTTGCGGGAGCGCCACGCTCTTTGAGATGCGCGAGGATAAATTCCCGGCTTTGAATAGGATTTTCGTATTTCTGGGCCTCACGGCTGGCGTGAGGATCCCGGTCGTTTTTCTTCCTGGAAACCATTCGGATCCTTGTTAAGAGGCTGTACCAACGCGGCACAGTTCAGATTCGTTTGCAATGGAGTATAACGTTGGGATGGAGCTCCTGCCTATCAACCTGCAAGGAATAGGCACAAATACCTGCCATTCTTTTTGCGAAAAAATGTTTGACAGCCTCGGCGGGAATTATTAAAGTACGCGCCATCGGTTGAGGGACACACCTCAACGCTGGCAGAAACGTTTAGTTTTCAACAAGCTAAGCTTCTGCAAATCACCTGCCGAGGTGGTGAAATTGGTAGACACGCTAGCTTCAGGTGCTAGTGGGGGCAACCCCGTGGAGGTTCAAGTCCTCTCCTCGACACCATTTCCAAACTCTACCTTCGCATAAGCTGAATTGGGCACACCCTCAAACTCGCGGCCGCATTCTCCGGACGAATTGTAGTTTTTCAGATAGGCATCGCGGATAAGATTCGGTTGTTCTGCAACAAAGCCTGGCCCGTCTGCTGGCGGATAGTTTATCGCCCACTCGAAACTGCCATCGCCAGTCACCCGGGGCAGCTGTAGAAGATCCGGATCCAGAAATCCATAGCGCAACAGCCGGAGATTCGGTTGTTCGGGCCCCGAAAACTCCCGTCGATCAAATTCAAGCACCGGATCGGTGAAACCCGCAGGCTGGGGATCATAGCCGGAAAACTGGTACGCCTGAACGCCTGTCACGACCTGACTTGCGTCGACAGCATCCTGCTGTGGAGCGCAGCTGTCTATACCCGCCGAAAAGGTTACGGCCTCCACCTCAACGCCCTGCTCTGAAATCCGGTATCCGGGAAAAACGGACGAGGAATTGTCGGTTTCCGGAACCAGCGTGCGCCTTGCGCCACCGCTGGTCTCAGCAACCAGTTCCACCAGATCGCCGCTGTCCGTCGTCCAGCTGTAGGTGACCTCTGGAGGGCCGCCCAATTCCGTTGAATCCGCTGCAATTCCCCTGTGTTCATGACAGGTGGTGCTGGTCTCGAAGTGAATGCGGCGATTGCCCCAATCGAAAACCAGCCGCTCATCCGTGCCCTCTTCGTCGAAATTCAGACGGCTCTGCTCCGAAAGCGCGGCGGAGGGCAACCACTGGGTTTCCAGGTCCGCCATGTAGCCGTTAACGCCGATCAGTCGAGCCAGCTCCCGCATGGAGGGTGACAGGCAGCCGTTCGCGGAGACGGATAGCAGGCGCCCGCTCTCACTGTAAGCGAACGCCAGCTCGGCGGAGATCTGCAGGCCGGATCGGTTTGCAGGCAGGTTGTCCTGATTGGAGGGCTCGGCGTATACCTTCTGGCTGGTCAGCAGCACCGGGTCACTCAATTCCACATCCACTTCGGGGAGCACCAGGGCGTCCACATCGACATTGGCAAAATCACCCTGAGCGACGTCATCTACCACCGCGATCACATCTGCAGCGTTCTGCACCAGCGATACGCCCAATAGAAACGCCGCTTCCCTGCTCAGGAATCGCTCCGTGCCGTCACTATCTCCGGCCGCCAGCAGGTCGTTGTAGGCAGAGGGAATCTGGCTGGCCATGAACCTTGCCAGTGCCTGGGCGTAGGCATGTGAGCGCTCGTCCTGCGCGAGGATATAGTCCCGCACCAGATTCAGGTCCGCAAGCCTCGCTGCCGCGCCGGAAGGTGTTTGCAGGAAGGTACCAAGGCCGACGATGCCCCGGTAACGGGCCAGAGTGGTCAATGGCGTGATATTGCGGACACCCGGAGGCGCCGACATCAGGTAGGCACTGACCACAGGAACCTCCCCGTTACGCGTTTCCTCAAGGGTTTTACCCGGAAGGGCTACGGCGTGCAGCGCATAATCCCGTGGATCAAGATCCGGCCCCACTGAAGGGTCCAGGACCAGTTCCGAAATATCCATTGCGAAACGACCGCCGGCACCACTCATGGCGGTGGGTTCCCCCGAGGCAAGGGTAACTTCCCTGCCGTTCTCCAGCTCGACAACCAGAGGCCCCGGGGTGAACTGACTGTCCCCATCCATGTCGAGCCAGACCCGGGCGTTCTTCAGGTAGCCGTCGATGACCTTACCTGTGTAAGGCGCAGGCTCGCTGTATTCCACGCCATCGAAATCCCGCCCGTCCACGGGCAACTGGTCGGATTCTTCACCGCAACCGGCGAGGATGAGGGAGAAAGCAGTAACAGGCAGACCAATCAGGCGTTTCATCGCGGCAACCGTTTATCCTTGTTAGAGGTTGTGCCGCTACTTTAGGGGATGTGGTGACTGTAGACCTTGATAGGTTTGGCAATTTGTACAGTTTGGTAACCAGACGGGGTGCCAGTCACGACGAGCAGCTGTAGTGTGAAACCCCGCCAAGATTGAACAACTCCGACGGTTTCAGCCGGTAGTATTGTGCCTCAACCGCATTCGACTGCTCGGCGTAGGGTTGCGTCAAAATACCCTGCAAGGCACGCAGGGGCTGGTAATCGCCCTCTGCTGCTCGCTGATAGGCAGGAACCACAAACCACTCACGCATGGTGTATTTGGGGTTCACCAGCTTCATGTTCCGGGATAGCTCCTCACGGAATTGGGAGCTGCCAGTAGAGCCATCGATCCCAATCTGCGATTTCCATCTGGCAAACCACTCTGACCAGCGGTTGAGTAGCCCTTCCGGATCGGCCGCTGCTGACTCATCCAATGATCTGTAGAAGCTGTTTTTGAGGGGTTCGATGTCTTCGGGTAGGGAGGAAAGCTCCCGGAAGAACATCGTATAATCCACTGGGGTCCGGGTCATCAGCGTAATCAGTTCCCTGAAGAGTTCGGCGTCAAAAGTGCCAAGGCCCAGCTTCGCTGCCCACATCATTTCCAGCTCCGCCTGCATTACCTCGGCAAATCCACCGTGAATCTCCTGGAGTTGCGCCTGTTCGTTCTCGTGATCTGCCAGCAGCGGCTGAAGGGCCGAACAGAAACTCTTGAAGTTCCGTTCCGCCGCTGCGGGTTGGTTAAGGAAAGAGAAGTGCTGCCCGCCACCGGCCCAGGGCGAAATTGCCCTGGCAGTAACCAACCCGGATCCAGTTCGCCACCAGCGAGGCAAGGCGGCCGCGAAACTCCCGCGCGAGCATCACGATTTTTGTGGGCGTATCGAGGGACTGGTCAATAACGCCGTGGTACTCCCGATCAATCAGGTGCAGCACCAGCTGTTCGAGTTCTTCATGGGCGCGGGGGTGCTCCTGCTTTCGAGCCCTGCGCCCGAAAAGTTCCAGCTGGCCCACCCGAATGAAGGACGGGGCGACACGTGTGGAGATGGCAACCGGCTCCGAAATGAGCTGGTCGGGATCCAGGGAATGGGAGCCCGGAGAGTACCAGGGGCGCCGTACTCTCTCTGTTTTCGAAACATAGAGGCTCAGCGACCGGGAGGTCGGCACACCCAGTGCGTGCATGTGCTCCTGGGCCAGGAATTCACGAACGCTGGAACGCAGGACCGCACGGCCATCACCACCACGGCAATACGGCGTCTGTCCGCCACCCTTGAGCTGCATTTCCCAGCGCTGACCGTTCAGAACAGCTTCCAAAACCGAAATGGCGCGACCGTCGCCATAGCCGTTGCCGGTCTGGAACGGGCACTGCTGGGTGTATTCGGTGCCGTAGATGGAAAGTGCATAGCCACAGGCCCAGCCGACTTTGCTCATGGGCGCCGGCACCTGTGAGAGGTCTCCGGAGAACATTCGGACAAAGTCATCGGATTGAGCCAGGCTGTCTGCAAAACCCAATTCGCGGAACAAGCCGGGGCTGTGCGCCACGTAGTCAGGATTCGCGATGGGCGTTGGCCGGACGGGAACATAATGCCCCGAATAGACCTGTCTTGGTCGATGGTCAACGCCATCGGGCGTGGCATCCGGATCACCGTTCAGGCAATCCATCAGCGAATAGTCAGCCATCGGTGCAAGTTCTTCGAGGTTGGTCACTTCGAAACAGGTTTCTCGCGACAACGGCTTGTTCATCTGTACCTCTCGTGATCAAAGGAAACGGGCAGTGCCAGCACTGCCCTCAATTGCCCTTATGACCAGCCCATGTGGCGAGGGTTCAGAATGAACGGGCAACGATTTCCTTCATGATTTCATTAGTGCCGGCGTAGATCCGCTGCACTCGTGAGTCTGCCCAGGCCCGTGCGATCGGATATTCCCACATGTACCCGTAGCCCCCGTGAAGCTGCACGCATTCATCCATTACCTTGCACTGCAGGTCTGTGGTGAGCTGCTTGAGCATCGCCGCGGTGGGGATGTCGAGCTTTTTGTCCAGATGCAGCTCCAGGCACCGATCGGTGAACACCCGGGCAGCGGTGATTTCCGCCTTCATCTCCGCCATCTTGAAGCGTGTATTCTGGAACGCAATCACCGGCTTGCCAAAGGCGTTGCGCTCCTTGACGTAATCCAGCGTCCACTGCCAGGCAGCTTCGGCAGCGGCAACAGCGCCAAGAGCCACCTGCAGGCGCTCGGCCGCCAGCTCCTGCATCAACTGGAAAAAGCCCTGACCTTCGCCCGGACCGATCAGATTCTTTTCAGGTACCTTTACGTCCTGGAAGAACAGCTCGGAGGTGTCCTGGGCCTTCATACCCACTTTGTTCAGGTTCTGGCCTTTCTCAAACCCTTCCCAGGCGGTCTCCACCATGAACAGGCTGATACCCTTGGCGCCTTCCTTCGGGTCGGTCTTGGCGACCACAATAACCACATCGGCAAGCTGACCGTTTGTAATAAAGGTTTTCGAACCGTTCAGAACGTAATGATCGCCGTTCTTGACCGCCGTGGTTTTCACACCCTGCAGATCCGAGCCGGCCCCCGGCTCGGTCATGG
>LULR01000518.1_pt1 | contig 11962 bp, 13 predicted proteins | sample 729471 | NCBI WGS metagenome assembly LULR01 (sample SAMN03860284, study PRJNA289734) | marine metagenome | biome: seawater column; feature: ocean; material: water; isolation source: Red Sea water column Station 108 - depth 500m | place: Saudi Arabia: Red Sea | collected 2011-10-15 | depth 500 m
GACCAATGGTGCCCACGTTAAGGTGGGGCTTAGTCCTGTCAAATTTCTCCTTTGCCATGAGAAAATCTCCTATGTTGGTTGACAGATCAGAGTCGAGCCTACGACCGGGATTGAACCGGTGACCTCGTCCTTACCAAGGACGTGCTCTACCGACTGAGCTACGTAGGCAATTCCGTGACTGTTTGCCCTTGCGCTACAGACAGAAGAATCTGAGCGGCGGACGGGGATCGAACCCGCGACCCTCAGCTTGGAAGGCTGATGCTCTACCAACTGAGCTACCACCGCATAGTTTTCGCTGTAATCAGTTGTCCGGTTTTTCCGGTCGCTTTCGAGTTTGGTGGGGAGAGATGGATTCGAACCACCGAAGGCTTCCGCCGCCAGATTTACAGTCTGGTGCATTTGACCGCTCTGCCATCTCCCCAGATTTCCGTGAGAGTCGCTCATGATCGACCTATGTTCGTCGTTGCATTTCAGACTTGCCGGACTCGAGCCCACAATCATACTCCTTATCGCCCTATTCCTACCTCTCCCGCCGAGAAGAAACTGTCTATCTGCTGAACGAGCCACCGGAGGGACTTGAACCCCCGACCGGCTGATTACAAATCAGCTGCTCTACCAACTGAGCTACGGTGGCGATAACCTGAGGCACGCCTTTTGTACACAGCTCCGCTACCTGAACCACATCAGATGGGCAGTTGGAGGTGAGGAATCTTCGATGGCACACATTTTGCACAGCCCCGAAAATTAGCCAGATTTATTTTTAAATCAAATAATTTTGTGCAGGAAAATCGGAAGTCTAATTACCGGCAGTGGGAGAGCGGGCAGCTTCCCGCTCCTTGACGAGCGCCCGCTCCTCGTCGGTCATCTTCACTTCATCACTGCTCAGGAGAGACAGGACAGAATCGATCTTGCGGAGAGCGCCGAGGGCCTCCGCCCCTTCCTGTGGCGATAGATTCTCAGAATCGATCTTTCTGTTTGTTTCGCGGACCCAATCGAAAACAACGGCGAGCCCTTCGGCGATATTCAGATCCTCGTTCATGGCTGAGGTGAAATCGGTCAAGACGGATGACGCAGCGTGATCGCTTTTTGCGGAGTCTGCTACATCCTCAAGACGCCGCTTGAAATCCTGAAGTCGCTGTACCGCCTGGGCAGCCGAGCGGAGATGCTCCTCGGTGAGATCGACTTTCTGACGATAGTGCGAAGCGGTGAGGAGATAACGCGATGCCGCAGCCGAATGCCCCCTTTCAGTAATGTCCCCGATCGTGTAGAAGTTGCCCAACGATTTGCTCATCTTTGCCCCATCAACGAGGAGGTGCTCACAGTGGAGCCAGGTCTGTACAAAACTGTTTCCGGTGCCGCAGACACTCTGGGCGATCTCATTTTCATGATGGGGAAACAGGAGGTCTACGCCGCCGCAGTGAATATCGAATTCCTCTCCGAGATATTTCATCGACATGGCGGAACATTCGATGTGCCATCCCGGACGGCCGCGCCCCCAAGGTGATTCCCAACCGATATCCCCGTCCTCCTCTTTCCATTTTTTCCAGAGAGCGAAGTCCTGAGGATTCTCTTTCCCGTATTCGTCATCTGCGACACGGTCGGTGGCGGCGAGCTGATCCAGTTCGATTCCCGAAAGTTTGCCGTAGTCACTGAAGGAGCCGATCTTGAAGAAGACCGACCCATCAGCGGTCACGTATGCATGCTTCTTGTCGATGAGGGACTTAATGAGATCTATCATCTCCCCAATATGATCGGTGGCTTTGGGCAAAACTTCCGGAAGTTCTATACCGAGGGCTTCAGAATCGGCCTTGAAGGCGTCACTAAACTTGGAGGTGAGCGCATCCAGCGACAAGGACTCCCGAGCACACCTTGCAATAATCTTGTCGTCCACGTCTGTAATATTCATGACGTGGGTGACATCGTACCCAAGAAACCGAAGGTAGCGCTTCACCAGATCAAAAAAGAGGAAAGCGCGGTAGTTCCCTACGTGAGGGACATCATAAACGGTAGGGCCGCAAGTGTAGATTCTCACCGCCCCTTCCTTCAGTGGACTGAAGATTTCCAAATTTCCCGTCAGCGAATTGTATAGTTTGAGGCTCAAGGATATTTCACCGGTTTGAGCATCTCCGCATCAATATGTACCGAGATGGCCTGCTGAATTCCGTCCACGCGGACGACGAAGCGTGTTTCCCCATCTTTGCGCACCAGGATTCCCTGCAGTCCCACCATCGGCCCGCCGCCAATCTCAACTTCATCCCCCACATCGAAGTAATCGTGGGCGTCCGGCACGTACCCCCCCTCCAGCATCTTTCTGACAGCTTCCACCTGCTCATCCGGCACAATGGCAATCTTCCCTCCCAGTTTCACAATATGGTGAACACCATAGGTTTGAAGAACATAAAGCGTCTCGTTGAGGGGAATGCGGGCGAAGAGATAACTTCTGAAGAGGGGCATCCAGACCCACTTCTTGCGGTCCTTCCAGAACCGTTGTCTTTTCACCAGCGGGAGATAAGACTCGATCCCTTTCTTCGTCAGTTCGGTCTCGGCGGTCTTCTCGTGCCGTGGTTTGGTATAGACCGCTAGCCAGTATTTTTCTCTTTCCTCAGTCGCCATTCAGCGCCATCCTGCAAAGTTTGACTATCAGCTGTTCAAAGGAGATGCCGACCTCCGCCGCCGCTTTGGGCACAAGGCTCGTATCTGTCAGTCCCGGTAGAGTGTTCACCTCTAGGCAGTAAAAACTGTTCTCCGGTGAGAGACGAAAGTCAATCCGGCTGTAGTGACGGCAGCCCAGTATTTCGTGCATCGCCAAAGATGTTTGAGAAAGCTGACTCGCGAGGGCCGCCGGCAGATCGGCGGGACAGACATAATGGGACATGCCGCTGGTATATTTGCACTCGTAATCGTAGTGATCGTGGGAAGGGACGATTTCTATGCACGGAAGGGCCTCATCCCCCCCCAGGATCCCGACAGTCAGTTCCCGACCGGGGATATACTGCTCCAAGATAACTCCGCTTCCGCAACCGTCGGCTTTCTCAATTGCAGGCAGCAGATCTGTTTCGGAACGGACGATGGAGAGCCCGACTGTACTCCCCTCTCCGTTTGGCTTCACGACCAGTGGATAGCCAAGATCACCGCCGGAGTCGGGATCGGCCTGATCACCATTCTCGAAGAAGTGCCATCGGGGTGTGGGAAGCTCGTTCTCGACCATCAGCAACTTTGAGGAGTTCTTGTCCATGGCCAGGGCTGACGCCTCCGGGCCGGAGCCGGTATAGACAATACCTTCAGCATCGAACACTTTCTGAACTTCGCCGTTTTCACCTTCACCGCCGTGAAGCGCTATGAAGACCACATCCGCTTCAGCAAGTTGCGAGAGGTACGCCTTGATGTCGCCTTCGTAGATGCAGTCGAGAAGATCGATTGACGCAGACTGGAGCGCACCCACCACGGCCTGCCCGCTCTGAAGTGACACTTCCCGCTCCGCCGAGTTTCCACCCATGAGCACCGCAACTTTCATTCCGCGCCCTCCAGAGCGAGAAGATGGTTTGCGCAATCCACAAGCGTGTCACCGACAAAATCCACAGAGACCCCATCTCTATCCAGTTTCGCTTCAGTCTTTCTGCCGTTGCCGGTTCGGACCAGAATCGAGTAAGCGCCGATCGCTTCCGCAGCGTTGACATCACACAACGAATCGCCGATCAAATAGGACGCCGAAAGGTCGATATCGTAGTCCGCTTCCGCTTGTTTGAAGAGGCCGCTCTTCGGTTTCCTGCAGTGGCAGTCATCTTCGGGCAGATGGGGACAGTAATACTTACCGGTGAGAACAACTCCGATCTGTGAAAGAGCGCGGTCGAGTTTCTCGTGGATTTTCGCCAGCGCCGTCTCCTCGATGATACCACGGCCGACTCCAGATTGGTTCGTAATCAAAACCAAAGGAAGACCAGTCTGTGCCAACAGCTCCAGAGCAGGTAGCGTGTCGCCGAAAAGTTTGAAATCGTCAGGCGATGAAATGTAGCCGGGATCAGGGTTGAGGGTTCCATCGCGGTCGAGGAAAATGGCGGCTGTCTTCATCCGTTTGGCGAAAGTTCAATCGATTTTACCTCCCGCAGCTTGAGTGAGCTGCGGAAAAAGTAGAACGCCCCGATGATTACCAGAGGGACAAAACCGATGGCGTGATTGATGATGGCATAGGCCTGTGCTGGAGCCTGATCGATGCTGAAAACTTCCACGAGAACCAGCACGGCGCCTGCGTGGTACGTACCGATAAATCCCGGAGCCGATGGCAGTATAATGATCATGGTGACAGCAACCAGGACGATCCCTAATTGGAGTAGCGACAGTTCCATTCCGAGCGCCCGCGCCGATAGCCATGCGATGGACCAGTACATCAGCCACAAAGCTGACGAATAGACCACCAGTCCACCTGGGGAGGACACCTTTCGCAGCGTTGCTAGACCCTCAATAAAGGAATGAAATACTTTCTTGAGCTTGCTTCCTATCCCCTTCTGGAGCGGGGCAAACCGTTCGATTCGCTCCACCCATTCCTCGTGAGAAGAGGCCACCCAGAAGAGTATCGCCGAAAGAAGAATGATTACCCCCGAAAGGATCAGTCCACTGTTGGCGAGCCAGGGCGGAATTGGATAGGAGGAGAACAGGACTAGAGTCAAAACCATGATCCCGATCATATCGAGCATCCGTTCAACAATGAGCGTTCCAAACGCGGCGGAGGTACTTACCGAATGGCCTCCTCGGCTCAATGCAAATGCGCGCATGAACTCTCCCAGCCTGAGGGGAAGAACGGAGTTACCAAAGTAGCCGATCATGGTGGCGCCGAAGAGGGGATGAGTCTCTACATCTCTGATTGGGCCGAGGATGATGCGCCAGCGCAATGCTCGTATCCATACGCTAGCCACAAGGATAGCTGAAGCGATGGCTATCATCATCCAATCTACTCCTGAAAATGCCGACCTGAGATCGCCCATATCCATCTGCCTGAAGGCGACATAGAGTCCCCCCGCACTGAACAGGATACCGACTAGAGCTTTCTTCATCTATTCCCGGAGGTCGATAATCTCACCGGCTTCGAGCCGGGCGGACTTGAGCAAATCTCGATCCTGAAGAGGCCCGACGGACAGGACATTTACCTTAACCTCCATCTCCTCTCCCGAAACAGCATGAATATTCTTGGGCATCCATGTGGCATTATCAACAGTCATCTCCAGCCTGTCGAACCCCACCGGCGTTTCAGGCAGGAGCGTCAGTTCATTTTCATTCTCCCCCGCCATAATCTCTTCAACAACAAAACCATCAAATTCACTCAAGAGAACCGCAAACAGATTCGATGGATCGCGGCGGTTGAAATAGTCAATCAGCACCTGATCTTCTTCTGGATACTTTACGCTCATGACCGATTTCTGAATAAGTACTTCCATGAAAGGGAGATTTAGACTGAGATAATCTTTCCCAAATATTTTCAGCGTCCCCTCACCTTCCCACGACTCCTCATCCAGCCGATAGAACCAGAGCACCTCAAAGGTGTGCCCCTTTTTATCGAGGACTGTCCCGGAAATGTCGTAAAGAATTTCATCATCATACTGGGCGGCCAGCACTGCTCCAGATATAGAGAGGGCGGCGAAAAAGTGTATCCAATATCTCATCAATTCAGTCTCTCGATCAGGACCGTTCTTCGTCATCGAGGATCTGAAGGTAGGACTCATCCACAAGAACTTCTCTCGCTTTGCTGCCGGTAAACGGGCCGACAATACCGAGTTGTTCCATCTGATCGATGAGGCGCGCAGCCCTGGAATAACCGACGCTGAACCGACGCTGAAGAAGTGAAATGGAGCCTTGCTGGTGTGTAACAACTAGCCGAATCGCCTGTGTCAGCAGTTCATCCTGCCCCTCTCCTCCTTCGGTGAATTCTCCGTCAACGCCGAGCTGAGTCTTGGTCCCCTCCAGTTTGATCTCATCGGCGGTCGGCTGCGATCCGATGTGAGAAACAATTTTCGTAATCTCTTCCAGCGTAACAAACGAGTTGTGAAGCCTCGTCGGGTCAGACGAACCCGGCGGGAGAAAAAGCATATCGCCGCGACCGAGCAGTTTTTCCGCACCGTTGATGTCGATGATGGTTCTGGAATCGATTTTCGTCGCCACCTGAAAAGCGATCCGCGCTGGAAAGTTTGCCTTGATGACGCCGGTGATGACATCGACTGACGGCCGCTGAGTCGCGAGGACAAGGTGAATCCCCACTGCCCTCGCCATCTGCGCCAGCCGGGCGATAGACTGCTCCACTTCCTTCGGCGCCCTGAGCATCAGATCGGCCAGCTCATCAATGATAACAACGATGTATGGCATTGTTTCTAATGAGTCGTCCTTCGCCGCTTTTTCTCGGAACTCGTGGATGTTCCGCACCACCGCCTCTGCGAGGACATCGTAACGGCGGCTCATCTCCTTTTCTGCCGCCCGCAGGGCGAGGACAGCATTCTCCGGCGTGGTTACAACATATTCGTCAATGTCCTCCGCCGTGATTAGATGATGCTTCTCAAGAGAGCGGTACGCGGCCATCTCCAACTTTTTCGGATCGATGAGAATGAACCGCACCTCTTCGGGCGTGGAGCGATATAGCAGAGAAGAGATGATCGTGTTGATACAGACCGACTTCCCCGATCCCGTCGTTCCCGCAATCAGCAGATGGGGAAGTTTGTCCAACTCGATGACGAAGTTTTCGCCGCTCGTAGTTTTTCCCAGCGCCACCGTCAGTTTTGATGTTGATGAAACAAATTTCTCTGAGTTGATCACAGATCGCATATAGACGACCGAGGGGTTCTCATTCGGAATCTCAATCCCCACCGACGACTTCCCCGGGATCGGCGCAATCACTCTGACACGGGGCGCCTTCATCACGCGGGCGAGATCGTCCGAAAGCTGAACAAACTTGTTCACGCGGACCCCCTCCGCTGGCTCAACTTCGAAAAGTGTGATGACGGGGCCGGGCGCAATGTTGACCACATTGCCCTCCACACCAAACGTAGCGAGAGACTGAGTGAGGAAATCAGCTTTTTCCACCAGTTCGCTGTCAGAAGCGCTCGGCGCCACCTCTTCGTGATGGTCAAGATAATCAACTGAAGGGAGTTGATAGGATCGCTTCGGTGCCGATTCAGCTTTTGCGTCGAAGTCGACCTCCTGTTCAATGACCTCCTCCTCGATGGTGTAGTCGGTGGGCTGTTCACCATCAACGGTAGATGGGAAAGTTTCAGGTTCGGCCTCCGTCGTCTCCGCAGTCGCTTCAACGGATTCTTCCTCAACGGAGGGAGCTTCCGCATCAGGCGTTTCTTCCACAGTCTGAGGTTGGGTTTGGGGCGCTCTTCTTCCGATTCGCGTCGGTGCTTCAGCCCTTCAAGAAGCCTCTCCGTATGCTTCCGCTTCTGTGATTCAAGACTCTTTTCTGCCTTAGAATCTTTCCCTCTCTTCACCAGTCCCGAAACGAGATTTCCCAGTTTTTCCACGGGATCGTAGAAGTTCCAGTTGAGATAACCGCGAATCACAACAAAAGTGGCGGCGAGGAGGAAAATTGCTGTGCCGACGGCGCCGAGAAAATCGTGGAACAGTTTCGCCAGAGTGGCGCCGATAAATCCGGATGCTTCATAACCACCGCCGGAAGTGACAGCCGCAAGCCCGAAGGATACAGAGATGATGAGACTCAGTATCGCGGTGTGCAGGGTCAGTTTCGGAAGAATTCCATATCCCTTTTTGCTGAAGAAAAACCAGCCCCACGCAAGACCGAGAATCGGCAGAACATACGAAACATATCCCACCCCCATCTTTACGAGAAGGTGGCCGATGTAGACGCCGATGATTCCCGCGCGGTTCGAGATTGCAATGTTGGGCGAAACTGTCGGCTCCTCGGATGAATCGTAACTGACGAGACTCAGCATCACAAAAATGGAAACGAGGATAAGAAGGATTCCGATGATTTCTTTCTTACGATCCATCGATGCTCTCTAGACTTTCTGGGCGGAAGTGCCCTTCTTCCAGAACGGTGTTTTCACGACTGTCGCTTCAAGCTGCCGGCCTCGGCTGTTGATGGTCAACTCTTGCCCGATAGCCGCGCAGTGCGATTCCACATATGCCATCCCGATAGACTTCCCCAAGGAAGGGGAATGGGTTCCGCTGGTGACGTCTCCCACCACGGTTCCGTTTGCGAGCACCTCATATCCGTGGCGGGCGATGCCCCGCCCGTTGATCTCGATGCCGACCAGTTTTCTCTCCACGCCATTGGACTTAATCTCGACCAGTGCATCTTTCCCGATGAAGTCGTTGTTGTCAAGCTTGGTGATCCAGCCGAGGTTCGCTTCCAGGGGGTTTGTCCCTTCGTCAATGTCGTTCCCGTAAAGGCAGTATTTCATCTCCATCCGGAGTGTATCCCGGGCGCCGAGTCCGACTGGTTTCACTTCGAAATCCACTTCCTGCTCAGAAAGGGCTGTCCATACACGATCTGCACCTTCGCCCTCGATATATAACTCGTAGCCAAGCTCACCGGTGTAGCCCGTTCTTGCGCAAATCACCTCCACGCCCCCAATCGTGGCATTGCAATGACGGTAGAACTGAAGTGAGGAAATCTCACTCTCCTCATCCGCTGCCATCAGCAGCAGCTCGCGAGATCTCGGCCCCTGAACAGCGACGAGGGAGTAGTCATCCGATCGGTCGGTCAAGGAGACATCATCGGCAAGATGGCTTTCAAACCAGTTGAAATCCTTTTCAATATTTGATGCGTTCACGATAAGCAGGTAACGATCCTCGAAACGGTAGACTACGCAGTCATCGAGAATCCCTGCCCGTTCATTGCAGACCGCTGTGTACTGAGCTTGCCCGATTTCGATTTGAGAAACATCGTTCGTAGTCATCCTCTGAAGAAAAGCGGACGCCCCCTCTCCGACGACCACAAACTCTCCCATATGGGAGAGATCGAACAGGCCGACTCCGCTCCGGACAGCGTTATGCTCTTCGATGATGCCCGTATACTGGATCGGCATTCTATACCCCGCGAAATCGACCATTTTGGCGCCGTGCCTGAGATGGAGATTGTAGAGGGGAGTTTTCTTAAGCGTATCATCCATCTGTCACGCTTCGCAGTAATCCTTGAATCTGGCCAGCCCCTCACGAATATCGGCCTGGCCGATCCCCGCGTAGGCGAGTCTCACGTAGTGGCGCGGTTCATCGGGAAGGGGAGTTCCGAAGTATGCCCGAGGGCAAAAAGCGACGCCTGTCTTGTGCAACACATCTTCTTGCAATTCGATGGTGTTCTTGAAGCCGTGCTTCTCCACAACTTTTGTAACGTCTGGATAGACGTAGAATGTTGATGCAGGAACGCCGACTGACACGCCTTCGATGCCGTTCAGGAGCTGACAGGTGAGGTCACGGCGCACACGGAGTTTATCAATAATCGGTCTGCACATGACATCGCCGCCGGCCAGAGCGTCGATCATAGCCCATTGGGCAAAGTGGTTTGTACACGATTCATCATTTACGTTTAGCTGCCCGATGATCTCCATCACTTCCGGCGGGCCGATGGAAGCGCCGACTCTCCACCCTGTCATGGCAAACCGCTTGGAAAATGTATAGAGGATCACCGTCCGCTCAGCCATCCCGGGAAGCGAGGCGATGGATTGGGACTGTCCCTCGTACCGTGTTTCGATATAGGCTTCGTCGGAGAGAACCCACAAATCGTTTTCCAGACAGATTTCGGCGAGCGCTTCAAGCTTCCCGATGGTCGGTTTGCCGCCGGGCTGAATGATCACATTCTCAAGCGCGTAGTCGATTCCGCGAAGCTGACCGACATCCTCGGCCAGTGCATTTCGAAGCTCAGGGATTCCCGGCGGTTGGCAGTAGCCCGTCTTGCCGTCAGCGATCGCCCGATTCATCGCTTCCACCACTCTCTCCGGCGTCGGTATGTTGAAATCTCCGATGTGAAACGGGAAAACCTGATTCCCCGCCGTGGCCCACTCATTGGCTTGCCGAGCCACTTCGAATGCCGACTCCGTCCCCAGTCTGCCCAATCTGCTTGCCAGTCCTTTCACGATTCTATAGCTCCTTCAAGGCTCTCTTTACCACATTCTCAGTATCGCCATCAAGTTGGTCTTGTTGCTGCAGTTTGGTCAGCGCCCGGAAGCCGTCGGTGCGGTTAAAGCCGAGGGCAGTCAGAGCGGCGAGGGCGTCTGAAAATTGGTCCGGCAGTTCGCCATCACCGGGAAGAACGGTTGCGTCTATGCTCTCCACCAGTTTTTCTTTCAGTTCCACGATAATCCGTTTGGCAGTCTTTTGGCCGATGCCCGGCAGGGCCGTCAGCGCGGCCACGTCGCCGGCGACGATCATCCGCTTAAATTCATCGGGGCTGGCGCCGGATAGAATTCCCATGGCCAGCTTCGGACCGATCTTTGAGACAGCGATAAGCATCTTGAAGAGCGCCAGCTCGTCCTCCCCGGAAAAGCCGTAGAGTTCGAGCGCATCTTCCCGAACGTTGAGGTAAGTCCTCAGCTCCACTTTCTCTCCCACATCGGGAAGATGGTCGGCCGTGGGGACGGAGACGGAAGCCTTCAGCGAAACACCCCCGATGTCTATCACCACGCCTGTGGGTTGTTTTACCTTCACTTTCCCTTGAATGGAATGTATCACGCTGAAACCGTCTCCATCTGATGAAGGTGACAGAGCGCCGTGGCGAAGGCGTCAGTCACATCGAGTCTGTCGGGCGTCTTCTCCATCTTGAGAATAGAGCCGATCATATACTGCACCTGTTCTTTCGATGCGTTTCCATTACCGACTACCGAAAGCTTAATCTTCCTCGGCGAATACTCGGCGCAGGGGAGTTTGCTGTGGGCGGCCGCGAGCATGGCCACCCCTCTCGCCTGACCGAGGATCAAAGCTGTCTTCGCGTTATTCCTGTAAAACGCTTCCTCGATGGCGAACTCGGTCGGCGCATAGCGATCGATGACGTCGAGGACTCCATCGTAAAGCACCGACAGACGCACATGAATAGCCTCTTTCACCGGCGGTTTGATGGCGCCCCAAGTGACAACAGTAGTGGAATCTTCCACAGTTTCAATGATGCCATAGCCGGTCGTGGAGAGGCCGGGATCTACCCCCATGATTCTTCTCATTCAGCCCACCGATTCAAGTTTTTCGTCATCGATATCAAAATTTGCAGACACTCTCTGGACATCATCATGATCATCGAGCGCTTCCATCAGCTGGAGAGTTTTACGTGCTGTCTCCCCTTCCACAGCGACAGAATTCGTCGGCATCTGGAGAACCTCGGAAGACCTGACGTTAAATCCTCCGTCCTCGACACTCTCTGTGACAGAGGGCAAATCTTCCGGCGCGGAATGGACAATGTAGACGTCGCCCTCATCGCTGAAATCATCACCTCCGCCGTTCACGATTACATCAAGAAGGGCTTCTTCGTCGGTGCCGTTCTTGTCTAACGTAATCACTCCTTTTCTTTCAAACATCCAAGCCACACAACCGCTCTCACCGAGCTTGCCTCCGTGCTTGGTGATCAGATGTCTCAGCTCGGCAACTGTCCGCTTTCGGTTGTCAGTGGTCACCTCCACCATTATGGCGACGCCGCCAGATCCATATCCTTCGAACAGCGCCTCCTCATAGGAAACGCCTGGAAGCTCGCCGGTCCCCTTCTGGATCGCTCGCTTAATATTGTCGGCGGGCATGTTCGCCCCTTTCGCAGCGATAACAGCCTGCCGGAGTCTCGGGTTGGACTCTTCATCACCTCCGCCGAGCCGAGCAGCAACTGTAATCTCCTTGATGATCTTGGTAAAAACCTGCCCCCGCTTGGCGTCGACGACGGCCTTCTTCCTCTTGATCTGAGCCCATTTAGAGTGACCGGCCACACGTCACCTCACGGACTGTTCTAAGCCGGTGAGCAGGAGGCGCAAGGATACAGTTGACCAAACAC
>LULR01000909.1_pt1 | contig 11920 bp, 16 predicted proteins | sample 729471 | NCBI WGS metagenome assembly LULR01 (sample SAMN03860284, study PRJNA289734) | marine metagenome | biome: seawater column; feature: ocean; material: water; isolation source: Red Sea water column Station 108 - depth 500m | place: Saudi Arabia: Red Sea | collected 2011-10-15 | depth 500 m
CTCCCAAGGCATTCCAGCCATCGTCTCAGCTGCATCAACACCACCAACACCAATGGCCAACATACCAAGACCGCCTGCATTTGGTGTGTGGCTGTCAGTTCCAATCATCAAACCGCCAGGAAACGCATAGTTTTCTAAAATTACTTGGTGTATGATTCCCGCACCCGGCTTCCAAAATCCCACGCCATATTTGCTTGCGGATGATTCCAAAAATTTGTAGACCTCATTATTTTCATAAATTGCCAGCTTTGTGTCTGACTTGCCCTCCGTCCTTGCCTGTATCAAGTGATCACAGTGAACAGTTGTCGGAAGCGTTGTAGATTTTAATCCGGTCTGCATGAACTGAAGCATCACCATCTGGCCGGTAACATCCTGAAGTGCAACCCTGTCCGGTTGCAAGAAAACATATTTTGCATCGCTGTCCAAATTTTTTTCGAGAAAACTTTCTTCCAAATGTCCCGCAAGAATTTTTTCCGTTAGTGTCAGCGGTCTTCCCACCGTCTTTCTATACACTGCAATGTTTTTTTCTAATTTTGAGTAAACGTTTTGAACCGTTTCTGCTGTTGTGTTAATTTCAATTTTTTCCAACAATTTACAGTGGAATTTTTTATTTATAAACCGAGTTAGCAAGTTTTTGGTGTTTTCGTATACAATTATAAGAGAAAAACGCTATTTTGAATGAGTGTTACGAGTAACTTTTTCGTGTAATTTTGTTGAGGGATACATTTGGTAAAGAAGGGATTTCCTAGTTTTGGTATAACACAGTCTGGCGCATTTGTTGCCGCCCTGAAAAACTACAACCTCCCTGATTTCATACTGGCTCTAGTTGCCAAGGATTGCAATTCAGATCTTCTGGAGCGCGGAAGAATTGATGACAGGCTTTCTAGCATGAATGACCAATCTCTTGAGTTACTACACAAGGTCTTTGTAGACTGCGAGGAGGATGAAGGCGGCAAGTATGCACAGTACAGATTCTTTGCATATGTATCAAGCATGTATCACAAGTGCGAGGTATTCATCAACGAAACAATACCTGGCAAGTCTGGCAAAAACCACAAGATGCCAATAGCTATCAAAAACAACGGCATGTACGTCGCTGTTGGCTTTAACAAATCAAAGGGACATGCCGTATCAAAAAAGGACGTAGTAAAGTTCTATGACGTTGTCACTGATGTAAAAAACGGAGAGCATGGAACACAACTTGTTGATGCAATCTATGGTTCATCAGCAGGATTCAAGGGAGAAGCCATAGTAGAATTGGAAAAGTTAAGCAAGAAGATAGACCCTGATGAGGAGTTCAAACTTAACTTTAAAACAGCAAACTTTGAAAACAGAATTTATTCTGTTACAAAATGTTAAACTAACTTTTTTTCGTAAATAGGTCCGTATTCATAGCAAGGAATGAAGGCTTTTCAGAGGTTATCTCAAAGTCTTCCCCATACTGTTCAAATTCAATCCCACCGAAGAGATGCTTCTGCCAAATCTCATGAACGTCCTCGATGTATCTCTTGTATCCAGACTGACGCAACAGCTCATGTGCAATCTCGTGTGATACGGCAGTACAGTTTTTTTCTGCAAGAAACAATTCGTCCATTCCATCCTTTGGTTTTTCCCACCTGATCATACCAAAATTTTCTGCATGATATCCCTCGCATGTACAGTCTGTCCATAACGGTCTAAAGTGACACAGATAGAAATGATAAATGTCCTCGCCGCGTTCCTTGTGATCTTTTAACAATGAATGAGTATCAAGTCTTTGAAGTATTATTCTTGGTTTGGTTATCATCTCGTCACACTGTCTATGGAAAATTTTGTTTTAATCCATGACTTGAAAAACTTGGACATCTTTTTGATATACTCAAACTCTGCGTCGCGCATGCCGAGCTCCTTGTCTTTGATTACAAAAATAAAATGTAAAAGCATGGTAAGAGTCTATGATTGGCCTTCGATGCCCATAAGTGTTAGAGTGGACCTAATCTGTTCTATCTTTCGTATCTTCCAGGTTATTGTCTCACGCAAGTCCTCAACGGTTGAAGATTCTATCTTTCCTAAAATGTCATAAGCGCCAAATGTCCCATGCACCTCGACTATGCCGGGCAGGCTCTTTAGTTGTTTTATGATGGACTCTTCAGAACCTAGTTCGCAGTTTATCAGAACGTAAGCTATTGCCATGTAATGTTTATCAATTTGCAATATATCAATGAAACGATAATTTTCACTGCGACATTTTGATTATCTTATCCCATATCTTTTTTGGTACGGGCATCACCGACAGTCTTCCAATTCTCAGTAGCTCCCAGTCCTTGAATGACTTTTCTTGTTTCATCTGTTCAAGTGTTACGGGATTCTTGAATTGTTTTTTGAACTTTACATCTACTGCGATGAATCTTTCGTTGTCTTCTTTGGGATTTGGATATGGTTTTGATGTTACCGTCATGATTCCAACAGCCTGGCGTTCATCACCAGTGTGATAGTAAAGTATCTGGTCTCCCTTCTTCATATTCCTCATGTGTTTCAGAGCTAGGTTGTTATGCACCCCATCCCACATTGTTGTTTTGTCCTTCTGCAGTGCAGACAGACTGTATCCTCTGGGTCCGCTTGGTTCTTGCTTTGCTAGCCAGTAGTTAACCATCTGTTTGCAAATACAAATTGCCAGATTTAGATTTTTGCCAAAATAGTGTTCCCCGGTTCTGACTCACAAAGAGTCATTGGTATTAGCCATACCCTCCTCTTTGCTCTGAAACCGGGGAAGCGCCCATGTAACACACCTGGGTGAATTAGAAATCATGTGAATCATTACGATCTGTATCATCCTAATCCGTCTGTGTGCATGCTCTCTTCATTGGGCAAGATAAATTGCAGTTAATCAAATATTAATCCAGATAGCTTCATCTCAAAACCAACTACCTTTGTTCTTATCCTGAAGTTTTCAAGAACCTTGGAATCCAGTTCGCCGATATAGCCAACTGTCTTTCTGTTGATGATAATCTCCGCAACCCTACCCTGTGAGAAAAGTGCGTGACTTGGCAGCGCCTTTGTTTCACATTTGATACTAAAACCAATCCGTAGGAGAGATTGTAGGATTGCCTTCATCTCCGAAAAGTTCGTCTCCTCCGAGGCTGTAACACACGCAAGGTTTGATGTCTCCTTGATTGGGGAACCCTTTGAGAAAACTATGCCAGATTCAAAAAACTTCTGTGGGTATGTCTCGTGTATGTTCTTTGATAGGTTTTCCAGTAGTCCAGGAAGAATTGAATCCCTGAGTATTGTATGCTCCTGACTCTTCGAGCTTGCGACGGAGATTATCTGTGACGAGTCTCGGTTTGTCATTTCATACAAGGTCTGCTCGCTTGTCAGTGTAGAGTTCAGAGTCTCCATGAAACCAAACCCAGTCATTAATCGGCTAGTGGAATCAAGTTTCTCAGATGTTGGATTCTTCTCACCAATGTGTACAGATGCGGACCATGCCGGCTTTAGGTTATCAATTCCATAACCCAGTGCAACCTCCTCAACAATGTCCATCCCCCCAAAGATGTCAAACCTGTATCTTGGAATCGTACACTGTATCTTTTTGCTCTTCACCACTGCATCCAACCTAGATTTTTTGAGGCATGACGCAAGTACCGAGTTGGAGATGTTCAGTCCAAGAATTTTATTCACCGGACCGGAATCAAACGTAACTGTCCTCGTCGCAAAGTTTGGCGTCGAGTTTCTTGATCCGGAAACTTTCAGTTGTGAGAATTGGAATCCAGCCCCCTGCAATATCGCAACAACCACTGACAGCATGTCTTCCGCTGACTGCTTGTCTATTCCAGTGACCTCGACTAGAATGTTTTTGGTTTTTGTTGTCACAGTTGTCAGTGAGGCATTGATGATTGGTGGAAACGATATTGTCTGCCCCTTTGCATCAGTAATTATGGGAACCTTCGAAGATTGCCCAAGTATTGATCCATAATCTCTTCCAACTTCTGAATCACGAAGTATCTCTGAGATTGAGCTATCCTTGGTAGAGTTTAACGGAACAAATCTATGGTCACGGGAGGTTGTCGTATACTTGAGAGGAAACGATATGTTGTCTAGGTCATGAATCCCAATCGATGATTTTTTTCTCTTCCTTCCTAATCCAAAATGCAGGTCCTCCTGCATATTGATAATCTGCTTAACTGCCTCGTCGTCAAGTGATCCATTTCTTGCTATTATTCCGGTAACAAACGGCCTAATCTTGCTAGTTGAACCGTCAACCTTGATTTCATAATTTCCCTTTGTTCGTATCTTCAATCGTGGCATTCCCTTACTTATTCCCAGAATGCCTTGTAGTCCCAATGCAATACCAAAGTCAGTAGAATAGTCTGGTCTGTTGGGACTGTATTCAACCCTTACAACGTTGCGCCCCAACGATTCTATATCAAGACCAAGGAATGGAAGGCTGTCAAGTATCTGTTTCTTGTCTGTGTTTTTTCCTACAAGCTTCTGAAGCCTACTAAGATTCAGTTCAACTACTGGCATTTCGTAGCGGTCCTCAACCAACTTAGATTGTTATTGTAAAACTCCCTTACGTCATCTAATCCAAATTTCAACATGGCAATCCTTTCAATGCCACCACCCCAAGCTAGAACTGGTTTTGTGATTCCCAGTGGTTTCGTAACTTCGGGTCTAAATATTCCCATACCAAAGAGCTCAATCCATTTTCCAAGCTTTTCATTGTAAACCATCGATTGCAAAGATGGCTCAGTATAAGGAAAGAATGTGGGCCAAAACTTTACCTTGGTAAGACCAATCTTACGGTAAAATTCCTTCTGTATTCCCATCAAATCTCGTAGAGTTATGTGCTTTCCTACAACCACACCCTCGACCTGATTAAACTCAACAAGATGCTTGTAGCTCACCTTTTCATTACGAAAGACACGTCCCAATGAGAATATCCTAGCCTCATCTGGTTTCTTGTCTGCAAGATGTTTTATGGTGACACAAGTGGTATGCGTTCGCAAGACCATCTTTTTTGCTTCCTGTACATCCCAATAATACCTCCAGCCTTTTTTGTGTGCATTTGATACATTCTTGATTTGAGTTGGTGTTGCAAGTTGTTTTGCATTAAGATTCTTGAGATAAAATGTGTCTTGCAGTTCTCGGGCTGGATGGTCCTGTGGAGTAAACAATGCATCAAAGTTCCAGAAACTTGACTGTGACAAGTTACCAGTGATTTCTGTGAATCCCAGGTGAACAAAGGTATCCCTTATCTCATTTATTGTATCCTTTAGCGGATGTATCCTTGCCGCATGTACGTGAGGTACATCAGCTTCTACATCGATTGCGTTACTGTCTGATTTTTTGAGATTTATCTTTTTACCAGTTGCAGTAAGATAGACTTTTTTTGTTTTTACTTCATGCTCAATGATAAAATCTGGTCTATCCAATAGAGATTGTAAAGCACTTTGTGCGAGAATCCCAGTTGGTCCAGCCGGGACGGTTTTTTCGCCAATGGATTCAATCAAATCTTCTTCTCTAGTACGAGTTGGATCTTCTTTTATGGAAATTTTTGAACCAGTGTCTGTTTTTTCTATGTTAATCCAGTCATTCTTTTTCGCGTGGGCAATTGCTGCGTTAAAGTCAAGTCCATGTAAACTGCTTCGAATTTCATCGAATGTTTTAGGTCCATCTTGAACGAGTGTTACAAGTCTGCGTTCTGGTAAACCATTCTTCAGGGAGTCCAGACCATTTTTCCCAAGGCTATAAGAAATGTGAATAGATTCATGTACCTCTGCAAGTTTTTTCTGACGAAGCCATTCTACACCACGCCTAACTTGATCCATTGAAAGGTTAGTTATATCGGATATTTGCTCCTCGATTAAATTTGGACCAGATTGTAAAACTTTGACAATTTGTTTTTCAATATCATGTAGAACATGGGACAATAGTTCATCGTTCCAAAACAAAAGATTTGGGACACAAAAAATCACCACAGAACTTTTATCAAAGATTGAAAAATTTACCAAGGAATCACACTTCATGCTGAGAAGGGGCATCTTCTTCTCACATCGTGATTTGAACAGGCTTTTGGATGACTATGAGAAGGGAAAGAAATTCTTTCTATACACAGGAAGGGGACCATCCGGTCATACGCATATCGGCCACTTGGTTCCATGGGTTTTCGCAAAATGGCTCCAAGACAAGTTTGACACGAAGATGTACTTCCAGCTTACGGACGATGAAAAGTTCTGGACAAAAAAAGACATGACTTTAGAGCAAACAACAGGCTTTGCTCTTGAAAATGCGCTTGATTTCATAGCACTAGGCTTCAAACCGAAAAACACCAAGATCATCATTGACACAAAAAACATAAGAACACTATATCCAATTGCGGCAGAGTTTGCAAAGAGAATAAACTTTTCAAACACAAAGGCTGTCTTTGGATTCAAGAATGAGACAAATGTAGGAATGATCTTTTACACTTCGTTACAGTCCGCTCCGTGCTTTATAGAAGACATGCCTGTTCTGATTCCATTTGGAGTTGACCAAGATCCACATTTCCGAATTACGCGGGACATAGCACCAAAGATCAACAAACCAAAACCTGCACTGATTCACAACATAATGATTCCAGCACTTGGCGGTCCCAAGGGAAAAATGTCTGCGTCTAATGAGAATGAGACGATATACACAACCGACCCACCGGAGACAGTAAAGAAGAAGATCAACAAGTATGCGTTTTCCGGTGGCCAGCCAGACGTAGAGGAGCACAGAAAAAAAGGCGGCAATCCAGACATTGACGTATCATATCAATATCTTAGAATCTTCTTTGAGCAGGACGATAAAAAGCTAAAAGAAATTCACGATGATTACAAGTCAGGAAAGATGCTGACTGGTGAGCTTAAGCAAATACTAATTGAAAAGATTAACAAGTTTCTTGCCTCACATCAAGAAAAGCGCGAAAAGGCAAGGGACCAACTTGACAAATTCCTACTAGAAGATTGAACAGCGCAACGATAATCTGTCAGGACAAGTACGAGGCGCAAAAGCTGGCTAGCTTGATTTTTGTCAACGATACAAAAGGGACCTATGTAACTGAGATTTTGAACGTAATCGAAAATGAGGTTGTACTCTCGATAAAGGACAAGTCTGCTCACAGCGTCATTTTGGTCGATAGTGACCAAGTCTTAGTTTTTACAGATTTCATTCAGTCAGTGATAGAAAAAAGACAGAAGATAATACAGACTGAAACAGTAGGAAGTTCTGTCAAGATTGTAAAGGAATAATTCAGATGGTTTTTTTGCCCATGTATTTTTGTAAAGCATTTGGTATGTTTACGTGTCCATCTTTGGTTTGAAAGTTCTCCATTATTGCAACCATAGTACGTTCAGTAGCAACAAGTGTACTGTTTAGTGTGTGAGCATACTGCGTATCCTCATTTGTTTTATCCCTAAATCTTATCTTGAGTCTTCTGGATTGATAATCAAGGCAATTTGAACAAGAAGCAACTTCTCTGTACGCGTTTTGACCAGCCATCCATACTTCGACATCATATGTTTTTGCAGAAATCTTTCCCATATCACCGCTTGACAAAAGAACTGTCCTGTATGGAATCTCTAGTTTTTGAAAAAATTCTTCCGTGATAGCAATCATATTTTCGTGCTGATTCCAAGATTCTTCAGGTTTCGAGAAAACAAATTGCTCTATCTTTTCAAATTGGTGTACCCTGAATATTCCTTTTTGGTCTTTTCCGTGTGCCCCTGCCTCCTTTCTAAAGCATGGGCTAATAGCAGCATATTTTGTAGGTAATGAATTCCCATCCAATATCTCATTTCCATGCATTGAGACCATGGCGTGTTCAGATGTACCAATTAGATAGAGATCCTGGTCCTCAATTTTGTAGATGACATCCTCAAAGTCATCCAATATTACAGCGCCCTGCATGGAATTTCTATTAATCATGTATGGAGGCTGGAACATTGTGTACCCATTTTCAGATAAAAAATCAAGACCAAATTGAATTAGTGACTGGTTTAGCTTTACCAAGTCTCCCTTTAGGTAGTAAAATCTAGCCCCAGCTGTTTTTGCTGCTCTTTCAAGTTCAAGCAGATTTAGATTTTCAGAGATGTCTATGTGATCTTTTACTTCAAAGTCAAACTTGGGAATATCACCCCATTTTCTAATTTCCTTGTTTGCAGTACTATCTCCCTGAGGAACTGATTTGTCAAGTAAATTTGGTATCGTTAACGCAAGTTTTGTGTATTCTAATTCTGTCTTCTGTTGAACCTCTTCAAGTTTGGTAAGTTCCGCAGAGACCGATTGCATCTCTTGAATTATTGATGTTGCGTCACTACCTGCTTTTTTTGTCTCTGAGATTTTAACAGACATTTCATTTTTTTTCTTTCTAAGTTCATCAGTAGTAATAATCATCTCTCTTCGTTTTTTATCTAGTTCAAGTAGCAAATCAAGGTCAAATTGTACATCTCGATATTTTAGCATGTTTCTAATATTTTCCAGATTCTCACGAATCATTTTCATGTCGAGCATTATTCAATTATCTCCGATGCTAGTTTTACATGTTCTAACACTTCATCAACTGTAGCTGCCAATTTCCTTGTATCTCCTATACATTGAAAATTAAAAACAAGTTTGTTATCAATACTTTTGATTTCAAATGATAAACCTTTTGGGAAATTAACATTATCTGGCTCCAATGCATTTTGAATTGAGGCAGCCTTTTTTTTGGTGATGTTATTGAATGTTATTTGAATATTGGATTTTAGTGACATTTTCCTGTCAATAATCAACAAGTCTATACAATTAGTCTTTAGTTATTTTCCTATAGTATTATTCGAGTTGCGCTACTAGAGATTTGTATTTCCAGTCTCTAGGGATCCGACCAATTTTTTTGTAGTATACTGATAATCGGTGAACTTTGGCCTCGATTAATTCAAGTGAACGGACGTTTCTATTATCGCTCTTGTTTGCCTTGAGATGTTTTTGTAATCCAATTGCCTTCTTTACTATATTATCTAGGTCTTCAGGAAGATCGGCTTTTAGATCATTTTCTTCTAAAACTTGGGAAATTGTCTTTTTTATGACTGGTTTTGCGAGTGGAATTGAATGTTGATCCCTTAATTTCACACCAATTTGACTAGCTGAGAGATTGTCTTTTCCGTACTTTACAATCAATTCTTCAACCTCTTTTGCATCTTCCTTTATCCATGTTGGTGCCTTTGGATCTATAGGTCTTGTAGAGTGTGATTTACCATAATTATGCGAATGTAGTCTACCCACGAAGCAAAATTCTTCAAAAGCAACATAAACGTTTCCTGAAAGCTGATCTAGTGTTTCTAACGATGAAATTTAGAAAAAAGTTAAATAATAACGGGTAGGAGATTTTATCAGGTTAAAATGAAAAGATCAATCTATGCTTTGAGTACTTTGGCATTATGTATGGCAATGTCCACTCTAGTTGTTCCGGTCTTGGCGTATAGTGGTTTAGGTCAAGAGGGTGCAATCACACTAGAAGAGCATCTAGAATTGGCAACCAGAAAAGTAGAAAAGGCTGATTCAAACCCAGCAACAGGTTCAGGAACTCCTTATCTTGATGCTGATGGTGTCTTAGGTTCTTCTATTATTGCTGGAGCAATATTTGGTGGAATCGCTACTGCTATGTTTGTCAGAGGAAGATCTGGCAGATACGCTGCATACGGACGCGGTTAATTCACCTATTCCTATTTTATGAAATTTTTCTAATTCTATCAAGCTGCCGATCCATACTTTCGTCGCTTGCTGATAATGACAGAAATGTATATATGCATTCCAATTAGTCAAATTATTAATGATTCCTCTATTCGGTACACTACTTCACATTCTAACTAGTGTAACTGGACAAATAGGACCAAACTATGACCCACTATTCTATGACGTCATGTTGTACATCTTTGGTACAATGATGTTCTCAATATTCCTACTTGGAATTATTGGATATTGGATTAGAGTTCACGGATGGTCATACAAGGACAACCGTGAAAGATGGGTTGATGAATTAGATAGACACTTCGAGAACGAAGGAATAGGTCTTATTCCAGACAACGGAAAGTATTGGTAAAATAACCAATTCATTATTTTTCTGTTCTGACATATTTTTTTATCAGCATTACTTTCTATTTTTATGGCAGAGCCTGAACCAGAACCTGAGGAACCAGTTGAAGATAGTCCAAGTCATTTTACTCCTGATGTAATCTGCCCATTCTGTCATCAAAATGTAAAAAAGCATAAGGAAGGTTGTGTTGGGAAAAGATTTCCAAAGTCAGCAAAGGATAGAGAAGAAAATACTAAAAGATTAAGGGAACTCTACAAAAATCGCTAAAGTCTACAAGTCTGGTGGCAAAAAGTCAGCTTCTTGTGATGCGTCAAATTCCTTCGAATAAAATTCAGCTCGATAGACAGAACCGTCTTTCAGAAGTGTATGGATAAAGCTCTTAGATTCTTTTCCATCCATTATTATGCGAGACTTTGATTCATCCATATCTTTCATTGGGAACTCCCAAATCCAAAGAAAATGACCAATTTCAAATGGGTATTCTTCTTCCCATTCTACGTAGATTTTTCCATCATCCGTAAGTGTATAGATAGTCCTTTGGCAGTCAGAAGCCAACAAGTCGTCACCAAGACTGTCACCAAAGCCTATGTTGGCAGGTATGTCTGCCTTATTTCCATCTACGTATAACTCCAAAGTCACCGACATTTTGTATGGTGTATCCATATTCTGATAAGCAAAATTATGAGAAATCTGATTGTTTTCCTTCTTCTGTTTGGGTCTCCCATTCCTGGCCAGCGCATAAATCAAAAACACCTAATTTGCATAAAGTCGTTTCTATAATACTATTATCTCAAGCGTATCAAACTGGTCTTGATGGTCAGCAATGTAAAATGTGATTGGACTAGAATCGATTTCGACCCATTCTGATTCTCCTCTATATTCAACAAAGTCCTCAACTGATACGCCAGGACCTGAGCATTTGACTAGAACTCTTTTTTGTGTATTTATGGGAAAAGGAAGACGTAACACTTTGCCCCTTCTTTCATCTTGTATGTTTATTGTAAATTCATCGTTTTGAAATCGTACTTTTCCCTTGAAGTAACTTTCATGAATGTCAAGATATTCTATTTGAAAAATATACCCCATGGTATGCTAACGAAATGGTACGTTAAAAATTATAAAATGAAAAAAATGATTTGTTGGTTAGATTACTTGCCAAGGTCTTGTTGCAAATGTTACTACATATGCAGCTGCAATCATAACGCTCTGATATGCAAGCATTCCCCATGCGATTGGTTTCAATATTGGGTCTCCCTCTACAACAACTGTTGTTCCTGGTCCTAGACCTGGTCCTACGTTTGCAACGTTAAGTTGTGTGTGAACGTGGTAAACACCTGGTTCTAGTGCTTTAGCAGTAATTGCATAATTTGTTACAGAGTTACCAGGTATCTCAAAGACAATTCCTGGTGGGTCTCTAGCCATAATCTCCCATCTGTTACCAGAGTTGGTTGATTCTGAAAATAGAGAAATCCATCCTCTTTGTTCTCTTTCAACCAGACTTACTAGAGTTCCAGAAAGAACTAAAGTTTCACCGGTAGATAGTGATTGTCGAGAAATCGCTTCATTTGTAATTTGGATAAAACGACTTTGCAGCTGTGCTTGAACACCGTGTGCCTCAGCTGATTGGACAATTTCAGCAACATTTGGACCATACATACCAAGTACGAAAACAGCCCCTACAGTAATTGCTAGAAATTTTTTATCTATCATGATTATCAGTCCCACTTTGACCATGCGGCCATCCATCTATACGTCCACGTATTGAGCTTACAACCCAATGCTGCAAATGTACATGCTAGTACCGCTCCAGCTCCCGCTCCAAGAGCTACTGGGCTGTTATAGAAC
>LULR01000389.1_pt1 | contig 11864 bp, 17 predicted proteins | sample 729471 | NCBI WGS metagenome assembly LULR01 (sample SAMN03860284, study PRJNA289734) | marine metagenome | biome: seawater column; feature: ocean; material: water; isolation source: Red Sea water column Station 108 - depth 500m | place: Saudi Arabia: Red Sea | collected 2011-10-15 | depth 500 m
GCTAAGGCTCGTCCGTAGCGAGACCCCCCGTGAGGAGTCCGAAGAATTATTAACGCTGGAAGAACAGCTGGAAGCCTTCCGGGCGCTGGATATGGGCAGTTGGCCCGATATTGATGTGTCGATCGCTCAACTTCGGCTGAATGAAGAATCCCTGGGGCAGTGGGCCTTCCGGCTTCGTCCTGAACCTTTCAGGCTACAGGTGAACGACATCGAGGGTCGCCTGAACTCCCTGACCCTGCTGGGTGATATGACCTGGAGCATCGTCGGAGACCGTGAAACCAGCCGTTTCAAGGGCTCAATAACCGGTGGTGCCCTGTCGGACTTGAATGAATTGTTGAACGCTGAAATGCCGGTTACCAACGAGGGCACGAACATTGAGCTGGACCTGGACTGGCCCGGGCGCCCGGATGAGTTCTCCATACCCGATCTCAGCGGTTCCGTGAGCTTGCGACTGGATGAGGGCGTCATCCTTGAACGAAATAACACAGCTCAACTGTTCCGTATCTTCAATCTGCTGAACTCCGATACACTTTGGCGCCGGCTGAAGCTCGACTTCTCTGATCTGTATGAGCGGGGCGTGGCCTTTGACGCGATCTCTGGCAAGGCGCAAATTATCAATGGATTGCTGACCATGGATCCGGAGCTTCAGATTGTAGGCCCATCTGGCGCTTTCAAGCTCAGTGGTACCACGAATATGGCCAGCGAAGATCTGGATATGCGACTTGTGGTTGTGTTACCTCTGACCCAGAACTTACCCTTGGCCGCTTTGCTTATGGGGGCAGGAGCGCCGATTGGCGGCGCTCTGTTTGTACTGGACAAGATTCTGGGCGATCCTCTGAGCAGGCTGACCAGTGCAACCTACAGTGTTACCGGTACATGGGATGAGCCGGAGGTGGATCTGCAGCGGGTCTTCGATACCGGTGAGTGAGTTATCTGTTCGGCAATAGCGGAGGCAGTTATGAGCAAGCGTGTTTCCAACCGGGTCGCGGCCATACAGATGGTCAGCGGCCATGATATCGAGGCCAACCTGGCTGAAGCGCAAAAGCTGTTGAAGGAGGCCGCCGAAGAGGGCGCTTCTGTCGCGGTGCTGCCAGAGAATTTTGCAGTTCTGGCCACGTCTCAGATGATTGATTGTGGCCGCCAGGAAGCCGGCCCTGAGCCCGTAATTAGAGCATTCCTGGCGGAGCAGGCCCGAAAGCTCGGAATCTGGATCGTGGGCGGATCAATGCCTGTGGCCAAGCGACCGGATGGATCTGAGATCGAAGACCGGGTTCGGGCGACCTGCCTGGTGTTTGACGGTCAGGGCCGGGAAGTTGCCCGCTATGACAAAATCCACCTGTTCGATGCCATGGTCGAAGACGCCCATGGCCAGTATCGGGAATCCGACACCTTCGAGCCCGGCGAGCAGGTGGTGACCGTGGACACGCCCGCCGGGAAGCTGGGGCTGGCGATCTGTTACGACCTGCGCTTCCCGGAGCTGTTCCGGCTGTTGCGGGAGCAGAATGTGGACTGGATTTGCCTGCCGAGCGCTTTTACCTGGCAGACGGGTGATGCTCACTGGTATCCGTTGATCCGGGCGCGGGCTATCGAAAACCAGGTATGGGTAGTGGCGCCGGGCCAGGGTGGTCAGAACAGCGAGCGCCGGCGGACCTATGGCCACAGCCTGATCTGTGATCCCTGGGGGCGGGTGGTGACGGAAATGGGTGAAGGCCCGGGACTGGTTGCCGCCGAGCTGGACCTGGATCAGGTGGCCAACCTGCGCACCCGGATGCCAGTGTGGGAGCACCGTCGGCTCAAAGGCTGAAAGCAGGGCAGATGAACCGTCATCTGCCCCTGACTTCACAGGTTCACATCGCCTCAGCGTCGTCGATGCATTCCCGAAGGTACCGGAAGAGTTTTCGGGCCTGGCCGGTGTTCTTTTGCTTCTCTACATCCTTGCGGGCGTTGCGGGCAAGGTTGCGCAGATGCTGCATGTCGGCGCTGGAGCAATAGCTGAAAAATTCCCCAACAACCGAGTCTCCTTCCGAAATCATTCGATCCCGCCAGCGCTCCGCCAGGTGATGCCGGCGGGTGTGCTCTTCGCTACCGGCGTCGAAGGCATCAATGGCTTTTGCCAGGGCCTCGGGATCATCTTCTTGGCGAATCACCTTGCCGATGTATTGCAGATGCCGCCGTTTCGCCTCGTTCTGGCGGATGCGCCGGGATTCTTCGATGGCGGCACGAAGTGTGTCGCTGATTGGCAGCGTTTCCAGCTGATCATTGCTCAGATCGAGCATCCGCTTGCCAAGATCCTGCAGGGCATGCATCTCCCGTTTCAGCTGGGATTTGCTGGGACCGTCGTATTCTGGCGCGTCGTTGTCTTGGTGATCTTTCATAAATCCGACATCCGTTTAAGCATAGAAAATCGTCGCAAGGCCGAGAAACGCCATAAAACCGACCACGTCCGTAACGGTCGTGAGAATCACGCTGCCTGCCAGGGCCGGGTCGATGTTGCGGGATTTGAGAAACAGTGGCAGAACCGTGCCGACGAGGGCAGCTGCAACCAGATTGATCACCAGCGCGGCAGCGATAATGGCTCCTATCAGCAAATCCTGGAACCAGAGCATGGCGGCGCCGGCAACAACGACGGCCCACAGCATTCCGTTCAGGATGCCCGACAGGAATTCCCGGTTCAGCAACCATTTTACATTGGCACCGCTGATCTGCCCGACCGCCATGCCGCGGATGACAAGGGTGAGGGTCTGGCTGCCGGCAATGCCGCCCATGCTCGCGACGATAGGCATCAGCACCGCCAGAGCGACTACCTTGGCGATGGTTTCCTCATCAGGGAGTGGTCAGCATCCTCCCGGATAACGTCTACCACGTCGTCGATGGTGATGCGGCCCAGAAGCCGGCCTTCCTCGTTCACCACCGGCGCCGAGATAAGATCGTAGCGTTCAAACAATGTCGCTACCTTGGTGTCGGAGAGGCTTACGGGAATCGGCTCGATGTCGGTATCCATCACTTCCCGCACGGTGGAGGCGGGGTTGGATACCAGCATCTTGGTAATCGGCAGCATGCCAATGAAATCATCCCTCCGGCTCACCACGATCAGACTGTCGGTCATGGGGGGAAGGTTGCGGTGTCGGCGAAGGTAGCGGAGTACAACGTCAATACTGATGTCCGGACGCACCGTGATGGTGTCCGTGTTCATCAAGCCGCCGGCGGTGTCCTCCGGGTAGGAGAGCACTTCCTCAACCCGTTGCCGGTCCTGTTCGTCCATGGTCTCCAGGACTTCCTGGATGACCGTATCCGGCAGCTGCTGCAGCAGGTCCGCCAGGTCGTCGGATTCGAAATCCTCGATGATGTCGGCCAGTTCCTGGGCGTTCAACTGGCTCAGGAAGTAACCCCGGATATCATCGCTGAGATACTGGAGAACCTCGCCCTCCAGCTCTTTGTCTACCAGGTTCCAGAGCAGGGCACGCTGGCGGGGCGGAGAGGATTCGAGCAGATGGGCAATATCACTGGGGCTCAGGCCACCGTTCAGGATGCGGGCAACCTGTTTCAGTGCGCCACTGTCCAGGGCCTCGCTCAGTGAGCGAAGGCGCTGGCGGGCCTGGCTTTTTTCCAGAATATCGGTCATGTGTTTATTTTACTCACCTTCGCCGAAATAATCGTTGATCAGTTCGGCCAGAGCCTCTATGGCCTGCTCTTCATCCGGACCATCGGCAATAAGCTCCACATCGGTCCCCTTGCTGGCGGCCAGCATCATCACCTGCATGATGTTTTTTGCGTCCACATCCCGGCCCTTGCCACTGATCCGCACACTGCTGTCGAATCTGGATGCCGTGTTAACGAGTTTGGCCGTGGCGCGCGCGTGCAAACCCAGCTTGTTGATAATGGTAATCGGGCGGCGAATCATGGTTCGATCAGATCTCTTCCCGGGTCTGAAGGTGTGGCAGTTCGGTATGGCGTACCTGCACATTGCTGTAGCGCTGCCGGAAGTAGTCGCCCAACTGCTCGCAAACATACACTGAACGGTGCTGGCCGCCGGTACAGCCAATGGAAATCGTCATATAGCTGCGATTGCTGTCTGCGAAGGAGGGCAGCCAGGTATCCAGGAAGGCCTTCAGGTCTTCGATCATCTTCCGGCTCGCCGGTTCCTTTTCCAGAAATTCGATAACCGGCTGATCCGTGCCCACGTACTTCCGCAGACTGGTATCCCAGTAAGGGTTGGGCAAACAGCGAACATCGAAAACATAGTCGGAATCCAGCGGTACTCCGTGCTTGAAGCCAAACGACTGGAACAGCAGTGCCAGTTCCTGATCCTTCCGGCCCACGACTCGCTGCTTCACCATATCCCGAAGTTCGTACATCGACATACCGGTGGTGTTCACATACAGGTCGGAAAGCTTGGAAAGTGGTTCAAGCAGCTTCTTCTCGCTGGTAATGGCTTCCCTGAGGGAGGTCTTGTCGTCACTCAGCGGGTGTTTTCTGCGGGTGGCGTGGAAACGCTGGAGAAGTGACTGCTCGTCGGCATCAAGGAAGATAATTTCAACGGTAACCCCGGTCTCCTGGAGGCGCCGGTAAATTTCCTCGAAATTGGCGAGCTCACCTGAAAGGTTGCGCGCATCAATGCTGACCGCCATCTTGCCGAGCCGGCCGGGCTTGGTCTGGCTCGCTGCTTCCCGGGTGAGAGGAAAGAGCAAGCCAATGGGAAGATTGTCGATGCAGTAGACCCCGAGGTCCTCCAGCACATGAAGCGCGGTACTTTTCCCCGAACCGGACCTGCCACTGACGATAATCAGCTTCATGACCAAATCACCTCCACTGCAATGAAAATCAGCCGCCTGAGGCGGTCATGCGCTGGTACAGCGTGCCGGCGTCCTCACATTGCCGGAGGCGATCACAGAACGACCGCTCATTGAACTTCTCCGCCAGTTGGCTGAGCAGCTCCAGGTGTTCGCTGGTTGCCTCTTTCGGGACGATCAGGGCAAAAATCAGATCCACCGGCTGATTGTCTATGGCATCGAACTCAACGCTTTCTTCGAGCGTCATCAGCACGCCCACCACGTGATCAAGGCCCTCCAGGCGACAGTGGGGAATGGCGATCCCCTGGCCAATGCCGGTACTGCCCAGGCGCTCACGGGAAATGAGGTTGTTGAATAGCTGGGTCTCGCTGAGCGTATTGTCCTGGTGGTTTATTTGCTCGGCAATAAACTCCAGGGCCCGTTTCTTGCTGGACGCAGGTACCCTGCAGAGGGTGAGCTCCGGAACAAGAATAGTGTCTATGGTCAGGGATGTGTCGCTCATGGATCGACTGCGTTTCCGTTAAAAAAAAGGCTGCGACACGTTGCTCATGTCGCAGCTCGATTAGATGACTTGCATGAAAACAGCCAGTTAGCGAGAGCCGTTTCCGTGCATCCGGTCTACATTCTTTTCCTTGTGCTTGAGGATCTGGCGGTCCAGTTTATCGATCAGGGCATCGATGGCTGCGTACATGTCCTCGTTTTCTGCCTTTGCGTGAATCTCACCACCAACTACGTGCAACGTGGCTTCCGCAATCTGGCGCACCTTTTCCACTTCCAGGGTCACCTGGCAGTTACTGATGTGGTCGAAGTGACGCTCGAGCTTTTCGAACTTCTCTGAAACGTAATCTTTCAGTGCGGGAGTCAGTTCTACGTGATGGCCTGAAATATTGAGTTGCATAGGCGTCTCCTGTTGTCATCGTGCCGGCTCCCGGGAGCCGGTCTGGGTGCTGGCGCATTGTGCGCCGGCGAATACGGTGTTGCGCCCCGCACCGGGGTATTCAGACCAGCCGCTTGCGCTCGTTGGACGGCGGAATGTGCATGGCCTCCCGATACTTGGCAACGGTGCGTCGCGCAACCTTGATTCCCTGTTCTCCTAGCATGGCTGCAATTTTACTGTCGCTCAACGGCTTTTTGGGCGTTTCCGCGGCAATCAGCTTCTTGATCATCGCCCGGATGGCCGTGGAGGAGCATTCGCCGCCCTCGTCAGTGCTGACGTGGCTGGAGAAGAAATATTTCAACTCGAAAATGCCCCTTGGGGTATGCATGTATTTCTGGGTGGTTACCCGTGAAATCGTCGATTCATGCATTTCTACCGCCTGGGCGATGTCTGAAAGAATCAGCGGCTTCATGGCTTCCTCGCCGTGATCCAGGAATCCCTGCTGGTGTTCGACAATACGGGTCGCCACTTTCAACAGGGTCTCATTGCGGCTCTGCAGGCTCTTGATAAACCACTTGGCCTCCTGCAACTGATCACGCAGGTAGGTGTTGTCGGCACTGCTGTCCGCACGCCTTATAAGTGAAGCATAGCTGGCATTCACCCGAATGCGCGGGGCAATTTCCGGATTCAGCTCAACACGCCAGCGGCCATTGTGCTTGCGAACGATAACGTCCGGAATGACATAGTCGGGTTCGGCGCGATCAATCACGTCGCCCGGCCGCGGGTTAAGGCCGGTGATCAGAGCCAGAACCTCTCGCAACTGGTCTTCTTTCAGACGGCTGCGCCGCAGCAACTGGGCGTAGTCACGGTTGCCCAGCAGATTGATGTAGTGGGTAATCACCAGTCGCGCCTGGGCCAGCCAGGGCGTCTCGGGTGGTAGCTGGTTGAGCTGGATCAGCAGGCATTCCTGCAGATCCCGGGCAAACACCCCTGGCGGATCAAAGTGCTGGAGGCGGTGCAAGACGGCTTCCACTTCATCCAGTTCCAGAGGGTCTTCCTCGTTCTCATCCAGCAGTCCGGCGTGGATTTCTTCCAGAGGGCTGGTGAGATAGCCGCGCTCATCCACAGCGTCCATCAGGGCATGGGCAATGGCCTGGTCCCGTTCACTCAGCGGGGTCAGATTGAGCTGCCATTCCAAGTGATCCTGAAGTGTTTCGGTGGGCGAGTTGCGGGTCTCGAAATCGTGATCGTTCTCGTCGTCGTTGCGGGCGGCAGGTGCCGGCGCAGACTGGTAGATGTCGTCCCAGGCGGTGTCTACCGGCAGGTCGTCCGGAATGTTGTCCGGAATGTCGTTTTCGGAGGACCAATCCGGGCCATTCTCTGATTCGTCCCAGTCGCTCGAAGGTTCCGGCGCGGACTCGGCCGCGGATTCTTTATCGTTAGTCTCGCGCTCGTCGTTCTCGGCGGTTGCGTCAGCCTGATCATCGTCCTCGGATGTCTCCAGCATGGGGTTGGATTCCAGTGCCTGCTGGATTTCCTGTTGGAGGTCGAGGGTGGAGAGCTGGAGAAGCCGGATCGCCTGTTGCAGCTGGGGCGTCATGGTCAGGCTCTGACCCAGCTTTAACTGTAAGGAGGCTTTCATAACCATGGTTCAGGATCCGTCACTCATCAGCGCTTTGTGTCATAAGTCGTGAAAAATTCTATATATGCCGGTTACTTGCCGTCGTTTTATTTTACCCTAGCAAGTTCTTTGCCGAGTTTACTTGCTACAGGTCATCAAAACAATGAGCCTTTCGGTGTCACAGCCTGAATTCATCGCCCAGGTAGACTTCCTTGACTTGCTGGTTGGCCAAAATCGCATCGGCATTGCCGGAGGCGATGATGTGGCCTCCGGAGACAATGTAGGCGTTCTCGCAGATGTCCAGGGTCTCTCGCACGTTGTGATCGGTAATCAGAACGCCAATACCCTTGTCACGCAGATGCCGGATGATGTGCTTGATGTCGCTTACGGATATCGGGTCGACACCGGCGAAGGGCTCATCCAGAAGTATGAAGGCCGGTTCCATGGCCAGCGCCCGGGCAATTTCCACCCGTCGCCGTTCACCGCCCGACAGGGCCATGCCAACGCTGTCCCGGATATGGGTTATGTGGAATTCTTCCAGCAACTCCTCGAGTTTTTTCTCTCGATCCGCTTTGCCCAGCCCCCGACGGGTTTCGAGGATCGCCATGATGTTGTCGCGTACCGACAACTTGCGGAACACCGAGGCTTCCTGGGGCAGGTAACCGATGCCTTGCTGGGCGCGTCCGTGCATCGGCAGTGGCGTAATATCCCGGCTGTCGATGGTGATGCGGCCACGATCAGCAGGGACCAGCCCAACGATCATGTAGAAGCAGGTGGTTTTCCCGGCGCCGTTGGGGCCAAGCAGTCCCACTATCTCCCCACTGCGAATTTCCAGGGAAACGTCGATCACCACTTTTTTCTGCTTGTAACTCTTTGCCAGGTTACTGGCTCTCAGAACTGCCATCGGTTTCCTGTCTGTCAGTGCGTCTGTCGGCGCTGCGTGGCTGAATCACCATCTCTACCCGGCCGCTGCCTTCGCCCGTGTCTGCGCCGCCTTCAGCGGTCACTACCCGGCCGGCGGTATCATAATGAATGACGTCGCCGCGGAACAGGTTGCCATTCTGTTCGATGACTGCTTCGCGTTCAAAGGTCAGCCGACTGTCGGTGGCTGACCAGGTAATGTTCAGGGCGCGTGCGTCGGTTTCTCCTTCGCCCTCTCGCGCCGGCTGCCGATATCTGGCCGGGGTGCCGGAGGCTTCGATCCGGCTCAGCCCGTCCTCGGAGCGATAGAGGACCACCCGGTCCGCGTTCAGCCGAGTGTTGCCCTGCTCAAGTTCTACATCCCCGGTGTAGGTGGCAATGCCCTGACCGTCATCGAGGCGTGCATTGTCTGCGGTGACCTTGATGGGGGTGTCGGAATCAAGGTCGAAAGCGGCCGCCGGGCCGATCATCGCGGCTGTCAGCAGGGCAGCCAGCAAGCGCCGGTATCGGTTAGTTTCCGGTTTCATAGCGTCCTTCCACCTGGGAGTTCAATTCCAGAATCCGCTCGTCTATCCACGCTTTCATGCCCGTGGCCCGGGTAATACCGGTAACGTCGCGTATTTCTACGGGTTCATCTGTATATACCATGCCCCGGTCGTTATCCAGGGTCAGGGTTGATGTTGTCAGGATGGCGTCCCGTTCTCCAATCGTGCGCTGAATCCGGACATTGTCCGTCAGGTACACCAGATTCTGGTTCTGTAGCAGGCTGCCATTCTCGGCTTCAACAATCCAGGGTAGGGCGCCGTCGCCGCCATAGAGTTCGGCACGGGGAGAGTCCATGGTAGCCAGGTTGCCTTCTTCGAACTGTTCGATGCGAGGGCTGGAGAACCGGATCTTCAGGTTCCCTGATTCGTCGAAGGAAGTGTACCGACCATTCACCACGAAGCCGTCCGGCTCGGCATCGCCCCTCAGCGCCGCTGCCTCATCATTGATGACCGGCGGCTCATCGCTTTGCCAGAGCAAAAAGACGGCTGCCACCACGGTGCCAGCCAGCGCCAGGGTTCGCAGCCAGGGCCGGTCCGGAAGCCAGTTCACGCCTCAGGCTCCAGGTAGGGTGCCAGTGTAGAATCAAGCTTGCCGTTGGCGGTAAGCAGCAGATCGCAGGCTTCCCGCACCGCACCCTCGCCGCCCCGAGCGTGGGTGCAGTAGTCCGCATGTTGCTGCACCAGCCAGTAACCGTTGGGTACGGTGATGCCGAGCCCGGCGAATCTGAGCGCCGGCAGATCCGGCAAATCGTCGCCCATATAGGCGATGGCTTCCGGACCAATGTCCATGGTGCTCACCAGCTCCTGCAGGGCCACTTTCTTGTCTTCGCGCCCCTGCATCAGGTGAGGTATGCCAAGATCCCGCATCCGTTTCTCAGTCAGCGGCGACTGCCGGCCGGTAATAACGGCGACGGTAATGCCGGCCGCCATCAGCTGTTTCAACCCCAGACCGTCGAGGATGTTGAATGCCTTCAGTTCATCGCCGTTGGCGCTGAAGTAAAGCTTGCCATCGCTCATAATGCCGTCGACATCGAGGGCAATCAGTCGGATTCTGGCAGCTTTTGTAAGCAGGGCGTCCGGCCATTGGTGCGTCATATCACATAGCTCCCCATAGCCCTTATATTACGCCGGCCCGCAGCAGGTCATGCATGTTGATGGCGCCAACCAGAGCACCTGCGTCGTCCGTCACCGGCAGGGCGTTGATCTTCATTTCCTCCATGATATTGAGCGCTTCCGCCGCAAGATGATCGGCCTGAATGGTTTTGCCATTCCGGGTCATCACCTCGCTGATGGGGGTATTATGAATATCCACTGACCGATCCAGGGTCCGGCGCAGGTCACCGTCCGTAAAAATTCCGGTGAGGGTGCCCTCCTGATTGATGACGGTGGTCATGCCAAGCCCCTGAGAAGTGTGCTCTCGTTGACGACCGGAATCTGGTCACCTGTGTGCATGATGTCGGATACCCGGAGCAGAAGCCGGCGCCCCAAGCTGCCGCCGGGGTGCGAGAAGGCAAAATCCTCGGCACTGAAGCCGCGAGCTTCGAGCAGGGCAACTGCAAGAGCGTCGCCCATGACCAGGGTGGCCGTTGTCGAGGAGGTGGGGGCAAGGCCCAGTGGGCATGCTTCCACCATCACGCTGACGTCCAGGTTGGCAATGGCTTCCCGGGCCAGGATGGAGCTGGCATTGCCGGTCATGCTGATCAGGGGGGCACCCATGCGTTTGATCAGCGGCAGAATGGTGACCACCTCGCTGGTGCTGCCACTGTTGGAGATCGCAATCACCACATCCTGAGGGGTGATCATGCCCATGTCACCGTGGCTTGCCTCGCCGGGGTGCACGAAAAAGGAGGGCGTGCCGGTACTGGCCAGGGTGGCCGCAATCTTGTTGCCGATGTGGCCGGATTTTCCCATGCCGGTCACCACCACGCGGCCCTTGCAGTTCATAATGACGTCGCAGGCTCGGGTGAACTGGTCATCGATCCGGTTCTCAAGGGCATCAATGGCGTCGCGCTCGATGCGGATGGCGCGTATGGCAGAGGATCGGAAATCGTAGGGTGTCGGTTCGGTCATCGGGCTTTGGGCCTGGCTGTCGGGACATTGAAAATGTTGGGCAGAGTATACCATTTTCACCCGGCAACGATGCCCGCTTACCGAAAGTTCAGTCAAACTGATCATTGCTATCAGTACATTTTGGGCTGTTTGGATTGAGCTTGAACGCTCCTTGGCATAATGTAGCCCCTCTTTGAAAGGTAAGGACTATGAATTCGCCGGCTTACATATCGCTCAAGGATGTCGTGTTCTCCCGCTCCGGGCGCCGTATCTTCGACGGTGTCAGCCTGGACATTCCGCGCGGAAAGATTACCGCGATCATGGGGCCCAGCGGAACCGGTAAAACCACACTGTTGCGCCTCATTGGTGGTCAGCTCAAGCCGGATTCCGGCAGTATTGTGGTGGATGGTCATGAGGTGCCGAAGCTCAAGCGTAAGGCCCTCTACAGCCTCCGCGAAAAGATGGGCATGCTGTTCCAGAGCGGTGCACTGTTTACGGATCTGAGCGTGTTCGAGAACGTCGCCTTCCCGCTCCGGGTTCATACAAAACTTCCGGAAGACATGATTCGCGACATCGTCCTGATGAAGCTGGAAGCCGTTGGCTTGCGTGGTGCCCGCCAGTTGATGCCCTCGGAATTGTCCGGAGGCATGACCCGCCGCGTGGCTCTGGCCCGAAGCATTGCCCTGGATCCGGAGTTGATCATGTACGACGAGCCATTTGCGGGCCAGGACCCGATTGCCATGGGCGTTCTGGTCAAGCTGATCCGCGATCTGAACAGTTCCATGGGGCTGACCAGCGTGCTGGTCTCCCACGACGTGCCCGAGTCCCTGAGCATCTGCCATTACGCCTGCATCATCTCGGACGGCAAGGTGATCGGTGAAGGCACGCCGGAAGAGTTGCGGGCCCATCCCTCCGGGCAGGTGCAGCAGTTCCTTCAGGGGCAGCCGGACGGCCCCGTGCCGTTCCATTACCCCGCGGATGGCGCCGCTCAGGACTTCGGGTTGTCCGGGGGTGCCTCTTGATCGACAGAATAGCGGCGTTCGGTCGTCTCGGTCTTGATA
>LULR01000587.1_pt1 | contig 11859 bp, 10 predicted proteins | sample 729471 | NCBI WGS metagenome assembly LULR01 (sample SAMN03860284, study PRJNA289734) | marine metagenome | biome: seawater column; feature: ocean; material: water; isolation source: Red Sea water column Station 108 - depth 500m | place: Saudi Arabia: Red Sea | collected 2011-10-15 | depth 500 m
GGCGTGGTCGGGCATGGCCATGGTGGGTAGCTCCTGGAGTGCGTGCAAGACGGGCATTGTCGGACAGTTGTCCGCTGACAACACCCCGATGGTACATTTGTACCACCCATGGCGACTGCCTCCCCAGCCCAGGTCCTCGATCGGATCACCGACGCCTACGACGGCCTCAGCCCCCAGGTGCGGCTGGCCGCCCGCCACGTCCTCGACCAGCCCGGCAGGGTCGCCGTCCTGTCGATGCGCCAGCTGGCCGAGGAGGCCGGCGTCAAGCCCAACACCCTCGTCCGCCTCGCCCGGGCCGTCGGCTTCGACGGCTACGACGACCTCCGGGGCCCCTTCCGCAGCGACGTCGTCGAGACCGGCACCCCATTCCCCGACAAGGCCCGCTGGCTCCAGGCCCTCGCCGGCGCCGAGCACCACGGCGAACTTCTGGCCGACCTGGCCTCCGCCAACCTGGCGATCGTCGAACAGGTCTTCGAGGATCTCGACAACGCCCTGTCCATGACCTTCGCCCCGTACCGAACCGAGATCGTCGAGGCCACCCGCCTCGCCACCCAGCGCGGCGCCACCGTCGTCGCCGTCACCGACAGCCGCTCGGCGCCCACCGCCCTGGCCGCCGACCACGTCTTCGTCTGTGCCACCGAGACCCCCCTCTACTTCGCCAGCGTCATCGGCGTCGTGGCCCTCCTCGAGGCCCTTCTCGCCTTCCTCGTCGCCGACAGCCAAGGCGAGGCCACCGACGCCATCGAGCAGTTCCACCAGCACCGCCGCCGAGCCGGCGTCTACGTCGAGGAGTAGGCGCCCCGCCGCCTCCGCCCGACCCGACACGAACCTTGGAGGAGTGAGTCTCCCGATGACCCTCAAGCTCGCCACCCCAGCCCTGGAGAATCCCGAGTTCTACGTCCCCGGCCTGCCCGCCGACTGGGTGACCGCCCGGTACGGCATCCCCGTCGACGAGGTCGCCAAACTGGGCTCGGCTGAGAATCCCTTCGGGCCCTCCCCGAAGGCCATGGCCGCCATCACCCACGAACTCGGCAACATCCACATGTACGCCTCGTGGACCGCAGAACCGTTACGCGATGCCCTCGCCGAGAAGTACGGCTACGTCCCCGAGAACTTCGTGTGCGGCTCCGGCGAGACCGAGGTCATCGCCCTCATCATCCGGGCCTACGCGGAACCCGGTGGCAAGGTCCTCATGACCCGCCCCTGCTTCCCGATGTACCACCTCTTCGCCGAGGCCGAGGGCCGCCAGCCCGTGTACCTCGACACCCCCACGATGTCGTGCGACGTCGACGCCTACCTCGACGCCATCGAGCACGACACCCGCATCGTGTTCGTCACGAACCCGCACTCGCCGTCGGGCACCTGGCTCGAGGAGGCCGACGTTCGCCGCATCGTCGAGGCGGCCCCACACGCCCTCGTCGCCCTCGACGAGGCCTACGTCCACTACTCCGACACCCCCGGCTACCTCCACCTCGCCGGGGAGTACGACAACCTGATCGTGCTGCGGACCTTCTCCAAGGCCTTCGGCCTGGCCGGCCTGCGCCTCGGCTTCGGCGTCGCCCACCCCGACCTGATCCCGCCGCTGCTGGCGGTGAAGCCCACCTGGAACGTCGGCCGCCTCCAGATCGCCGGCGGCATCGCCGCGCTCGCCGACGACGAGCACGTCGACCGCACCGTCGCCGCCATCCTCGAGGGCAAGGCCCACGTGACCGGCCGGTTCGAGGAACTCGACCGCTTCCGGCTCGTACCCGGAACGCGTTCCAACTTCATGCTCATCGAGATCCTCGACCCCGACACCGACTCCACGAGGGTCTTCGACGGCCTCCTCGAGCGCGGCGTCATCGTCAAGGACGGTTCCGTGTCCTTCCGGGGCCTCGAGAAGCGCTACCTGCGCAGCGACATCAACCTCCCCCACCGGATGGACCACCTGGTCGACGCCCTGGCCGACCTGCCCTAGACCGGTGCCGCCGTCCTGACCTAGCCTGCCGCCCGCCAAGGGACCGACCACGGCAACGACGCCGAGGAGCACGCCATGACCGAGCAGCGCCGAGGCCTCGACGGCGACTGGTACACCGACCCCGGGACCTTCGCCGAGGAACTCGACCGCATCTTCACCCGCACCTGGCAACTGGTCGGCCACGCCGGCCAGCTCCGGAACGCCGGCGACTACCTGACGGCCACCATCGGCGATCAGGGCATCGTCGTCAACCGCCTCGCCGACGGCTCGCTCCACGCCATGTACAACGTGTGCCAGCACCGCGGCCACGAACTGGTCGTCGGCGACACCGGGTCGGCCCAGAGCATCACCTGCCCGTACCACGCCTGGACCTACGACCTCGACGGCCGACTCCTCCACGCCCGCGGCGAGCAGGTCGGCGAGGTCTGCGTCCCGCCGGTCCGCCTCGAGCAGCTCGCCGGCTTCCTGTGGGTCAACCTCGACGACGCCGCACCCAGCCTCGCCGACACCGTCCCGGGCATCGAGGAGGAGGTGCTGGCCGTCGCCCCCACCGCCCCCGGACGCACCCTCACCCACAGGCGCACCCATCTCTGCCACGCCAACTGGAAGATCGCCGTCGAGAACTACAACGAGTGCTACCACTGCCCGAACGTCCACAAGGCGTTCACCCGCGGCGTGGTGTCGCCAGAGAGTTACCGCATCGCCAGCCGCGGCCAGGCCATCCGCCACAGCGCCACCGCCCCCGCCACCACCGGCTACGCCCTCGCCGGGGGCGGCGAGCCCTACGAGTCGTTCTTCGTCTTCCCGGTGTCGTCGATCCAGTGCTACCCGGGCGAGGTCCTCAACACCTTCCGCTGGGTCCCACTCGCCGTCGACCGCACCCTCCTCGTCCGCGAGTGGTGGTTCGACGCCGACGAGCCCACCGACGAGCAGCGGGAGATCATCGACCTGGACTGGGACACGACCGTCAGCGAGGACTTCGACCTGATGGACTCGGTCCAGCGCGGCATGCGCAGCCGCGGCTACACCCCCGGACCGCTGATCGAGTCGACGGACGGCGTGGCCACGGTGCACTCCGAGGACACCGTCCCCCACCTCCACGATCTCGTCCGGACCGCACTCGGACGCTGACCCCATGACCCCCACCCAGGAGTTGGCCGCCTTCCTCGCCTCGACCGGGATCGCCGACGAACACCGCGGGCGGGCCGCCGACTGCCTCCTCGACACCCTGGGCTGCATGCTCCACGGTGCCGAGCAACCCTGGAGTCGCCGGGCCGCCGCTCACGCCGCCCGCACGGGCGGGGACACCGGGCCCTGCCCCGTGCTCGGCGCCGGCTTCTCGACCACCTCCCCGATGGCCGCCTTCGCCAACGGCTCCTCGGCACACGCCTTCGAACTCGACGATGTCCACGAAGAGGCCATCTCACACCCCGGCGCCGTCGTCGTACCCGCAGCCCTGGCCATCGGCGGACGCATCGGCGCCAGCGGACGACAGGTCCTCGACGCCATCGTCATCGGCTACGAGGCGATGGGCCGCGCAGGCATCGCCGTCGGCCCCGCCGCCCACATGCTGGCGGGCTTCCACCCGACCGGACAGTCGGGCGTGTTCGGCTCAGCAGCCGCCGCCGGCCGCCTGCTGGAGTTCGGCACGGACGCCATGACCCGCGCCCTGGGCATCGCCGCGACCTTCGCCTCCGGATCCACCGAGTTCAGCCAGAGCGGCGGCTCGACCAAGCGGCTCCACGCCGGCCGCGCCGCAGAGGGCGGCCTCACGGCGACCCTCCTGGCCGCAGACGGACTGGCCGGGCCCACCGACGGCCTGGCCGGCCGGTACGGGTTCTGCCGCACGACGACCACCGCCCCCGAGGTCCAGCGCCTGACCGAACGGCTCGGCGACCGCTGGATGATCGACGAGGTCACCGTGAAGCCCTACGCGGCGTGCAGCGACATCCACCCGCTCATCGACGCCGCCCTCGAAATCCGGGGACAAGGCGTGGATGCCGCCGACATCGCCGAGATCCGCGCCGAGGTGCCGACCAAGGCCGCCGAGCAGAACGCCCTCGACGGCACCACCTCGGTGATGGCCGCCCAGTACAGCGGGCCCTTCAACGTGGCCGCCGCCTTCCTCGCCGACCCCACTGATCCCGCCACCTATGCCGAGGAGCGGATCCACGACCCGGCCCTCGCCGAACTCCAGGCCCGGGTCGTCGCAATGGAGGCCGCCGACTGGTGCGACGCCACCTACGCCTGGAAGATGGCCGGCGGCCTGCGCGTCACCTGCCGGGACGGCACCCAGCACGAGGTGCGCGTCGCCGGCCAGCGGGGTTCGATGCACCAGCCGCTCACGGCCGCCGAACTGGAGCACAAGTTCCGGGGCCTCGTCGGCGATCTGGTCGACGCCGACGCGGCCATCGACGCCGTTCGGGCGCTCGACGATGCCGACGGGGTCGACGACCTGCTGGCGGCCTGCCGATGAGCCACGACGGCCCCCTCCCCCTCGATCCGGCCGACGTCCGGCCCCGCTACCGGGGCTACGTCGGCTTCGTCACCACGCCGCGCTTCTTCGATGACTCGCCCCAGCAGTTCCTGGCCGTGGCACCCGAGGGCATCGGGGTGTGCCAGCGGGTCCTCCACGTCCCCGACTACGCCTACGGCCTCGACCAGCGGGCCAGGAACTTCGGACTGCTCGAAGAGGCCGCCGAATGCCTCGCCGCCGCCCACTGCCAGGTGGTGGGCCAGGCCGGCACCAACTGGGTGCACACCAAGGGCACGACACCCGACGAGATCGCCGCATTCTGCGACGACCTCAGCGACCGCATGGGCGCCAGGTTCCTCATGGCCGGCCACTGCATCGTCGAGGCCCTCCGGACCCTCGGCGCCCGCACCATCGCCGTGAGCAACGGCTACTACCGGGACGACTGGCGGGACGGCATCAACCGCTACCTCACCCAGGCCGGCTTCGAGATCCTCTCGAGTGGCCACATGCGCGACCAGGGCCTCTACGCCAGTCTCGAGGAGCAGGTCGCCGTCGAGGAGGCGACCGTCTGGGACCACCCCGACCGGGACGTGCTCGAGAGCATCCGCCTGGCGCACGCGGCCGCGCCCACGGCCGACGCCGTCGTCCAGACCGGATCCGGCTTCCGGACCACCCCCCACGTGGCCGGCCTCGAGGCCGAGTGCGGGAAGCCCGTGGTGGCCTCCGACGGGGCGCTCTACTGGGCGATGCTGCGGGAACTCGACCTGGGGGATCCCGTGGCGGGCCGCGGCGCACTGCTCGAGTCCCTGTGAGCACCAACCCGTCCCGGCACCCCATACGGGCCCTCTGGTGCGTGATCCGCTCGCGCTCCACCGCCTTCGAGCGCATGATGGAGCAGCGCGGCGACCACCGCTGCCACCACGAGCCCTTCGGCGACGTCTGGTACAACGGCGAGGAGCCGCACTGTCCACCGAACCGGGTCCAGGACCCCACCCCCGGCCTCACCATCGCGTCCCGTCTGGCCGAGGTGCTCGCCGACGCCGACGAGTCGCCCGTCTTCTTCAAGGACATGTCCGAGTACGTCCTCCACGTCGCCGACGACGCCTTCCTCGGGCGATTCGAGCACTCCTTCCTCATCCGCGACCCGGCTCGCACCGTTCCCTCGATCTTCGACAAGTGGCCCGACTTCGCACTCTCCGAGACGGGATTTGCCGAGCAGCACGAGCTCTTCGACCGGGTGACCGCCCTGCGAGGATCCCCGCCACCGGTCATCGACGCCGAGGACCTGATGGCCGACACGCCGGGGCTGGTGGCCGCCTGGTGCCGCGCCGTCGGCATCGACTTCCGACCCGAGGCCCTCGAGTGGGAGGCGGAGGTCCGCGACTACTCCTGGTACGACAGCGGGGCATGGCACGACAATCTGCGCACGTCGACGGGCCTTGTCGCCCCCGACACCGACTACCTACCGGTCGAGGCGGACCAGCGGATGGTCGACGCCTACGAGGCCTGCCTCCCCCACTACGAGGCGATGGCCGTCCACCGCCTCCGGGCCTGAGGACGACCGTGCCCCAGGGCGCTCACCGGCTGCGCGGCACCACCTCGTGACCCGGCTCCTCCGGCTCGTCGTCGACCATCTCGGCGGGGAAGCCGGGCGCCAGGACCTCGAGGCCCGTGGCCTCCTCCAGGCGCCGGACGATGTTCGGCGACCACTCCCGCGGCCCGTAGCGCTCCTGGCCGTCGAGGAAGACCTCCCGCAGCAACGGCGACAACTCCAGGGGCACCTCCAGGCGCTGCGCCAGGTCGTCGAACAGTGAGACGTCCTTCACGACCAGGTCCATCGTGAAGTTGATGTCGCGGCTGCCGTTCAGGATCACCTGGCTCTCGGTCTCGTGCACGAACGAGTTCCCCGACGACACCCGAATGGCCTCGTAGGTCGTGGCCAGGTCCATGCCGGCCGCCGCCGAGGTCGTGAGCGCCTCGCAGAGCGAGACCAGGTTGGCCGTGGCCAGGTAGTTGGTCACCACCTTCAGGACCGATGCCGACCCCAGCGGGCCCGTGTGCAGGATGCGGCGCCCCATGGTCGTGAGCAGCGGCAGCACCCGTTCGAAGGCCTCCCGGCTGCAGCCCGCGAAGATGGCGATGTTGCCGGTGGCGGCGCGGTGGCAGCCGCCCGAAACCGGACAGTCCACGGGCTCGGAACCGGCAGCGGCCGGCGACGGCAGGCAGGTGACGACCACGTCGCAGGCCTCCGCCATCTGGCGTGGCGAGTCCGCCCAGCCGGCCCCGCCGTCGAGGAACGGCTGCGCCGCCCCGGGGTCGAGGTCCCGCACGACGAGGTCGTAGCCGTTGCGCAGCAGGCTGCCGGCCAGCTTGCCGCCCACATTGCCCAGTCCTATGAACCCGATGCGCATGTTCGGACCTCCTCGCCCTCGACGCCCTCCCGGGATCCCGGCGGACCCTAGCCACCGACCGCGCCGTGGATCGCGCCTACCCTGCCGGCATGGCGCGTCTCGGAATCCTCCGAACGAGAGACCACCTCGCCCGCGCCGCCGGCCTGATCGTTGGCGTCATCGTGGCGGGAACCATCGGTTCGGAGTCCAGCCTCGCCCGACTCGCCGACCGGGCCGCCTGCTGAGCCGGCGCGGCCTCGGTCCCCGTCGTCACCTAGCCTCCGGCCATGGTCGAGCCCGACGTCCACCGCTTCGACACCCGTGCCCTCCACGCCGGCCAGCAGCCCGACCCCTCGACCGGCTCTCGGGCCGTCCCGATCCACCAGACCACCTCGTACGTCTTCGACTCGGTCGACCACGCCGCCGGACTCTTCAATCTCGAGGTCAGCGGCCACATCTACAGCCGGATCTCGAACCCCACGGTGGCCGTCCTCGAGGAGCGCCTGGCCGCCCTCGAGGGGGGCGTCGGCGCGGTGTGCACCGCCAGCGGTCAGGCTGCCATGCACCTCGCCGTCGCCACGCTGCTCTCCGCCGGTGACCACATCGTCGCCAGCCGCAACATCTACGGCGGCACCCACCAGGTCCTGAACCTGACGCTCCCCCGCTTCGGCATCACCACGACCTTCGTCGACCCCCGGGACCCGCAGGCCTTCGCCGACGCCATCCGTCCCGAGACCCGCCTCGTCTTCGCCGAGACCCTCGGCAACCCCGGCATCGAGGTGCTCGACGTGCCGGCCGTCGCCGCGGTGGCCCACGCCCAGGGGTTGCCCCTCGCCGTCGACTCGACGTTCGCCACCCCCTGGCTGCTGCGCCCCATCGAGCACGGGGCCGACATCGTCATCCACTCGGCGACCAAGTTCCTCGGCGGCCACGGCGTCGCCATCGGCGGCGTGGTCGTCGACGGCGGCCGCTTCGACTGGGAGGCGTCGGGGAGGTTCCCGACCCTGACCGAGCCGTACGCCGGCTACCACGGCATCACCTTCACGGAGGAGTTCGGACCCCAGGCGCTCTCGATGCGGGCCAGGGCGGAGGGGCTGCGCGACTTCGGCGCCTGCATGAGCCCGGCCAACGCCTTCTACCTCCTGCAGGGCGTCGAGACGCTGTCGTTGCGCATGGACCGCCACGTCGCCAACACGCGTCGGGTCCTCGACCTGCTCGACGGCCACGACGCCGTCGAGTGGATCCGCCACCCCGAGCACCCCAGCCACCCCGACCACGAGCTGGCCGCCCGGCTCTACCCGAACGGCGCCGGCGCCATCCTCTCGTTCGGCGTCGCCGGCGGCCGCGAGGCCGGACGACGCTTCATCGAGTCGGTCCGCCTGGCCTCCCACCTGGCCAACGTGGGCGACGCCAAGACGCTCGTCATCCACCCGGCCTCGACCACCCACCAGCAGATGAGCGCCGCCGACCTCGAGGACGCCGGGATCGGCGAGAACCTGATCCGGCTGTCGGTGGGCCTCGAGGACGCCGACGACATCTGCGACGATCTGGACCGGGCCCTTCGGGCCTCCCAGCGCTAGGCGCCCTCGTGTTCCTCGAGGTCGCCGGCCGCACGGTCCATGCGGCCACCGGCGCCGTGCCGATCGAAGGCCGCGACGACCCGCTGCTCGTCCTGCTGCACGGCTCCGGGATGGACCGGTCCGTGTGGTCCCACCAGACCCGGTTCCTCGCCCACCACGGCGTCCGCGCCGTCGCGGTCGACCTCCCGGGCCACGGACGCTCCGACGGCCCCGCTCTCGGCAGCATCGCCGAACTGGCCGACTGGACGGCGGCCCTGGCACAGGCACTCGGTGGCCCCCTCCACCTCGTCGGGCATTCGATGGGCGCCCTCGTCGTCCTCGAGACCGCCGGACGCCACCACGACGCCGTCGCCTCGGCCGTCCTGCTCGGTGTCGCCGCCGCCATGCCGGTCCATCCCGACCTCCAGGCGGCCGCCGAAGCCGACGACCCGCTGGCCGCCGAACTCATCACCGCCTGGGCGCACGGACGCCGACAGCACATCGGCCTGAACCCCACGCCCGGCCTCTGGATGATGGGGGGCGTCAACGCCCTGCTGGACTCGAGCCCGCCCGGCGTGCTGGCCACCGACCTGGCGGCCTGCGCCGACTACGACGAGGCCCTGGTGGCCGCTGCGGGCGCCACGTGCCCGGTCACGCTCGTGCTGGGTGGCGAGGACCGCATGACGCCCCGCCGGGCCGCCCGTGACCTCGAGGCGGCGTTCCCGTCACCGCCGAGCGTCGTCGAACTGCCGGGCAGCGGCCACATGCTGATGCAGGAGGAACCCGAGGCCGTCCGCCGGGCGCTCCTCGACCACCTGGACCGCTGCCGCCGGGACTGAGGTCCCCGGGCGGCCCGGCTCAGTTCTGGGGCAGGTCCTTGAATGGGGTTCCCTTGTCGGGACCGGGCTCCTTGGGCAGGCCGAGCACCCGCTCGCCGATGATGTTGCGCTGCACCTGGTCGGTACCGCCGTAGATCGACGGCGCCGGCGAGAACAGCGTCATCTCCTGGACGACGCCACCGCTGGAGCTGACGCGGCTGGCGAGCATGCCGTCGGCGCCGTTGACCAGGTTGCCGACCTCGCGGCTCTGGCGGACGAGCTCGCTCATGGCCAGCTTGGCCAGATTCCCTTCGCCACCGGTGCGGCCGCCGCCGGCCTTGGCCCGCAGCATGTTCCAGCGGTTGACCTCGCTCAGGGTGTGCAGGCGCATCATGGCCTGGCGGACCAGGGGGTCGTCGAGGACGCCCCGGTGCTTGGCGAGGTCCACGAGCACGTCGGTCGAGATGCCCCGGCCGCCCGACCCGTCGGGCCCGCGGGGCACCTTCTCGAGCAGGTCGCCCACCCGGTTCCCGAGTCGGCCGGCCTTGGCGCCACCGGCCACCGCCACGGGCTGGCGGCCACCGCCACCGAGGCTGGCCCGCTCGACGGCCAGCGTCGTATTGGCCACCGCCCAGCCGTCGCCGAGCCCGCCGATCACGTCGTCGTTCGACACCCGGGCCTCATCGAGGAAGACCTCGTTGAACAGCGCCTCGCCGGTCATCTCGCGCAGCGGGCGGACCTCGATGCCCGGCTGGTCCATGTCGATGGCGAAGTAGGTGATGCCCTGGTGCTTGGGCTGGTCGGCGTCGGTCCTGGCGAGGAGCATGCCCTTGTCGGCGATGTGGCCGCCGGACGTCCAGACCTTCTGGCCGCTGACGATCCACTCGTCGCCGTCCCGGACCGCCCGCGTCTGGAGCCCGGCCAGGTCGGAACCCGCGCCCGGCTCGGAGAACAACTGGCACCAGGCGATGCTGCCGTCGATGATCGGCGGGATGAGGCGGTCGACCTGCTCCTGGGTTCCGTGGATGGCGACCGTGGGGGCCGCCAGCATGTAGCCGAGGCCGCCGCTCGGCCAGCGTCGCGCTGACCGCCGCCATCTGGTCGCGGCCGTACCCGCGGCCACCGGCGGCCTCCGGGAGGGCCGGGTGCGACCAGCCGTCTGCCGCCAGGCGCAGCCACCAGTCGTGGACCGTCAGGTCCGGGTCCCAGTTCTCGTCGAGCCAGGCCGAGAGTTCCTCCCGGACCTGTGTTGGCGTGGCGTCACTCATGCCGGGAGTCTCGCACGGGGTAAAGCACCACGGCGCAGCGGGGCGCGATCGCTAGGGTGTCGCCGTCCGTCCCCGACGAGGAGGCCCGGCCGGTGCGCTGGTCGACCCTGTTCATCCCGACCCTGCGTGACGCCCCGGCCGATGCCGAGGCGGCCAGCCACCGCCTGCTGGTGCGCGGTGGGTTCATCCGGCAACTGCAGTCCGGCCACTATTCGATGCTCCCGCTGGGCTGGCGGGTCCACCGCAAGGTGGCCGAGGTGATCCGCCAGGAGATGGATGCCATCGGCGCCCAGGAGTTGCTGCTGCCCGCCCTCCACCCCGCCTCGGTCTGGCAGGCGTCGGGGCGTTGGGAGTCGATGGGCGACGAGATGTTCCGGTTGGTCGACCGCAAGGGCGCCGACCTGGCCCTGGGCATGACCCACGAGGAGGTCATCGCACTCCTCGGCCTCGAGCTCTCCTCCTACCGGGACCTTCCCCAGATGTGGTACCAGATCCAGACCAAGTTCCGGGACGAGCCCCGCCCCAAGTCGGGTCTGTTGCGGGTCCGAGAGTTCGCCATGAAGGACTCGTACTCCATCGACCTCGACGACGCCGGACTGGACCGCTCCTTCGACCTGCACCACCACGCCTACGTCCGGATCTTCGCCCGGCTCGGCCTCGACGCCGTTCCCGTCGAAGCCTCCTCGGGTGCCATGGGCGGCAGCGCCTCGATCGAGTTCATGGTCGAGTCGCCCGCCGGCGAGGACGACGTCGCCCGCTGCGGCGGATGCGGCTATGCCGCCAACGTCGAGCGGGCCTCGGCGGCCACCGAACCCGTCGAGAACCGGCCCGCCGGCGATGCCCCCGAGCCGTTCCCCACACCCGGGATCCGCACGATCGCCGCGCTCACCGAGGCCGGTCATCCGCCCGAGCACCAGATCAAGACGCTGGTGTACGAGGCCGACGGCGACCTCGTCCTCCTGCTCCTCCGGGGCGACCACCCGTTCCTCGAGCAGAAGTTCGTCGACGCCACCGGTGTCGCCGACCTCCGTCCCGCCGATGCCGACCGGATCCGCGACGCCCTCGGGGCCTCGCCGGGCAGCCTCGGTGCCGTCGGCGTCGACGGGTTCACGATCTACGCCGATCCCGCCCTCCGGGGGCGCTCGGGGATGACCACCGGCGCCAACGAGGACGACGTCCACCTGCGCGGCGTCGATGTCGAACGGGACGTCGCCGTCGACCACTGGCTGGACCTGCGCGGCGTCCTCGACGGCGAGCCCTGTATCGCCTGCGGCGAACCCCTCCAGGTGGTCCGCTGCATCGAGGCCGGCCACATCTTCAAGCTGGGTCGCCGCTACGCCGAGGCCCTCGGCGTTTCGGTCCTGGATGCCGAGGGCAACGCCCGGACGCCC